>CXWL01106235.1_pt1 | contig 14674 bp, 14 predicted proteins | sample 590931 | NCBI WGS metagenome assembly CXWL01 (sample SAMEA3498368, study PRJEB10139) | groundwater metagenome | biome: water well; material: biofilm material | place: Germany | collected 2015-04-27 | reverse complement strand
GTTTTGTCGCAATAACGGACTCTGGCCGAAAGGAGTTGCGTCGCTGACCTGGTGATCAAACAGCGAGGCTGTAGAACTGCTGCGCTGCGGACTTGGGTTGACCGGCGGGGCAGTTCAGCTGCCCCTTGCGGATCATGTGCATCGTCTCGATACCTGCAATGATGATTCGCGCGCACCGAAATGTCTTGAAGCCCAGCATCGGGCGCGTAATGCGTTTGATGGCGCGATGGTCCTGCTCGACGATGTTGTTCAGGTATTTGCATTGACGCATCAGGATGTCGACGCAAGCGTCAGCCTTGACACTTTCTATGGCGGCCGTGTTGGCGCCGCTCTTGTCAATGGTGATCTTCTCTGGCAATCCGTGCAGGTTGATGGCCCGCTCCAGGAAGCGCCGGGCAGCCGCCATATCTCGCTTGGCAGTCAGCAGGAAGTCCACCGTATCGCCCTCGCGGTCAACGGCCCGGTAAAGGTACTTCCAATGGCCGGCCACTTTGATGTAGGTTTCGTCCATTCGCCAACTCTTGCCAACGGGGTGCTTGCGCCGACGAAATACGGCGGCCAGCACCGGCACCATCTTGATTGCCCAGCGATGCACAGTGGCGTGGTCAACGAAAACACCGCGCTCCTGCATCATCTCTTCAATGTGACGCAGACTCAGCGGATAGGCCACATACCAGCGCACGCATGTGAGCATCACTTCCAGCGGATAGTGCAACCGAATGAGCACCTTGCGCAAGGCGCCAATAATCGAACTCTTGCGGAAATCAAGCATGAGCTGGATTGTCGGTTACGCTTATTGCGACAGAACCTAAATCTGCGTTTACGTTTGTGACACAGTAAGACTAGAAGGCTTCCTTGAGGAAGGCCCGCCCCTCCGCGAGCCGCCGCGCGGTTCGCTGCACTGCCAGCCGCCGGACCTGAGGCGGCGCGCCGGCGCGGCAGTTGGCATCGGCCTCCACGTAGATCACCCCGGACGGATGGCCGAAAGCCAGCGGGCGCGCCGGGTTGCCCCGGACGGCCGCCATGATGCGATGAGGCAAGGTGCCGGGCACGCGGCAGGCGATGCCGGTGGTGGCGGTCAAGGTCCCGGCCAGGGTCTTGCTGGCAGAGCCGGAGGCGTACTGGCGAACCACCAGGTCGAGATCCCCCGCGGCCACCAGGTCGCCCTGCGTGCAGGTGCGGTAGTCAGCCGGTTCCGCCAGCACGATCAGCATCGGCGTCGATGGCGCCTGCCGCGCATCCCAGTATTCGCGCAGGCCGCAGCTGTAGGCCACGATTCGGCGAATCGCATCCATCCGGGTCTTGAGGTCGGTGTCGCCATCGATCTCCTCCGGCGACTCGATGCCCGTCATGCGCAACGCGCTGTGGTGCACGTAGATTGCCATGTTGGCGCCATCCACCACCGACAGCTCCACCGAGCCGACGCCAGGAACGTCCATCATGTCGACTGCATTTCCAGTGGGCAGCAGCTTGCCGGTGATGGCGCCGATTGCCTGCGAGAAGTCCAGCGAGATCGCAGCGCCGGTGCCGGGCACACCGCCGATGGCAAAGTCGCCGCGCCACACGGGCTTGCCGCCCTGCACCGGCACTTCGACGCCGATCACGCGGTCGGTATTGACGTTGTGCACCCGCACCAGCGTGATGCCTTCTACCGGGGCGACCATGCCCTCCTGGATGGCGTAGACCCCGACCGCGGCCGTGAGGTTGCCGCAGTTCAGGTTGTAGTCGACCTCCGCCCGCACCGTGCCGACCTGTCCGAACAGGTAGGTCACGTCGGTGCCTTCGCGCACCGGCTTGCCGATGATGGCCGCCTTGCTGGTCAGCTTGTCGGCGCCGCCGAGGCCGTCGATCTGGCGACGGTCGGGGCTGCCGAACAGGTCCAGCAGGACCTTGGTCAGCGCGCCGCGGTCCGTCGGCAGGTCCTCGGCGCGCAGGAAGACACCCTTGCTGGTGCCGCCGCGCATCAGGACGAAGGGCAGGTCGTCACGCATGGCGTCGCCTCAGCCGGCGCGCTGGAAGCGCGGGATCGAGACTTCCGGCGTCACCGGGTCGAACATCACCTGCACGTGTTCGCCGACCTTGACGTCGGACGGCGGCACGCCGACCACGTTGCTGATCATGCGCGGCCCTTCGGCCAGCTGGATCAGCGAGACGTTGTACGGGACGTCCTGGGCGAAGGCCTGGTTGTAGACCTGGTGGAACACGATGCTGGAATGCACCGTGCCGCGGCCGGACACCGCCTTCCACTCGAATTTTTCGCACAGGCAATGCGGGCAGACATGATTGATCGGGTAACGCGGCTTGCCGCAATCGCCGCAGTGCTGCAGCGCCAGGCGGCCCTCGCGGGCGGCGCTCCAGAACGGGCGGTTAGCGTCGTCGAACGAGGGCAGCGGCTTGTCGTAGGTCATGGCTTCGGTCATTGTGGTTCCTCAGGCAGCTCGCAGGATCATCGCGTTGGAGCAGTTCAGCGTCATGCCGCGCCCCGTCACCAGGCAGGTCTGCGCTTCCTTCACCTGACGCTCGCCGCCCTGGCCGCGAATCTGGCGCACGCCCTCGACGGCATGCAGCCAGCCTTCCATGTAAGACTCCGACAGGTTGCCGCCCGCGGTGTTGATCGGCAACTGGCCGCCCAGTTCGATCCGGCCGCCTTCGGTGAAGGGGCCGCCCTCGCCAACGCCGCAGAAGCCCGCGTGCTCCAGCCAGAGGATCACGCTCATCGTGAAGTTGTCATAGAGCTGGGCGACGTCGATGTCCTTCGGGCCCACGCCGGCCATCTTGTAGGCACGGGCTAACGCGTCCTTCTGGTGCGGCACGTACCACCAGTCCTCACGCTCCATGTTTTGCGTCGTGTACGCCTGGCCCATCCCGGAGATCAGAACGGGCTTTTGCTTCAGGTCCTTCGCCCGTTCGGCCGAAGTCAGGATGATGGAGACGCCGCCGTCGCTGATCAGGCAGCAATCGAGCAGGTGGAAAGGCTCGACGACCATGCGTGAGGCCTGGTGGTCTTCGATCGTGAAGCGGTCGCGCATGACGGCGTTGGGGTTCATCGAGGCGTGCTTGCGGCAGGCCACGGCGACGTTGCCCAGGTGGCGGCTGGTGGTGCCGTACAGCGCCATGTGGCGGCTGGCGGCCATGGCGCTGTTGGCGGCGGCGCCGAACATCCCCCAGATGCCCCAGGAATCGCCCCAGCCAGATGCGCGGCCGAAACGGTAGTTGCCGGTGCGGGCGGTGTCCGCGAAGACGCAGGCCACGTAGTCGGCCATGCCTGATTCGATGGCCATCGCGGCGTTCTGGATCAGCGCGCCGCAAGTGCCGCCGCCCATGGTCATGCTGCCGGTGTACTTGGGGTCGATGCCCAGCGTCTCGCCCATGCGCAGGTAGTTGAGCGATCCTTCCGGCGAGGTGGTTCCCGGCATCGTCAGCAGGCCGTCGATCTGGCCCTTGTGCAGGCCGCTGTCTTCGAGCGCGAGCTTGAAAGCCTCGGTGCCGAGCGTGACGGGGGTGGAGCCGGGCAGCTTGCCCTGCCTGGTGGCGCCGACGCCGACGATGGCGATCTTGTCCTTGAGTGAGTTCATCGTTTGTTCCTTTTTGCTTTCAGCGGCCGTGGTAGACCGGGGGACGCTTTTCCTGGAAGGCACGGCGGCCTTCGATGCGGTCTTCGGTGTCGCGCAGCAGGCCGAACACGTAGCTCTCAAGCGCCAGCGCGCGGTCCAGCGGCATGGCCGAACCTTCGCGCACCAGGCGCTTGACGGCGCGCACCGACAGTGGTGCGTTCAGGGCGATGCGGGCGGCAATGGCCAGTGCCGTTTCCAGCAGTTGCGCCGCCGGGACCACTTTGCTGACCAGCCCGGTGCGGAGCGCCTCCTGGGCGTCAACGCGGTCGCCGGTCAGCAGCATCAGCATGGCGTCGGAGCGGCCGATCAGCCGCGGCAGGTGCTGGGTGCCGCCGGCGCCGGGGATGCTGCCGATGCGCACCTCGGACAGCGCGAAGTGCGCGTTCTCGGAGGCGATGCGCACGTCGCAGGCCAGCGCCAGCTCCATGCCGCCGCCCATGGCGTAGCCGTTGACGGCGCCGATGATCGGCTTGTCCATCTCCATGCCGGCCAGCAGGTGACCGGGTTGTGCCTGGCCGAAGGTGAGCTGGGCAAAGCTTTCCTTTGGCGGCATGGTCTTCTTGAGGTCGGACCCGGTGCAGAAGGCCTTCTCGCCGGCGCCGGTCAGGACCACGCAGCGCACCGCGTCGTCCTCGGCGACGCGCTGCCAGGCTGCGCGCAGCTCGGCCCGGGTCTCCGGGTCGATCGAGTTCATCGCCTCGGGGCGGTTCAGCGTGATGATGGCTACGCCTTCACGCACTTCATACAGCAGCGGCATGTCGATCCTTCAAGTTCGGTTGGGGAAGGCGACGGCGCTGTCCAGCCACTGGCGCACCGGCATCCTGTCGATCGAAAGCGCGCCCTCGAACAGGCGGTCGAGGTCCGCGCGGGCATGGCCCCATTCGAGGCAGTCCTGCACCTTGGCGCGCAATTCCTGCAGGCTGAGTGGCGCCTCGGCCGAACCGCGCAGCACGTCGACGCGGCGCTGCAGCCGCTCACCGTTGCGCAGTTCGAACGCGATCTCGGTCCAGCGTGGGAAGGTGCCGCCTTCCGAGGCATCGACGGCGGTCACCTGGGGGAAGAAAGCCTGGGCCTGCGGCCGCAGCACGGCTGCGTCGATGAAGCTGGAGAGGCCGATACCGCCATCCAGCAGAGCCGCGGTCACCGCGTACTGCATGCTGAACTTCGCTTCCAGTCCGGTCTGCGGCCGCTGGTGGATCAACGGCGTCAGCGCGCCTGCGCTCGCTCGCACGTGCACCGAACCGACATCGGCCAACGTGAGCCCGTGCTCCCGACGCAAGTCGAGCACACCGTCGAGGGCGCGGTGGGTGGCATAGCAGAGAGGGTACTTCTTGACCTCGATCCCGCTCGAGACCAGCTCCAGCGGCGCCTGGCCGAGCGTTTCCAGCGCGGAGAGGGACTCGCCGTTGGCGTACAGGTCCATGTAGCCGAAGGCGTCGTCCAGCGCGCCTGCGGCGGCGTCGAAGCCCTCGCTGGCCAGCAGCGCGGCCCGCAGGCCGGCGCTGTTGGCGTGGCCGGCCTGGAAAGACTTGGCGTGGGTTCCGAAGTTGGCCCGGCTGCCAGCCGCCTGCGATACGGCAAGGCCGATCGCATGGACGGTCTGCGCCGCGTCCAGTTGGAGCAGTCGAGCGCAGGCCACGGCAGCGCCAATGGTGCCGATGCTGGACGTCGAGTGCCAGCCGCGGGCGTAATGGCGCACCGCCATCGCCTTGGACAGCTTGCAGATCACCTCGAAGCCGCAGACGTAGGCGCAGGCCAGTTCGGCGCCGTCGGCGTCGATGGCCTCGGCCAGGCCGACCAGCGCCGGCAGCAGCGCCACGCTAGGGTGGCCGCGCAGCGGCGAGGTGACGTCGTCGTAGTCGAGCACGTGGCCGGCGACACCGTTGCTCAGCGCGGCCAGTTCCAGCGGCAGCATTTCCCCCGTGCCCCAGTCGCGGGAGGCCCGGCCCGGTGCCGGCAGGCCGCTGCGGCGCGCGTACGTCAACGCCATCCGCGAAGCTTCTTCATTGCGGCCTGCGAGGGCGACCGCATAGGTGTCCAGTAAGGCGCGGCCGCACGCTTGAACCAGATCCCGCGTCAGGTGTTCGCGCCTGAAGCCGACGGCGAAGGCGGCGATGCGCTCGGCGGCCTTCACTGCAGCGCCCCCTGCGCGCGCAGTGCGACGATCTCCGCTGCTGCCAGCTCCAGCTTTTCCTTCAGCACTTCGTCGGTATGCTGCCCCAGCAGCGGCGCCGGCCGGTGCGGGAAGCCGGGCGTACGCGACATCTTGAATGGCAGCCCGTTGTAGACGGTGCGGCCCATTTCGGGGTGATCGAGGTAGACCCAGTGCTCGCGCGCCTGCAGCTGCGGGTCGCGCTGCAGCACGTCGGCAGCATCCTGCACCGGGCCGGCGGCGACGCCGCGCTGCTGCAGCCGCTGCGCCAGTTCGAGTGCGTCGTGCAGGACGGTGCTGCGGGCCAGTGCTTCGTCCAATGCGGCGCGGTGTTCCCAGCGTCCGGCCATACCGGCAAAGCGCGCATCCTGCTCCAGGGCCGGGTCCTCCAGCACGTGTAGCAGTGCCTGCCAGGCCACTTCGCTCGAAGCCGAGATGGCGATCCATCGATCCTCGCCGCGGCTCGGGTAGACCCCGTGCGGCGCGCCGGCGATGTGCTGATTGCCCACGCGGCCGGCAACGTGGCCGTTGGCAGTGTAGTCCATCACCGCCGGGCCGAGCAGCGCGATCGTCGGCTCGATCTGCGCCACGTCGATGAACTGCCCCTGGCCGGTGCGTCGTCGATGGCGCAGTGCCGCCAGGATGGCGAAGGCGGCATGGGCGGGGTTGGGCACGTGATCCGGAAAGTTGGTACCGGTGCCGGCCGGGTCGAGCTCAGGCCGGCCGCATAGCTGGTGCAGGCCGGTGACGGCGCCCATGGTCAGGCCGTAGCCGAGGTACCTGGACTCGGGGCCGACCTGCCCATGCATCGACATGCCGATGTAGATCGCGTCCGGCTTGAAGGCGCGCACCGCTTCATGGCCGAGGCCGAATTTCTCCATCGTGCCGGGGGTGAAGTTGTTGGCCACGACGTCGCTGCGCTCGATCAGGCGGCGCGCCAGCGCGCGGCCTTCCTCGGTCTTCATGTTCAGCGTGACGCTGCGCTTGCTGGAGTTGCGGTCGGCGAAGTAGCCGCTGCGGTTGACGCCGCGCACGCCGCCCTGGAAGGGCTTGGCGTCGCGCAGCGTGTCCAGCCTTTCGGCGCTTTCGATCTTGATCACGTCGGCACCGAAGTCGGCCAGGATCTTGGTGGTGTAGGAGCCGGCGCCGATCCAGGTGAAGTCGGCAACGGTGATGCCGGCGAGCGGGAAACGGTTCATGCGATCACTCCCTCGCGCAGCAGCACTGCCTGGCGCTGGTGGTCGTAGCCGAGGCCCGAAAGGACCTCCCCCGTGTGTTCGCCGAGTTGTGGCGCCGGCCGGCCCAGCCGCCACGGCGAAGCTTCCATGCGGAACGGTGCGCCGGGGACGGTCAGCGTGCGGCCGGAGAACGGGTGCGCGGTCTGTTCGAAGAACTGCCGGAAGACGAGTTGCCGGTTGACCAGCAGGTCGGCCGTGGTGCTGACCGGGCAGATCGGGATGCGGCGCCGCTGGCCTTCGGCATAGAGCTGCGCCTTGGTCATGCCGGCGGCATAGGGCAGAAAGATGGCGGCGAAGATTCGCTTGGCGCCCGCCGTCTGCAGGAAGGCGGAGTCCAGCCAGCGCGGCTCGCGCAGTTGCTCTGCGCCTTTTGCGCCCGCTTCCACCAGCCAGTCGGTGGTGGTGTTCCAGAACTTGTTGGAAGCGACACCGCCCGCCATCAGGTAGACCATGCCGTCCTGGCACGGAAACACGCCGGTGCCGGCCTGGCGCTGCTCGCCACCGTTTCGCTTGCGCACGGTGTTTTCCAGTTCGACGAACTGCACCGCGTTCTCCAACGCCATGGCCACGCTCTCCTGCACCGAGACGTCCACATGCTGGCCCTGCCTTGCGCCGGACTGGCCTTCGACTTCCAAGATGGCGATCATCGATGCCACCGCAGCGAATTGCGCGGCCGCCAGCAACGCCTGGTTGCCGTAGGGTGCGGTCGGCGCCAGCCCGGGATAGCCACCGAGCGACAGCAATCCGCCGAAAGCCAGACCGATCAGGTCGCCGCCCTCATACTGGGCGTACGGTCCGTCCTGGCCGAACGGGGTGATGCTGGTGGTGACCAGCGCCGGCTGCTCGCGCAGCAACGCCTGCACAGCCAGTCCGCGGGCCTGCATGCGGCCAGGCCGCTCGGCCTCGATCACCAGATCGGACTCGCGCACCAAGGCGCGGAACACTTCCTGGCCCTGTGCCTGGTCGAGGTCGAGAGCAATCCCGCGTTTGCCCTGGTTGAAGTATGCGAACGCCAGACTGTGTTCGCGGTGGGCGCGGTCGCCCAGGAACGGGCCCTCGCGGCGGTTGGCGCAGCCAGCGGTCGGCTCCACCAGCAGCACCTCGGCACCGAGCTGGGCGAACAGCTTGCCGCAGTACTGCTCGCTGCCCTGGGTCAGGTCGAGGACGCGGATGCCTTCCAGCGGCCCGGGTGCGGGACTGCCAGGCGGGAGGGCTGGGGATTGCATGTCGTCGAAGGTCATAGGAGTCCGGCTGATCGTAGAGGCTGGACTGGCCCACCGCAATGCCCCGGGCCATGCCGCACGTCCACATAGTGAGACTCCAATGCCCTTGGGTGAAATGCCTGCAGGAATAACTCCGCCTTCTCAGTATGTGGACATTTTTATGGCGACGCGATGTGCAGGCGGCCGCCGCCTGCACGAAACTTTGCACTAACGCCGAACAGGAGACATCATGACAGTCATTCGAGACCGCAGCCGACGCTTGATCACCGCTGCAGCCGTTGCCGTGGTGGGACTCGCCGCCATGGGTGCCGCGCTGGCGCAGGACTTCCCCAACAAGCCGATCCGCCTGATCGCGCCGTTCGCCGCCGGCGCCAGCACCGACGTCCTGGCCCGCACCATTGCCCAATCGATGGCCAAGGACCTCGGCCAGCCGGTGATCGTGGAAAATAAGCCCGGCGCGGGCGGGGCCCTGGCGGCCGAGATCGTGGCCAAGGCACCACCGGACGGCCACACTTTTCTGCTGACCTCCGCCGGCATCGTGACGATGAACCAGCACATCTACGAAAAGCTGCCCTACGACCCGATCAAGGACTTCACGCCGCTGACGATCGCCGTGCGAATGCCCATCGTCACGGTGGTGCACCCTTCGCTGCCGATCAAGAACATGGCCGAACTGATGGCCTATGCGCGCGCCAACCCGGGCAAGCTGACGTATGGCTCAGCCGGCACCGGCACCTCGCAGCATCTGGCGGGCGAACTGTTCAAGTCCATGGCCAAAGTCAGTCTGCTGCATATCCCGTACCGCGGTGGCGGCCCGGCCATGACCGACCTGCTGGGCGGCCAGATCAACCTGATGTTCGTTCAGGTGCCGTCTGGCCTGCCGCAGGTGAAGGCCGGCAAGGTGCGTGCCCTGGCCGTCGGCAGCGACAAGCGCGACCCGTCCATGCCGGACGTGCCCACCGTGTCGGAGTCCGGCGTCAAGGGCTACAACTCCGACACCTGGTACGGCTTCGTGATGCCCGCCGGCGTGTCGGCCCCGATCGCGCAGAAGCTGCATGCCTCGATCCTCAAGGCCTTGAAGGAAAACGAGCAAAAGCTGACTGCGCAAGGCTTCAACGTCGATGGCGGCTCGCAAAAGGAGATGGCCGATACCATCACCGTCGAGTCGAAGAAGTGGGCCGGCGTGATCAAGACCGCCGGGATCAAGGCCGAGTGACGGTGGGCCGCGCTTCGATGCCGCAGGCGCATGCACACACCTTCCGCGCGGTCAGCCATCCGCTGCGGGTGTTCAGCGGCGAGGACGCCCTGGCCCACCTGCCGGCGGAGCTGGCCCGGGCTGGAGCCAGCCGCGCAGTGGTGCTGTGCGGGCGCACCGTGCAAGACCGTACTGACCTCATCGCGCGGCTGCGCAGCCTCCTCGGTCCGCGACTGGCGGGCGTGTACGCCGATCTCGGCGCCGGTGCGCCGCAGCGCCAGGTGGAAGCGGCCGCGGACGCCGTCGCGGCACTCTCAGGCGATGCGTTGATCGCCATTGGCGCCGGCAGCGTCACGAAGGCGGCGCGGGTGGTCGCGATCCGCTTGGCTGAAGACGGCCCGCTTGATGCTTTGGCCACGCGATACGACGCCAACGGGCGCGGCACCAGCACCCGGTTGCCAGCCCCCAAGCTCCCGATCTTCAATGTGCTGACCGCCGCGACCACCAGCCAGAACCGCGCCGGCGCCTCCATCCGCGACGAAGCTGCGAATCGACAACTGGAGTTCTTCGACCCCAAGACCCGCCCACGCGCCGTGTTCTGGGATGCCCGGGTGCTGCTCACGGCACCGCGCTCGCTGACCCGCTCGGCGGCCGGCATGGAGTACTGGTGGGGCCTGATGAACTTGGCCGGCGGTTCCGACGAGAACCCGCTGGTGCTGGCCAGCCGGCGCCAGGCCTGGGCCATCGCCCAGGAGGCAATGCCGCGCATGGACGATGACACCGACTGGCAGGTGCGGGTCGAGCTCTGCGCCGCCGCGTTGCTGCGCACCCGCGACGAGGACGATGGCGGCGTGCCCCTGGGCGTCGCGCCCGGCAGCCACGAGATTCGAATGCACCCGGTCACCCGAGCCACCTACATGCTGGCCCAGGGCTTGTTCAACGCCGGCTTCGGCATCAGCCAGCCTGGCGCCACGATGGCGCTGGCCGCACCGGCCGTGCGCGCCTTCGGCGACCTCTGCCCGCAGGTGGTGGCCGACATCGGCCACTTGCTCGGTGTAGCCGACACGTCCACCGCCGGCGTCGCCGATGCGCTGGAAAGCCGCCTGCGCGACTTCGGCTTCACGCTCGACTTGCGTGCCGCCGGCGTGTCGCGCGAGAGCGCCGCGGTCGTAAGGGCCGCTTCGCTGCGCACCTTCAATTGCAATGCCGACGGCTGGATGGACGACAAGCAGCCGCGCCTGCAAACAATGCTGGACGCCGTCCTGTAGAAGCAACACAAAGGAGACCGACATGAACCGCAAGAACTTCCTGCTTCGCGCCCTCGCCATCGGCGCCACGCTGACACTGGGCGCCGGCGCCGCCAGCGCCCAGGCCTTCCCCTCGCGCCCAATCAAAATGATCGTGCCGTTCAACGCCGGCGCCTCGGTCGACACCATCGCCCGCAGCATGGCCCTGCTGATGTCGAAGAAGCTGAACCAGCCGGTGGTGGTGGAGAACCGTCCTGGCGCCAACGCCGCGATCGCCGCCCAGGCCGTGGCCAGCGCTCCTGCTGATGGCTACACCGTGTTCTTCGCTTCCGATTCCGCCCTGGTGCTGAACGGACTGCTGTACAAGAAGCTTGCCTACGACGCTGAACGCGACTTCACCGCGGTGGCGCTAGCCGCGAACGTGCCGCTGGTGATGCTGGTGAATTCCTCACTGCCTGTGAAGAACCTGCAGGAGTTCGTCGCTTACGGCAAGCAGAACCCGGGGAAGCTGAACTACAGCTCCACCGGCACAGGCGGCGCCTTCCACTTGGCCGGCGAGTTGTTCGACCAGGCCTCCGGCGTCAATATGACGCACGTTCCCTACACCGGCGGCGCGCCGGCAATCCAGGCGCTGCTGGCCGGCCAGGTGCAGGTGATGTTCGGCATCGTCGGCTCCAGCCTGCCGCACGTGCGCGCCGGCAAGCTGCGGCCGATGGCTCTGGTCACTAAGGAACCCGTGAACGTGCTGCCCGGCGTGCCCACCCTGCACGAAACCGGCTACCCCGGCCTCGAGGCGATGGTGCGGTACGGCCTGGTCGCCCACAAGAAAACTCCGCCCGAGGTGCTGGCGGTGCTGAACGATGCCGCCAATTTTGCGCTGGCCGATGCGGGCTACCGCGAGAAGTACATCGGCGAGGGCTATCTGGTGCCGCAGCCCCACAGGGGCTCGGAGTTCGACGCCATCATCGCGGCCGATCGCCTGCGCTGGGGCAAGTTGATCGCGGCGCGCGGCATCACGGTCGATTGAGGCGGATGTTCGCCGAAGATCCCGGGCGCATCCCGGTCCACCAGCGCGACGTCAGCTACCGCAGCTTCCTGCGGCCTGACGGGCTATGGGACATCGAAGGCACGCTGATCGACACCAAGGCCTACGACCAGGCGGCCATCGAGCGCGGGCCGCTGCCTGCCGGCACGCCCATCCACCACATGCGCATCCGCCTGACTATCGACGAGAGTTTCACCGTGCGGTCGGCGCAGGTCGACATGCCGGCCACGCCGTTCGGCGAATGCCAGGGCGCGACCTCGCCACTGCAGCAACTGGCGGGGCAGCGCATAGGTGGCGGCTGGCGCAAGATCATCAGCGAGGCCATGGGCGGCGATCGCGGCTGCACCCACATCCGCGAACTACTGTTCGGCATGGGCACCGCCGCCTTCCAGACGGTGGGCCGCTACCGGGCCCACCAGCGCACCCTGGCCGGCGAGCCGGAACCCGTGATGCTCAAACCCCGGCCGCCGCTTGGCGAGTGCCTGGGATGGGCCTTCGACGGTGGCCCGGTACAGCGCTACCGGCCTCAATTCTTCGGATGGCGCCCAGCAGCAGACGGCGCTGACGGCTGAAGAGCCGCCAGCGCCTGGTCGGCGAGTGCGGCCTCTATCGCCTCGACAGCGCTCCGTACCAGAGTGCCGATTTCCATGGCTCGTTCATCGTCCAGCCGGCTGGCCACTGTCGATACGCTGATAGCCGCCACGGGAGCGCCGCCGACATCGCGAATCGACACCGCCACCGTCCGTACGTCGGGGATCTCCAGCACCCCACTCAGCACGAAGCCGCGGGCCCGTGCACGGGCGATTGCGCCGCGCAACGTCGGCTCCGAGTAGCGGGCAAACTTCTTCAAGGTGCGGTCGAGATTGGCACGGCAGATCCGATCCACCTCCACGTCGTCCATCGCACTCAGGATGGCTGTGGCGCCGCCGCCCACCGTCAGCGGCCGGCGCTTGCCGATCTCCAGTACGTAGGCCTTGATCGGCGCGTTGCCCTCGGCGCGGTCGGTGCAGACGCCGTCCAGGCCGGAGCGCTCTGTCAGGAACACCGTGTCGCCAGTATGCTGGGCGATCCGCTGCAAGTGCGGGTGGCAGATGTCGCGCAACGCCAGCTGCGGTGATGCCGCCAGCCCCATCTCGTACATCGCCGGGCCCAGGAAATAGCGCCGGCTTGCGCCGTCCTGCCGCAGCAGGCGCTCGCCTACCAGAGCCTGCAGTAGTCGGTGCACGGTCGGACGCTCCAGGCTGGCAGCCCGGTGCAGGTCGGCCAGCCGCAGGCCGGACCGCTGGCCTGCGGCCACCAGCCGCATCAGCAGGGCCACCCGCTGCACCACCTGGCTGCCGCTGGCCCGGGTCGGCGCCGCGTCTTCCTCTTGTCTCATCATATGGACCATTTTCGCACGCGAAAACGGGCGTTATCCAGCGTGGCTTTCTATGATCCACGCATACCCGGCGGGCAAGTTGCGTCCATATGCCGGAACAGCAACGACCAGGAGATGCCATGAATTTCGAGCTCCCCGACACCACCCGGATGATCCGCGACACCGTGCGTGAATTCACCAAGCGGGAGCTAATGCCGCTCGAGTCGATGGTGATCCGCCGCGAGGCCGAGCGCGGCATGCGCGACGACCCGCTGCTGCCCCCCGAGGTGGAGCACGAGCTGACCGAGAAGGCCAGAGCCATCGGCCTGTGGGGTATCGACGTGCCCGAGGAATTCGGCGGTCAGGCCTTCGGCATGCTGGCCAAGTGCGTGGTCACCGAGCAGCTGAAGCACTCGATCGTGCATTTCGTGCCGCCTCCAGACAGCCCCAACCTGTACCTGCTGAAGGAACAGTGCAAGGGCGCGCAGATCGACAAGTACCTGATGCCCTACGTGCGAGGCGAGAAGAAAAGCTGCATCGCGCTGTCGGAAGAAGGCGCCGGTTCGGATGCCGCCGGCATCCGAACCAAGGCCGAGCGGGTCAACGGAAAATGGGTGATCAACGGCGCCAAGATGTGGATCAGCAACGCCCGCCGCTCGCACTTCATGATCGTGGTGGCTGTGACGGACGCCAGCAAGGGCTCGCGCGGCGGCATGACGGCCTTCCTGGTGGACCGCGAGACGCCCGGCGTCAGCATCCCCACCTCGTACCCGATGATCGGCGAGTACCACCCCTACCAGGTGTTCTTCGACAACGTCGAACTCGACGACGGTCAGGTGCTGGGCGAAGTGGGTAACGCCTTCGTGCCGATCACCAACCGGCTCGGCGTCCGCCGGCTGGACATCGCCTCGCGCTGCCTCGGCCTAGCCGAGCGTTGCTTGGAAATGATGATCGAGCAGGCCAACACCCGAAAGACCTTCGGCTCGCTGTTGGCCGACCGCCAGGCCATTCAGTGGATGATCGCGGACAGCTGGCAGGAACTCGAGATGGTGCGGTTGCAGGTCTATCAGCTGGCCTGGAAGATTGACAACGGCGCTAAGGACTTCCGCCGCGATGGTTCGATGGTCAAGGTGCAGGCGACCGAGCTGATCGGGCGCGTCGCCGACCGCGCCATCCAGCTGTTCGGCGGCATGGGCCTGTCAAAGGAATTGCCGCTGGAATACATCGCCCGCTCGGCCCGCGTGCTGCGGATCGTGGAAGGCCCGAGCGAGGTGCATCGCTGGGTCATCGCGCGGGACCTGCTCAAGAACGGGCTGCCGGAACGGTGAACGCGCACGCTGCCTGAGCGCGTCTGAGCGCCAAGCTTCAATCCAGCCAGCGCCTCGAACGCGACGATGTCGTAGTCTTGGCCGCCAACCGCTGCAACATCGGTCGGGTCGTGACCGTCCTTCGCGCCTACGACGGGACAGGCGGGCTGTGTCCAGACACCGCCGCCGGTTATGCGTGGTTAGTGAAATGCTCTACACCGCTCAAATGGGCGGTGAAGGAAAGCGGGAAGGTCTATCGCAGGAAGCAAGGCCCTGCCCCCGATAGGTGTCTCCAG
>CXWL01002383.1_pt1 | contig 14677 bp, 13 predicted proteins | sample 590931 | NCBI WGS metagenome assembly CXWL01 (sample SAMEA3498368, study PRJEB10139) | groundwater metagenome | biome: water well; material: biofilm material | place: Germany | collected 2015-04-27 | reverse complement strand
CTTCTGTTGCAAATTCTTCTTCACCTGTCCCATTTTCATGGAATTCCGTTTTTGATGGTGCATGGAAGTTTGGCGCGGGAACTTCGGCACCGAGTTCGCCTGGCTCATTCTCCAAGCCGGATGCGATTTCACAGGATGTGAAGGAGTCGGAATCCGTTCAGCTTGAATCAGCGCCAGCGCTCGCCGATCCCGTCAGCACAGCAACACCAGCGTCACCATTCTCACTCACGGAACCAGATCCTGTGCCATCGGTTCAGGCCTTTGGCTTGAATGAAGAGCGTGAATCGATCCCGGAAACAGCTGCAATCATAGAACCAGACCTTTCTGAATCCGTAGCGGCTTTTCTGTCGGAAGAGCTCTCGCGGCAGGAAGAGCCATCGACTCTTTCGGTCGAGACCTCCCACGTTCTTGAGGTGGACCTTCCAGCGCAGACGATGTCGGATCCCATCGAACTCGCTCGTGAGGCTGAACCCGCATCGTCCTCATTTTTCATGGATCCGCAGCCCGTGGCGTCATTTCAAGACGCCGCCGTTCCGGAGACTTCGCACTCAGTGGTGATTCCNNCAGTACACCAGTCCAGATCGCCGAGGCTCCTCCGCTCTCCGAAACATCCAGTACTGAGCCATCGGTGCCATTGGCTCCGATAGAGACCCCCTCACATTGGAGTACTGGCGAAGTCGAGGTGCAACCACATCGTCCGACTGATAAGAAACGAAACTGGGACAAGGAGAAAGGGGAAGCGACAGTCGTTTCCCCAGCTCCCGTGCCGGTGGTAGAGGAATATGAGCCGGTTGCCATGCCGCGAGCCGATTGGGAATCGGTTCCCTCTGAGGCAACGCCTCCTGTCGTTGAAGCAGTGGCTCCGGTCGTAGCGCCAGTGGGTCATGAAGTGGATACGAGACCGGAATGGATGCGGGCGAGTGAGTCGATCACATTTGTGACTCCTAGTCCCTCCTCTCCGGCAGCGTGGCAGGATTCCGGTATCGAATCTGTCCAGTCCAAACCGGAACCGACGCTCTCGGTCGCTGCGTCGGCGGTGGATGTCCTGTTTGACTCAACGGGACAGAGAAATCAGGCTCCCGCGCAGGATCCTACGGCACGGTCACGACCTTCCCCATTGTTTGCGACGAGAGTGGCTCGGGTTCGCAGTGGTCTCTCATCGATGATCGGGTCCTGTTTTTCGACGACGCAATCGATGGTCGTATTTTGCTTGGTGTTGGCGCTTGCCTGTGCTGCCCTGGTCGCGATCGGTATCGGAGGGGTGGGAGTGGCCTGGCTCGTCATGGAAGAGCCCCCGACTCCGGTCTATCGCAACCTGACGGCTAGCTCCCCTCAGGCGCATACAGACCCACGAAAGAACGGGTACTTTATGCTGCTTGGCTTTGGCTCGTCTGCGGAACGGGATCCACTCCAAGCTGGTTACGAGAAGAAGGCCGAGGGACAGGAACTCCAGGCGGCACAGGCCTGTATGGCCGGTGATGAAGGGGCAGGGATGCCGACCACCGGGGCCTCTGCCAATGTGCTGAGAGGGTGGTTCAGCGGTACCGACCCCGTGGCGCAGATGAAGCCGCAGGCTGCTGCCGTACGATCCTGGACGGCTCAAGAAGCGGTTGGCCTCAAGCGTTACCAACAATGGTTGTCGATGCCGTTTGAAGATGTGGGGTACGGACAAATCGTGAGCCCAAACTGTGCCCAAGTTCTGCTGGCCCATCGGCTGTATCTGGCAGAAGGGTTTGCGCAGGATCTCAACACAGGACTTGGACGACTTGAAAGCGATATGGGGTCCTGGCGCGTAGCGCTGGGACAGTCGAAGACGTTGATGGTCAAGATGTTGGCCGCGACGGCAGTCCAGGACGATGTGGCCATTGCATCAGGACTCTTGACCCGTCAGGACCTCGATGCAGCAGCCATCAGTCGGCTTGGCAAGATCGTTCGTCCCCTCGACCAGGTAGAACTATCCCTCCGGTGGCCGATGCAGAGCCATTTCGTGTGGGCCACGAAGACGGTGCCGAGCAGCCTGAAGAGCGACAAGACCGATGAGCGTCCGCTGTACGTTTCCCTCGCGGCGGGGATGCCTCTTCCCGTACAGCGTCGGGCCAATGCTTATGCGGACTATTACGAGGCGGCGAGCAAAGCCGTGGCCGAAGGGCGCTACACCAACTTGCCGAAACCCTCCAGCTTCATCCGGACTCCCGCGGTCAGCGCGTTGGACTATGTGGCGAATCCGGTCGAGCACATCATCGGTATCGAGCCGCTCCCTTCATGGGATCCCTACGTCGGACGGATTGTGGAGACCGATGCGCGACTTCGTCTGGCGGGCCTGCAAGTCTGGATTAGACGAGGGCCACAAGAGGGGAATGTCCTCACGCGTCTCGCAAAGGCCGGACAAGCCTACTACGATCCCTTTACCGGTCTTCCTATGCTGGTCAATCAGCAGAGGGGCGTGATGTATAGTGTCGGACAAGACGGCAAGGATCAAGATGGCGATCTCCGTCTTGATGTTCCGGCTACCATTCCCACGATTCAAACGGTTGCGATTGAGAGCAGCCGCTCCATATCTCCATCCCGATCCAAGTAACCCACGCCTCCTCCCTGCTGTGATCAAACAATTCTGATCCTTTCGTTCGCGCTGGCGGCTTGACACTGCCGGGGGTATTCCACAGAATCATCTGCGTCGCGAGCGGGAGATCAGGGGGTATCGGGGAAGACAGATTCAAATACCCCTGTCAAAGACATCATACGTGAGGGAGATGCAAAGACATGAAAAGCGAAATTCTATATCCGGGGGCCTTTCCGATGGTGCGGGTGGATTTGGCGGCGAGCGAGTCGATCAAGGCTGAGTCTGGTGCGATGGTGGCCTGTTCGCCGACCATCGACATCGAAAGCAAAATGGAAGGTGGATTTCTTGGAGCCCTGTCGCGAAAGTTCCTGACGGGAGAGAAGTTTTTCTTCCAAACGCTGCGTGCCAGCCGCGGTCCCGGTGAAGTCTTGCTGGCGCCGACCGTCCCAGGAGAAATTGTCATCTTGGAACTCGATGGTGTGAACGAGTACATGGTGCAGAAAGACGGCTTCCTCGCAGGCGCCGACGCGATCGTCATCGAAAGCAAAATGCAGAGTTTGAGTCGTGGATTGCTGGGTGGCGAGGGCTTCTTCATCCTGAAAATCAGCGGGAAAGGGACACTCGTCCTGAACAGCTTTGGGGCTATTCACAAGATCGAGTTGAGGCCCGATCAGGAATATATCGTGGATAACAGTCATCTGGTCGCCTGGTCTGCCACCACGTCCTACAACATCGAAAAGGCCACGTCTGGATGGGTCGCCAGCTTTACCTCGGGCGAAGGGTTTGTCTGCCGGTTCCGAGGACCAGGACTCGTCTACATTCAAAGCCGGAATCCTGGAAGTTTCGGAGCCTGGATCAGACAGTTCATTCCGGTCAGTGAGTAAGGGGATGGCTGGATATGGGGGCATGGGGATAAAGGAATGGATGAATGAGTGACAAAGCACGGACAGCGCTACCCCGTTATCCCTATACCCCGGTTACCTCACTATGACTTCCAATGCGCTCTGTTTCGGTAACGAGTTCCCCGCCAGCGGTGCCCCTTGTGTCGTCCAGGTCGAGGGGGACGGTCTCACGATCATCTTCGAGTCTGAGGGGACCGAGGGCGCGCGAGAGGCTATCCTGTTTTCTGCACTTACTGTCTCAGCCGGCGGGCTCGACCATGACCATCTCGTGGTGAAGTGGACTCACGCACAGGGGGAGCGGACGCTCTATCTCAAACACCCAGACGTGATACGCGCCTTTCGCCAAGCCGCGCCGGATCATTTGAATGCTCCGTTTGAGCAGGCGGCCGAGCGGGTGCGGCAGGTGCGGCATCGTCATCGTGTCATGTGGGCTGCCGTAGGCGGTTCGATTCTAGCTCTGGTACTGGGCCTCTGGTTCGGAGCCGATCTGTTGGTCGAGGTCGCCGTGAGCCGGATTCCGGTGGAGTGGGAGCAAAAGCTGGGGGAATCGGCCTATCGGGACTTTCTTACCCATCAAGAGGTGATGAAAGAAGGTCCGGCAGTCACCGCGCTGGGAGAGATGACGCAACGGCTGACTGAGCAGATTCCGAATAATCCCTATAAGTTTGAAGTGACTGTGGTGAAGAGCGACGTCGTCAATGCCTTCGCGTTGCCAGGCGGGCATGTGGTGGTGTTCACCGGACTGATGAAAAAAGCGGACAGCGGCGAAGAAGTGGCGGGCGTGATGAGTCATGAGTTGAACCATGTGCTGCAGCGGCATGGGCTTGAACGGATCGTGAAAAGTCTTGGGTTGATGACAGCGGTGGCGATTGTGCTTGGCGACCAACAGGGGCTCGTCGGGATGATGAAACAAGTCGGCGTCGAACTGCTCACTCTCAAGTTCGGGCGGGAGCAGGAGACCGAAGCAGATGTGACGGGCTTGCAACTCCTTCAACGGGCGAAGATCGATCCCTCCGGCATGATCAAGTTTTTCGAACGGCTGTCGGAAAAAGACGAGGGCCGGATGGAATGGCTCTCCACGCATCCGATGAGCACCGCCAGGGCCGAACGATTGAAGGCGGAGTTGGCGGCCTTGCCGAAAAAATCCCCGGAGCCCTTTACGTTCGACTGGAAACAGGTCCAGGCTTCGCTCGGATCTCAGCCGGTCGTCGCTCCGTGAGCCAGGAGAGCGCCATGCGGATTGGAGTGATTGCCGATACTCATGGCCTGTTCGATCCGGCGGTTCGACAACACTTTACAGGAGTTGATCACATCCTCCACGCCGGGGACATTGGCGGCCAGTCTGTGATCGATCAGCTACAGGCCATCGCTCCCGTCACTGCGGTCTCCGGCAACGTTGATGAGTATGAGCAACGCGGGTTTCCGTCAGAGATCATCATCGAACTCGCCGGTTGCCGAATCGCCATCCGTCATATTCTGTATGAAGGCGGGAAGCTGACGGAAGATGGGCGAGCGTTCCTTCAGGACACCCAGCCGGACCTCTGCATTTTTGGTCATACGCATCAGCCCAGAGCGGAATGGTTCGGCAAGACGTTGCTCTTCAATCCCGGCTCGGCCGGTCCGAAGCGGTTTTCGTTGCCTCGCGGGATTGGGATATTGAAACTGGGGAAGGGGGAGATCGTGCCGAGTTTTATTGCGTTAGAGAACGTCTCGGTTCGAGCAGCCAAGAGTCGGCAATCATGAGGCATTCCGAGAAAGGAGGGGGCAGATGAAGACACGCAAGTTCCTGAGTCGGATTGTGGCAGGGGCGGTGGTGATCTGTTTCATGACCGTAAGTACGGCTTGTTACGGTCCGTTCAACCTGACCCGAAACGTGTATCACTGGAATAGTGGAATCAAAGGCAGCGGCGAGGTAAACGATAAATGGATGAAGGAGTTCGTCTTCTTCGGCATGATCATCATTCCGGTGTACATGTTTTCAGCGTTGTTGGACGCATTTATCTTCAACTCCATTCAATTCTGGAGCGGGGACAACCCGATCAAGGCATCGAACGTGGGTCACGACGGCCAGACGAAGGTGGCTCGCCTAGGTGATGCGACGGTGCGATGGACGCCGATGGAAGAAGGCGCGACTGTGACGTACGAGCGAAATGGGATGGTGGAGCGCCGCGCCACGATCGTGCCTGATGCAACCGGCTATCGGCTCGTTGACGAGGCGGGGACCACACTTGCGGAAGCGACGTATGATGCTGAGGGGGTGGTCACGTTGCTCGATCGCGATTGTCAGGTCGTGCAGCGCTGGACGGGGGATCAACTGCGATCGATTGTTCAGGGCGACAGTGCAATCCTGGGCAAGTCTGAGGCCCTGTAGCAGGTATAGAAATATTCATGGAGTCAGACATTGATGCAACGCGCTAACCTGACATGCAGGAGTCCCCTGCATGGAAAAAAATTGTGGCACTCTCGAATAGTTAGGCTATAATTGCCTCAGTTATTGCATTATTTCGTGCCCTGGCACTCACCACCATAACATGGAGGAGGATGTATGAAGAAATTGCTCATGCTCGGAGTGGTAGGAATGTTTGTCGCCACGCAAGGCGGATTTGCGTTGGCAGCCGGCAATCCGGACACTGGACCAGGCTGTGGTCTCGGCAAGATTGCCTGGGAGAACTATCCGCACCAGAAGGTCATTGGTATCCAGACCATGGAAGCGACCACGAACGGACTCATGGGCAACCAGACGTTTGGAATCAGCAGCGGCACCTCCGGCTGCACCAACGACGGCAAGTTCTGGGCGGAACAGAAGGTCAATGCCTTCGCCTCGTTGAACTTCGAGAATCTTGCACAGGATATGGCTCAGGGGCAGGGCGAACATCTCGCCTCGCTGGCAACCTTGATGGGGATTCCAGCGGCTCAGCAGCCGGCATTTTTCACAATGACGCAGGAAAAGTATGCCTCGCTCGTGGCGGCAGGGGAAACCTCTCCGGTTGCCCTCGTGAAGGCGCTGAATGAAGCCGTGGCCACGAATCCAATGTTGGCTAAGGTCTCGCAGTAAGATCGTCTCGTGGGGTTCCTGTTGTATCAGCTGGAACCCCACGGGCCTTTTAGACCCCCGCTCCTCCTTCTTGTTTCCTGTCTGATCATTCTCGGCGCGATACCCAGTTGGGCAGCTGAGGCTCCTGATATTCTCTATCTCAATGAACTCATCGGCCGCGCAGAAGCCATGCATCTTGCCGAAGAACGTGAGTGGCATGTGCTGCTGCACTACCGTCGTACGCTTTTCGGTGGGACCGAGAGCATGCAAGACGATCCGGGATTTTTTCTCTCTCCGGAGGGAAAGACCAATCCGCAGGCTGAGTTGGCAGCGACGCTGAGTAATTTTTTTTCAGATGAACTTGTGGGTCGATCGAAGCAGCCGGCGCAATGCGCCTTTGTCGCGCGGTATTATTGGCTGAACGAGAAGCTACGGTTCGACGCAACCAGGCTTCCCCCGCAGCCGTGCGAACGTTTCACGCGCTGGTACGACGAATTCAACGCCGCCGCGATCACCATCATTTTCCCATCTGGTTTCATGAATAACCCGTCCTCCATGTTTGGCCACACGTTTCTGCGGGTGGACGGGAAGGAGCAGACGCCGCAGACCCGCATTCTCGCCTACACGATCAACTACGCGGCCCAATTGCCCGCCGATGCCGGGGTGGAATATGCCATCAAGGGCATCTTTGGGGCCTATCCAGGCTACTTCTCAACGATTCCCTATTACCTCAAAGTGCAGGAATATCGCGACATCGATAATCGGGATATTTGGGAGTACCGGTTAAATCTGACGGCTCCGCAAGTGCGGAGACTTTTGATGCATACCTGGGAATTGGGAAACGCCTATTTCGATTACTTTTTCTTTGGCGAAAACTGCGCATACCATATTCTGTCTCTCCTTGAGGCTGCTGAGCCGTCGGTCCATCTGCTTGACCGGTTTCCTGTCTATACGATTCCCATTGATACCGTTCGGCTCGTACGGGAATCCGGATTGGTCGGCGAGGTCGTATCTCGCCCATCCAGAAGCACGTTGGTGCGTCGCAAGCGAGCGTCAATGTCGGCTGACGAGCGTGTTTGGTTCGATCGCCTGATTCGAAATCCCGCGGATCTGCAGTCAGAGGGTTTTCGTACGCTGCAACAAGACCGACAAGCCTTCGTGCTGGAAACTGCCTCGGACTACCTGCTGCAGCATAGTGCGGTCGGAGGAGAGGAGGGCGCGCCATTCCGGGACAAAAATCGTGCGATCCTCCGTGCGAGAAGTGAGTTGAAAGTGACCCCGCGCGATCTGCCGATCCAGCCCTATGTCAAACAGCCGGATCTGGGTCATGGGACCAGTCGAATCGGGATCGGGGCCGGATGGCGGAATCACCGGGCGTTTGAAGAGACCAACATCCGCGCAGCCTATCACGATCTCTTGGACCCGGAGCCAGGCTTTACGCCCGACGCACAGATAGAGATCATGTCCCTGTCGTTGCGCCATTACCACGACCAATCGCAGGCCCGTGTCGAGCGGTTCAGTCCGATCAATATTGTTTCGCTGGCCCCGATGGATTCTCTCTCGCAGCTGCCGTCCTGGAAGGTGAATGTCGGGATGCAGACGATCCGGCACAATGGCTGTACACTCTGCAGCAATGGAGTCGCCAACGTAGGTCTCGGGGCTGCGGCAGAAACGGCGCTGTTCAAGCGCGAAGTCTATTTTGCATTTGCCGAAGCCGAAGCCAACTACAGCAGAGCCTATGAAGAGCGGCATCGGGTTGGAGGTGGCGGGACGGTGGGGCTGTTGGTCGACGCCACCGATCGCTGGAAGCTGATGCTGTCCGGCTCCTACCTGCGTTATGCGCTCGGAGACAAGTCCGACGACATCCGCTGGTATGCCGGATCGCGCTATACGCTCTCGCAGAACTGGGCATTGCGGCTGGAATACAACCACCGAGATCGGGACAACGACGTGGTGTTCTCAGTCCAAGCTTTCTTCTAATCGGCAGTGCCCCCTTGCCCGTATCCGAGAGTCCTGCTACAAGAGTGCCATTCGGGGGTTTTCAGAGGCCCATCATGAGCGTCAGTACAGACCCATCCGGTGAGCGTCCCCTGTTCCAGGTGCCCATGGTGCCTGTCGCGCCCCATCCTCCCTTGCGCCGATACTATTCCGAGGACGAGAAACGGCAAGTGTTTCTGAACGAGCTGTTCGATCGGACGGCCTATCAGTACCGCAATATCGATGTTGCGACCGGATTCGGCTCCGGACTCTGGTATCGGAAAAAGGCGCTCCGGGAAGCAGGGTTGAAGCCCGGGATGCATGTGCTCGATGTCGCCTGCGGCCCCGGCTTAGTCTCGCAATGCGCCCGCGCGTTGGTTGGCCCATCCGGGAGCGTGATTGGTCTGGACCCGAGCATCGGCATGTTGCGGGAGGCACAAAAGGGCCCTTGCCGGAATTTCGTTCGAGGGATAGGCGAGCAGCTGCCCTTTCCCGATCAGAGCTTCGATTTTTTGAGTATGGGTTATGCCATGCGGCATGTCTCCGATCTGAAGACCGCGTTTGCCGAGTATCGGCGTGTGCTCAAGCCTGGAGGGATTGTGCTGCTGTTAGACATCTGTCGGCCACGGTCTCCGCTGCTGCTGTCCCTAGCGCGCTTTTACATCAAGACGGTCATGGGCATTGCGTTTGCCGCCTCGACCGGGAATCGGGACATGAAAACATTGATGGCCTACTGGTGGGATACGACCGAGTTCTGTGTCTCGCCGGAGACGATCCTCGGTGCGTTACGGGAGGTCGGGTTGACCGATTGTTCGTTGCACGAGTTATTCAACGGACTCTTGCGGGATTACCGAGCCGTGAGAATCTAGGATGGGTATGGAACATTCAGAATCAAGGCCGCTCGAACAAGAGGTGTCGACGCTGATCGTTCAGACGCTCAAGCTGAAGATCGATCCGGCTACGATCCAGCCCGACGCTGCGCTGTTCGGAGACGGGCTCGGGCTCGACTCGATCGACGCGTTGGAGCTTTCGCTGGCTATTTCACAAGCCTATGGCTATCAACTCAAGTCGAGCGATCCAGACATCAAAGCGATCTTTTCCTCCCTGCGGGCGTTGGCCAACGCGATTGTGAAGAACCGCACGAAGTGACCGCGGGTAGGGCCATGCACGATAGCCCTTTGATCGGCCCCTATAGTCCGGACGATGTGCTAGCCCGGGAGCCGGATGGTTCACGCACGGCTCGGCAGTTTTTGTCCGATGTCGCCCGACTCGCAGAATCCTTGCCCGATCGGCTCACTGTCATCAATCTCGCAACGAGCCGCTACGAGTTTCTGGTGGGATTTGCCGCGGCCATTCTCCGGCGGCAGTTGACGTTGCTGCCTCAAAGCCGGGCGGTCCAGACCCTTCGCCGCATCGCCGGCGATTACCCAGAGAGTTACGCACTGACCGATCGTGACGAGAGGATCGACGGGATCGAGTCTTTCGCGATCCAACATCGACAAGGCCTGGCTTCCTGGCCTGACGAGATTCCGCTGGTCCCCTTGCATCAAGTCGTGGCGATCGCCTTCACCTCCGGGAGCACAGGTCAGCCGATGCCCAACAAGAAAACGTGGGGGGCGTTGACGGCCGTGGCTCACGCAACCGGATCCAGGCTTGGCATCACAAGAGGCGATTGCGCCTCGGTGGTGGCCACCGTTCCGCATCAACATATGTTTGGCCTCGAAGCTTCCGTCATGTTGCCCATCATGCATGGATTAGTCATGCATGCCGGGCGCCCGCTCTTTCCCGCCGACATCCTGAGCGCCTTGGCCGACGTGGAGGGGCGAAGGATTCTCGTGACCACACCCTTGCATCTTCGCGCCTGCATGACCGAAGGCGTGAGAATGCCGCCGGTCGGGTTGATCCTCTCCGCCACCGCTCCTCTTTCTCGCAGTCTGGCGCAAGAAGCTGAAGGGCACTTTCACACCGAGGTGCACGAAATTTTCGGATTTGCCGAAGCCGGCAGTGTCGCGGAGCGACGGACGACAGCAGGCGATTCCTGGCGGCCCTTAGATGGAGTGCGGCTTCAATCCAGCGAGAAGGGGTGGACCGTAGAAACGGACTACCTTTCCGCTCCGGTTCTGGTGCCGGATCGCATCACCGCCGATGCGCAGGGGTTGTTCGTTGTGCATGGCCGGGAAGCGGACCAGATCAACGTCGCAGGCCATAGGGTATCGCTCGGCGACTTGAATCAAAAACTGCTGGAGGTCGAGGGGGTGCAGGACGGTGTGTTCTTCTTGCCCGAGGAAGGCTCCGACTTCGTTACCAGGCTGATGGCCTTTGTCGTGGCTCCGGGAAAAACCAGCGAAGAGATTCAGCGCGTGCTACGGACCCACATCGATCCGGTGTTTCTGCCCCGTCCCTTGGTCTGTGTTCCCAGTCTGCCTCGCAATGCCACCGGAAAACTACCACAGGAATCGGTACGCGAGCTGGCCCGTCAATGGCTGGCAGGGCAGGGCCATGGTACATGAGCGGGTACTATCTATAGGCCATGATCATCCGTCGCTGGCGGGGCATTTCCCTGGCTATCCCGTCGTGCCTGGTGTGGTGCTGCTGAACGAAGTGCTCGACACCCTTCGTCAGGGATCGGCGGCTCCATTGGTGGTGAAGGGTCTGCCGATGGTGAAATTTTCCTCTCCGCTTCGACCCGGCGAGGTCGTAACCATCCGTGTGGAGGAAGAGGGAGCCGGTCTGGCCACATTTTCTTGCCGGGTGGATGCACGCCTCGTGGCGTCCGGCACTATCGAGTTTATGCCTGATGCAACGGCGCACATGGAACGGACGTGAGCCTCGCTTGGCAACAGCAGCAGGAGCGAGGGAGCCGCACGGCCATCCGGTTGATGGCCTGGGTTGCGCAATCGCTGGGTCGTCCGACCGCTCGGGTCTTGCTCCATCCGATCTGTCTCTATTTTCTGTTGGCCTCCGGGTCTGCCCGCCGCGCGATCGGGCAATTTCGCGAGCGGCTGTTCGGCCGGCCGGTCGGGTGGTGCGATCTCTATCGCCATTACCTTGCCTTCGCCTCAACGATTCTTGACCGGGTCTATTTTCTGCGCGGCCGGTTCGATCTGTTCGATATTCAGATCCATGGGTTAGAGGTGTTGGACCGGGAGTTGGCGAAAGGCCGTGGTTGTGTGCTCTTGGGGTCGCACCTTGGAAGCTTTGAAGTGGTGCGGGCCGTAGGACTGTCCCGTCAGCACATCGAGATCCGTGTCCTGATGGATGAGCAGAACGCGCCCTTGATTCGTCACCTGATTCAGGAGCTGAATCCCGCCGTCGCGGAGACGGTCATTCAGGTCGGCGGAGCCGGTACGATGTTGCAAGTCAAAGAATGTCTGGATCGGGGCGGTGTCGTCGGGATCATGGGCGATCGTGTGATGCAGCAGGATCAGTCGCTTGCCTCTACCTTCTTGGGGGAGCAGGCCAGGTTTCCGACTGGAGCGATGCGATTGGCCCGCGTCGTCCATGCTCCGGTGGTCCTGTTCTTCGGGCTGTACCGGGGAGGGAACCGCTATGAGGTGTATCTCGAGTCCTTTAGCGAAGGGATGGAGCTATCGCCCGATCAGGGAGCCATCGATTTGCAGCAGTGGACGCAACGGTATGCCGATCGCCTTGAGACATTTTGCCGCCTCGCGCCGGATAATTGGTTTAACTTCTATGAATTTTGGAGCGATAAGCCATAGCAGGATGCTGAAAACGTCCGCCAGACAGGACACGTTGAACGAGGAGTGATGAACTGTGAACGAAAAACGATATTCACTTCAACGTTCAGTTGCTCACTCGCTGCAGCCTTGGTGGACGAGCGTTTTGAGCATCCTGTGGGGCGGTATCCTAGGAGCGTTGCCACTGATCGGCTCTCTGGCAGCGGCCGGCGAGAGTTCGCCGTCTCACAGCGACCATTCAAGTCGTGCTTGGACGGTTGAGCAGGTTGTGGCCTCCCTGAAAGAGGGGCGGGAGCCCTCGGTATCGTTTGAAGAAGCGACCTACTCCTCATTGCTCACCGAGCCCTTGATCGTGCGCGGCCTGTTGCGTTTTACGCCTCCGTCGACGCTGGAAAAGGAAGTGCTGGAGCCGTACCGGGAACGGTACCTCATTGAGGGAGACCGGGTGACCTTCGAGAGTGAGCGCAAGCATGTGAAGAAAACCATTTCACTGGAAGACTATCCGGCGCTACGCAGCTTTGTCGAAGCCTTTCGGGCGACGCTCACGGGCGATGTGGTACAGCTCAAGAAAGTGTACGAAACCACCGTTGACGGCACCGGCCGACAATGGACATTGCTGCTCCGTCCCTACGATCCGGCAGGAAAATCCATGATCGACTATCTGCTGTTGTCCGGGTCGGACGGGCGCCTGACGACCATCGCCATCCGAGCGCCTGATGGCGACCGCTCGGTGATGACGCTTCGCCGGGGACCATCCAAATGAAAGCCGCCTGGTGGCCAGTTCTCGTCTGGGTCGCCCTCATTACCGGGGCCGTCTGGTTCACCGGGACCAGTCTGTCTGTCCATAGTGAACTGGGTGACCTGCTTCCCGAAGGCACCACAGCGACGCAACGGTTGTTGCTGACGCAAGTGCGTTCGGGCTTGGCCGGCCGGATGCTGCTGCTGGCCATCGAGGGGGCGCCGCCGGATGAATTGGCCGGGCTCAGCAAGACGTTGGGCGAAGGGCTGCGAAAGCAGGCCCAGGTCGATTTCGTGGGCAACGGCATGCAGGCCTTGTCGCTCGAAGAACGGCAGGTCTTGTTTCGCGCGCGCTATCTCCTGAGCCGGACGGTGAGGGCCGAGACTTTTTCGGCCGATTCGCTGCATGCCGCTCTTGAGCAACGGCTCGATGAACTGCGCTCTCCTCTGGCTTCGATGATCAAAGCCTATATTCCGACCGACCCAACCGGAGAGTTTCTCGGGATCCTCCAGTCCTGGTCTGGATGGGAATCGCCGGCCACACATCGCGGAGTCTGGATGTCGGCCGATCATCAGCGCGCCTTGTTGGTCGTCGAAACCAAAGCCGCGGGGTTCGATGCCGATGCGCAGGAAGCGATTCAACGGGATATCCTGGCGTCGTTTCATCGGGTGGCCGATGGGCCATCACCATCTGCCCGGTTATTGATGAGCGGCCCCGGGGTCTTTACAGTCGAGATCCAGCGGACGATTGAGCGGGAAGTCTGGTGGCTTTCGGCCGTGGCGGCTACGCTGGTCTTCCTCTTTCTTTACGCCAGCTATCGATCTCTGACCCTGGTGCTCCTCAGTCTGATTCCGCTCTCAAGCGGGATTCTGGCTGGCATGGTTGCGGTGCATAGTTGGTTCGGCTTTGTGCATGGCATTACATTAGGATTCGGGATCACGCTGCTCGGTGTGGTCGACGATTACCCGATCCATTTATTCAGCCATCTGAACAAGCAGGCCGCTGCTCCTGTAACCATGCGGGCGATCTGGCCGACGATGCGGCTCGGGGTGCTCACGACCGCGATCGGATTTTCCTCCCTGCTGCTCGCGGGGTTTCCCGCGTTGGCGCAACTGGGACTCTTCGCTCTGGCGGGGCTGGGCACTGCGGCCTTGGTGACTCGATGGGTGTTGCCTGTCTGTATTCCTGCCGGTTTTGTTCCACGGGAGATCCGGACCGATCTGCTGAGGACGATGGCATATTTGTCGAAGGCGAAGATGGTGGTGCCGGTGGCCGTCGTTCTTGCGACTATCGTGATGATATGGTCAGATACGCCATTGTGGGAAGAGGATCTGGCGAAGATTAGTCCTGTCTCGGAGGAGAAGAAGCAACTCGACCAGCAGTTGCGACGTGCGCTCGGCGCACCGGATATGCGGGATCTCCTGGTGATCGAAGGGGCGACGCAAGAAGATTTGTTGAAGCGGAGTGAAGCGGTGATGCCACAATTGGATCGTCTTCGAGAAGCAGGCGCTTTGGAGGGATACGATTTAGTGTCACGCTACTTGCCCAGCCATCGCGTGCAGCGAGAGCGGCAGCAGGCCTTGCCCAATTCTGTTGAGTTGAAGGATCGATTGGGCGAGGCGGTGAAGGGATTGCCGTTTGCGCCAGGGCTGTTCGAACCATTCCTGGCCGAGGTCTCGGTGGCTCGGACGCAACCATTGGTCGATCGGGACCTGTTCCGGGGCACCCCGTTAGGTCTGAAGATCGAGGCGTTGATGCTGGAAGATC
>CXWL01034709.1_pt1 | contig 14680 bp, 11 predicted proteins | sample 590931 | NCBI WGS metagenome assembly CXWL01 (sample SAMEA3498368, study PRJEB10139) | groundwater metagenome | biome: water well; material: biofilm material | place: Germany | collected 2015-04-27 | reverse complement strand
AGTCGCCAACTGACTGTCCGCTGTGGGTAAATTTAAAAGGTGCTTTCGGTGTCGGGTTTGGGTCGATAACCCGCGATAAGATCCTTTTTGGCTGAGAGACCGCTATTAAGAATACTGTAATGGTCTTTTTTATCAAATCTTTGCTGAAAGCAACGGCTTTGTTGCCACAATTGCTAACCAAGGTTGCTCATGCTTGGGTTTGCCTGCTGGCCGGTAATAATGATCGATCACTTCAAAACCTGCGTTCTCTAGAAACTGTTTACTGGAATCAAATTGCATAAAATGACCGTACCTTTGCCCTGACCAACCCTCGTTATTACCACGTGGATTGGATAAAAATAAAACTCCTCCAGTTCTTAACGCATTGTGTAAATCATAAAGGACTCGCGGAAGTTCCTGACTGGGGACATGAAAGAGAGAAGCATTTGCAAATATACCATCAAAAGTATGGCTCGATAATTCAAGGCTCAAAAATTTTTGATGAAGAATCTCACAGCCTGTATATTGACGGGCCATATCGCAAAATACCTCGCTACCGTCCAGGCCAATTGGCCTGTGACCCAACGATTGAAAGTATTTAACATCTCGTCCAGGGCCACAACCAAAATCTAAAATATCAAGCAATTTTTCCTTTGGAAAAGAGGCCAAAAAGGCCACATAGTTTTGCGTAACGTCGTGGTCTTTTGTGCCATGCCAAAATGCTTCGGCCCCCTGATTATAATGATTTAGGGTAACAGTTTCTATATCAGCCAATTGTTCAGTTCTTTGCCTCATTACTACCCAAAAAAGAGATTTTTTCCAAGGTCTTGCCGTGTATTGATAGTCGGTATCGCCAGTGAATATAGTTGATACAGTATATCAATTGCTGGTCGATGGTAAGTTTCGGACAAATTTTTATTTGCTGGTTAATATAACAGGTAGGTGATTAAAAAATCAGGCTTTATTCTATCTCTAATAAGTGGTGTCAAGGATAGCAATTCAAGTTATTTTAGCTCGCCGTCTTTTTACCAAATGGAAATACTTGACGCCTATTCGCTTGCCTTAAAAAAGTCTAAGTTTTATACCCACCTAATTAAGGCTTATTCATGAGATACTGGATTCTAGTGTATGACAATAACTCCTAATCCCAACCGAGAAAAATCAATGGCCCCTTACATGTACACAACATCTGTTCCCGTTTTCAAACAGTTATTGAACAGTCTCAGCGCTATATTGACCAAGGCTGAAGCATTCGCTGCCGAGAAAAAGATTGAACAGACCGTTTTGTTAAATGCGCGACTATATCCAGACATGTTCGCATTAATCCGCCAAGTTCAAATTGCCGCCGATTTTGCGAAGGGTGTGTCTGCGCGGTTGGCTGGTGTTGAAGTACCGACCTACAATGATAACGAACAAAGTTTCGCGGAGTTGCAGGCACGTATAGCCAAGACGTTATCCTTTATCGAAAGTTTATCGCCAGCGCAATTCGAAGGCAGTGAAAACCGTGAAATTGTGCTACGCCCAGGCACACCGAAAGAGAAAATAATGGCTGGCCACAATTACTTGACTAACTACGGGTTGCCACAATTTTGCTTCCATACCTCTATCTCCTATGCGATTTTGCGGCACAATGGTCTTGATGTCGGCAAAGGCGATTATATGGGGGTCTATTAAGAAATTTGGCTGAAGCGTATTGCCACGCTTAATCAAGGCTTGTCGAATACTTGAAATTATCTGAAAAGAATTTTCTAAGCAGAAATTGGCAATCCTAAACCCACAAAAGTAATTTATCGGCCAGGAGCAGTCCATCACCTCTAAAGTCAACGAAATTAGATAAACATCTAAGCGGACAGTCAAGCTGGTGTTTTCATTACAATATTGATTCGTGATCGTAGGCAAGTTATTCAAAATTGATTTAGTTCATCCAAGAGATACTTGACGAAAAAAAGTCGCTTAACTGATCGTCCTTGAAATTCGGGCAAGATCAATATTATACGGTGAGGAACGAGTCCATAAAATGACCTTTGCAGATTTTACCCTTGACTAGTTGCCCGGAACTCTCTGCGCCTCAAGCTTTTTGCTAAATTCTGAACGGATACCCAACATTTTATTCAAAACACCTACCAAAACGCGCTTCCTAAAGTAACCAATATCCATGTTACAAATATTCCTGGAGTTAATTCGGCTCTCTTGCAATTGTCAATAAATGGTATTTTGCATTCTAAATTTCTTTCAACCGTATTACCAAACAGCCCTCCAATAGAGCTCAGGTTTATCGTGTCATTTGCAACCTTATTTAAAGCTTGACCACTTTGCTCGCATGCCTGTTTAACATCAGGATTATTTTTATTATTTTCCTGGCATTTTAGAAATTCATCATGAGCCTTTTGAAAAGATGGGAGGTCGGTTTCGGCTACCTTTGCTAGTTTCGCACTAAGATCTTGGTCATTGTTCAAACGATTTAACAAATTAATTGAGTCCACCGGCCAATAAATCAATAGGAGGGGCAAGGTGATAATGATGCCAAGGAATTTCCCAAACTTGCTGACATCTTCGGTTACGCGGTCTAATACTTCATCGAACCTAGCGAATATCTTTGAAGCAAGCTCTGGCACTATTTTCTGCATTGCTTTGGTTCGCCAAACTTGAGCTGGGAGCGTTGGATCATTTGTTTCTTCCGCTAGTATTTCTTTATCAAGCGTCTCGAGCTTACTTTTGGCCGCAGTATCATCTACAAAACCTAGCTTCATGGCAAGATTTTTGTCTGAACTGGCCTTTCTTAATAGCAAAAGCACAAATTATTCTCTACCTATATTTTTTGGCGCTCCTGCCAGAAAATAAGAACTTACTTTGCTTATTGATCCGGCCTTATGAAGTTTTATCTTCCGTTAGCCTTGAGCTTGTCGAAAGCCTTATGAGCTTCGACTCGCTCAGCACGAACGGTTCAAACATTAAAGGGCCGGATCAATAGTACTCCGCCAAGTCTCTCTCCAAAGATTGAGCTACCTTTATCGAGAAGCGCATCCACATTTTGCTTCGCAAAAGCCTTTTCAAAGCCAATATCCTCAAGCATGCTTGTAAGGCCATTGCCAACAGCTCTACCTTTGGTTTTAAATAAAAGCAACCATGCCTGTGCAGCAAAACTAGTAACAATAGATAAAATCAAAATTACCAGTGAGAAGCCTATTATTACATTCAAATAGTGCAATATATTCATGGGTCTATTCCTTAAAGCGTTGGTTAAAAAAAGTGATACCTAAACACTTAACCAGTTTCAATTTAATATCATTCGCTTTTTCATACTTGGTTTTCAAAAATAACTTTTGATGTTTAAGGATTTTCTTGATATCTGGATTTTTTCTGAGTAGGATTAAGACGAGCTTAAATTGTTTTATTTTATTTTATTGTTTTTTAAAAGCAAAAAAGGTAACAAAATATAACTGTACAATAAAATCTTTAAAAGCAGTACTTTTTATTTTATAACCAGGAGCGCTATCATCAATCGCTGGACTATAAAACGCCCCATGAGGTCTATAAAACGGCTATCGGTGGTGGAGCGACAATTATCGATAAATTTAATGGTATGGAGAAAGTTAAAAAATCCATTCAGACGAATTGAGACAGCGCCATTCAGCTGGAGTATGAACAGAGCACTAGCTTAAACTAAACCAATATTTGTCTGGACAATGGGGTCCACTTCAACTATTTAAAAATCTGCCCATTTCTGGATGTAGCACTGTTCTAATATTTGAGTCTAATACATTGTTATTTAAAAACTTTCAGCATTATGGTTTTTTAATTATAGTTAAGCTGTTTTTCCAGGACAATCAAGGCTCGCTTTAGATCGTAAGCAAGTGAAAATCGAGATAATCATTAATATAAATGTTATCAATATATCGCTTGCATTGTTCATTTTATAATATTGAGGAGAGCAGGTCATGTCAACACCTACACCAAGATGTCCTTTTGAGCGCATTCCCGATCAAGAAGCTCAACAGATTTCTGAAACTACTGATATTACCGTTCAATTACTCGACAAGCGTTATCCCCCACCTGAACAAATACTCCGTGGCGTGCATCCAAAATCCCACGGCTGCGTTAAAGCCACCTTTACAATTAATCCAGATATACCTCCCGAACTTCAGGTAGGGCTTTTTGCTCAGCCGGGTAGGCAATTCGATGCGCATATTCGTTTTTCCAATGCAGCCGCCGTTGTGGGGCCTGATACAACCGAAATCAAAAAAATTGATCCAAAGACAGGAAAAGAAGTAGACGTAGAGGAACATGGCAGCCGAGGTATGGCAATTAAGGTATTGGATGTGGGTGGCGAAGTGTTAATCGATGATAACGGCGCTCACAACCAGGATTTTTTGATGATAAACCAGCCGATGTTTGCCTTTGCCAACACGGAAGATTATTTACGTCTGGACAGAATCCTTCTTCGGGACAATGATGTAGCGGCGGGATTTTTTGGACCGATTCCTCCCATTTCTGAGGAACAGAAGCCACGGATAATGGAGAGCTTAAGAATCATTTCGACAGACATTCAAAAAACTGACATTGGAAACCCCTTGGAGATTCAATATTTCAGCGCCGCTCCCTTCCTATTCGGTCCAGACAAGGTCATGAAGTTTTCGGCAAAGCCCTGTCCCGAAGTTCCTCCTGCACAGTCCCCTCCAAGACCCCGGCCAGAAAATTATTTGCGTGATGCCATGACTGGCACGATGAACGGGAACGAGCCCCTTCATTTTGATTTTATGTTGCAGGTGCGTGGTAAGGACGCTGATTTTGGCGAGAACAATGAGTTAATTGAGAATGCCTCTTCGAGGTGGGATGATGAATTTGTCAGCGTTGCCAAAATTACTATTCCTATGCCGCAACCGGAAGTCGATTCTGTGGCAAACCAAGCCCATTGCGAGAAATTGGCGTTTACCCCCTGGCATTCTCTGGTTGAGCATCAGCCGATAGGCAGTATCAATCGGCTACGAAAATCGGTTTATCAGGCGTCGGCTTCACACCGACTGGGGTCACCAGGAGAAATGCCGTTTTTGATACGATTATTGGAGAAGCTATTCAAATCGGTGTTCGGTTAAATAAGCCGAAGAATTAGTCCTTGTGGCGCTGTTCATTTACTACGTCCATTAGGCATAAACAATTCATAAGATTCTGATTATTAGAGAGGTTTCTGATATGAATAAGAAATTATGGTTATTAGCGTGCTCCGTTGTACTGTTCCTCGGCTGTTCTGATGATAACAAGCCGTCGTCAGTTACCCCGCCCAACAAAGATAATGCCACCTTCGGCAATTACCGGAATGAGATCAGTAATGGTGTGACCTTAAGCCAAGGCTGGAACGAAGAAGAGATGCTTGATTTTTATAACACGTCACAGGGCTCGCGATTGATGCCTTATGACTGGTTTTTAGCGTTGGAACAGGCCAGTAACAGCGATTTGTTCCGGGGCAATAAAAACATGAAATCCTTGGGATATATTCCTCAGGATCCGTTATCGGGCCGCAATCCAAAGGGATTGCCCATCGGTTTCACCAGATATGACATCCCGGAGTCTACGGAGATTTCACCTATACCTGTATCCGCCTCGCGTTTGTCACCAAGTTCGAAAGATAATCAGATGGTAAACCAAAAGTGGCTGGGGTTGACTTGTGCAGCTTGTCATACGTCCGAAATCGAATACGGCGGCAAAACCTTGCGGATTAACGGCAGCCCTGCGCAGTCAGATTTCCCAGCATTTATGATTAATATGTCTAAGGCATTGGCAGCAACAACCGAAGATGATGTCAAGTTAACCCGATTTGCTAAAAAAATAATTCCTCAAGGCGGCTACAATGAGGAGGAAAAGCAAGCACTAAAAACACAGTTAGTGATTTATAACGACTGGCTCAAAAATTATATCGATATCAATTATGGTAGATTGACAACATCTTACGGTTATGGGCGACTCGATGCGTTTGGTGCGATTCTAAATCAGGTCACCTGCAGTCTATTAGATATACCCAGCAATTGCTCACCGGCCAATGCACCAGTCAGTTATCCGTTTTTATGGGATACATCTCAGCTCGCTTGGGTGCAGTGGAACGGTTCGGTTAATAATCATATTGCTCGAAATGTCGGGGAAGTCACTGGTGTTTTTGCGCATACGATACTGAAAACAGATAAAGAAAATGAATGCTTTTACTCCTCTGCCAAGATCCCCAATCTGTTTCAACTCGAACGGTTGATGGGTCAGCTAAAGTCGCCTAAATGGGTGGCACCACTGCCTGCAATTGATCACGACAAAGCAGGAAAAGGTAAGGCATTATTTGCCAAAAACTGCGTCGGCTGTCACGGCATTCGAGATGATAAAGGTCAATTCCCAATGACCAAACCGAACGCTGTGGGTAATCAATTCATTCAGATACAAATGACAGGATTGGCCGAAATTGGTACGGACCCACTAATGGCAAAGAATTTTCTTGATTCAAAGCTTGATGTTGACCCAGGCCCAATTCGTCCCTATCTCGACGAGCCACTTCGCGATGCTCAAAAATTTCCAAAAGTGCCCAGAGGTGTTGTACTCAGTACAGTAGGCGAAAAAATCATAAGCACACAACTCGCTATCTTTAAACCGGGATTGGATCAAAAGCAAGTACTGGAATTAACCGGTCATCATCTTCGTGACGAAAAACCTCTTATTAATCCTCCCCTTGCTTACAAAGCAAGACCGTTAAATGGCATCTGGGCGACAGCCCCTTATATGCACAACGGTTCAATGGCCAATTTATATCAAACATTGCTGCCGTATGCTGAATCTGAATGCGAAACTTCCTTTCCGGATGCTAAACGCGAAACTTCCTTTTATGTCGGCAGCACAGTGTTCGATCCAAAAAAAGTCGGCTTTGAGTCCAATCAAGACGGCAATCATTTCTTGTTTAAAACGGTTGACGAAAAGGGCGTGCCAATCCCTGGGAATAGCAATAAAGGGCACTCAGGGAATACCTTTACCAAAACCCGTGGCGAAGATGGCCAATGGCGATGTTTTACTGATGATGAACGCTACCAACTGATTGAGTATATGAAAACCCTGTAAAAACTGGCAACGAATATTAAATGGTGGTCGCCAGACCACCATTTATATTTGCGCTAAATTATAATCAAAATATAAACGGGTAGAACGATGCGTAAAATACACGGCAGCGTACCTTTAATATCATTACTCATCCTATGCGCTTGTGACAGCAAAGAGCCCACTGATAAAACGAGCTCCAAAGTGGTCAGTGATACAACAGTTAAAAAAACTGATTGGAAACCTATTCAACAACAACGCCGGCACCAGTTAGAAGAATATCTGACGCAACAGCAAGTTGCATACCGATGGTTTGCGGATTTTCCCATGGGGATTAATGATGGCGTTCCTTACATCATCCTTAAGCTCTTACCTAAACTTGCACCTGAATTTTGGGGTAGCAATGACAATTTTCTTGATGTTATCGGTTTATTTAAAGATCAACGCATCCCGGATTATCCGATTGCACGAGGGATTGGCTGGAGTGGACTGGCACGTGATGACTTAAATGGCGCAGTTGACTACGCCTCATTTACCTGTGGCGCCTGCCATATTGGTCGGGTCAGAACCGATGAGGGCATTCGTTATCTGGATGGCGGTGTAAACACACAGTTTAATTTGCCGCAATATCGGGTCAGAGCCTTGAAGACGGTGGAAAAAATTGTCGGTAACTCCCAAAGTGAGCAAGATAAAATAGGTCAGGCAGCCAAGGTAATTATTACTGCGCTGGATCAAATTCACGCCGAGGATAAAAATTATTTCTATCAAAACTACAGGCTTGGCGACAAAGTGTTTGATGCGGAATATGAGGCAAACCAAATTGCCTTATTCAAACAGATCTGGCCTGAGATCATAAAGAAATTTATGGGCCGCACCCACCTTGAAGCTGTGGCGTTTTCTGCGTTACTGGACAAGAATTACAGGGGATTTGAATCTCAAATGCTGACAGGATTCGGAGGTATGGCGGATGCAACTGGTATCAGCACTTCTTATAATTATGCGGTTAGACGCGAAGTCGATCCCCTCTCTGTCAACCCTGACACCGATCTTCCCCCATTCCAAAGCATGACTGATTTTATGGCGGTTTGGGAACAAGGTAAACGAAAGGTTCATTGGTCTGCTGATCACAAACAATTAATTGATGGTGGTGGCCAATGGAATGGCAATATACCCATCCCGATGTTTCGAAATTTGGCGGCTGAACTAACGATGGGCTTTGGCGCCGAAACCGACGTACGAGTATCAGCCTTTGCCGAAATATTACTAGAGAACTTACCTGCGCCGGTTTATCCATTTGCTGTAGATATGGATAAAGCAAATAAAGGCGGTGAATTGTACCAACAAAATTGTGCAGATTGTCATAGGCCACATAATGACGCAGTCTACCAAATAGGAACCGATAGCGGCCGCGCTCACGTCGTTAGCGATACCATTGCCACAAGAGCCAGGATAGGTTTTACAACGATTTGTTCACCTGAAAAAACAGTCAATTTGCCTGGTTTGGGTAACATAAAACCCTGCGCCAAATTTGATGAGGTTTCTCTGGTCGATAAAGCCGAATTTGCCATGATGAATCCTGCACAACATGATGGTTATAGCGCTTTACCTTTGGGTGGTATATGGGCACAAGCACCTTATCTGCATAATGGTTCTGTGCCAACCCTATACCATCTTCTGATTCCCAATGAGCGGCCTACAATCTTTATAAAAAGCCGATTGGATTATGATCAGAAACTAATGGGATTTTCCTGGGCACTCATCACTAACAAGCGTGATACAAAAGAAGAAGGTTATCAATATGATAGTCATGCTACCCAGGCATTTTCGAATGCCGGTCACGATAAAGACATCATGATTGGGCAGCACCGCTACAAATTGGATTGGTCCGACGACAAAGAAGGGGTCATGGCCATCATTGAGTATATGAAAACACTGTGATTTAACAACTCTGGGAAGAAATTATGTCTAATTCATCTGTTGCCCCAAATACCCTACCTCCGTGTGACATAGTGATGGAGGGCGGTATTACAAGTGGTGTTATTTACCCAAAAGCGGTCGTAAAATTATCTAAAAACTTCCGTATCAAGAACATCGGTGGCTCATCTGCGGGTGCTATTGCCGCAGCAGCCACAGCGGCTGCTGAACTTGGACGACTGAAAGATCCGACACGAAATCCGGGCTACACACGATTGGCCGAACTAGCAGATGAACTGGCTGGCATAAAGCCTGGTTCCACACCTTTACCAAACTTGTTCCAACCTCAAGATGAAACGCGCCCTCTTTTTGTAATAATCATCAAAGCCCTTAATCAAAAATCAAAAAAGGGAATCGCTTGGAAGCTTGTCTTAGGGGCATTACGCGCATTTCCATGGCGAAGTATTGTTACATTTGCAACACCCATAGTATTCGCAATAGTCTTGGGTCACAACGATCTATTTACTTGGATTATCACCGTTCTATTATCACTTTTTTTGATACTGGCTGTTTTAGTGAGTGGAATATGGAGTACGTTAAAAGGGCCGATGGTTGATAACGGTTATGGTATTTGTAATGGCTATGATCGCTTTGCACCCAATCCGAAACCAGGCCAAGAGCCTTTGACTCTATGGTTATCCAGGCTACTGAATGAATGCGCGGGCAAAGCACTTGATGGAGAACCCCTGACATTTGGAGAGCTTTGGAAAGGGACAGAAGATGAAAAATCAGCCCCACCCGCATGGCTTCAAAATGCCGGACTCACTAAATGGGAGCGGTATGTGGATTTGCAAATGATGACCACCAATGTTACCCATGGCCGACCCTATCGCTTCCCCTACAAAGACGATGACCAGAAATTGTTTTTCAACCCATCTGAACTAATTAATTGGTTTCCGAGCAATGTTGTTGATCATATGGTCAACAATTCTGATCTCTCCAAACGGTGGGACGACAATCACCTATTGCTTCCCGAACCAGAGGATATGCCTGTCGTATTCGCAACTCGCTTGAGTTTGAGTTTTCCATTTCTGCTGTGCGCTGTTCCTTTGTATGCGAAGGATTACCAAAATCCAAAAAAAGAAGAGCGTAAAATTGAACGATGCTGGTTTTCGGATGGTGGTATTTCTTCGAATTTTCCGATTCATTTATTTGATTCTCCCTTGCCTCTGTGGCCAACCTTTGGGATTAAATTAGAGAGTGAGCTGTCTCGCTATTGGAAAATTACAGATGACTTCAATACCAATCCGTCTGTTGACAAGAATGACCGAAGCAGGTTTTTCTTACCAGAAACGAACGAACAAGGGCGTGGTGATAGCTGGGCGCGGTTCGATGATGAGAGTAATGGAGGGCAAAAATTATTTGGTTTTACTGCCGGTCTGCTAGATGCGGCACGCAATTGGCGCGATCATATGCTGATGCGAGCGCCTGGTGTTCGTGACAGGGTTGTTCGGATATATCTGAAAAATACGGAGGGCGGCTTAAACCTGAATATGGAGCGTAATCTAATCACTGGGCTCTCCATGGCCGGAGAAGAGGCGGCTACCTTGCTGAATGAGCGATTCACGCCCGGATCCAACGATCGGATGAATTTCGATAACCATCGATGGGGTCGGCTGCGTAATCTCGCTGCGGTTACCGAACAAGACCTATCGTCACTCCATCTGGCAATCTCGGCAAGTCCCCCCTATGCAATGCCTTGGTCTGACTTGATCAGCGATTCCACTACCACCACTCTAAATAGCGAAAGATACTCAGTGAATACCTCTCAGGCGCAAAAGCTCGAAGTTTTACTCAGTGATTTAGATAATCTATCTAAAAATGCATTGGATCAACCAAATATTATGCAAGATAGCAATGCACCCAAGCGTACACCAGTTATCCGCATTGTTCCAAACATATAAACAGCGCGGTAGGATAGTTAGAGCAAAGCGAAATCTGTAAAATAGTTTTTTAGGATAATCGCTATTTGATATTGGAAGTTTTCCATAATAGTACCACAGCGCCTCAAATCACAATGAACACTTGAAATTTTCTTGTTATTCTAAATTTTAGCCGTTAGAGCAATAAACAATATGAGGTATTAGAAAGAATACAAAGGTTTTTATTTAAAATGTGCCTCAAACTTTTGATTTACTTATGTTGTGTTAAGTATATGAAGAAACTGATTAGGATTATTAAATATGATCAGAAATTATCAAGACTTTTATAATAGGTGAAATATGCTTGGAAATGCTGCTGCTGAAAATCGCGATGCGGGCACACCCGCAGAAGTTATTATCAATATGGAGGCTCGTAAACCTGAGTTCGATGCAACACTTGGTATACCCTTAGATTCCAATGTTTCAATAGTGGGGACACCACGTAACCGACTTGTAACGATAGGTGATTCACTGACCCATGGATTTCAAAGCGGATCCATCTACAACACACGCCTGAGCTGGCCTATGATGGTCGCTTATGAACTTGGCTGCGACAATACGTTTCGCTTTCCTCGATATGATGCATTTGGAGGCTTGCCATTAAATATCGAATATTTACTTCGTGCGTTAGAACATAAATTTGGAAGTGATATTAATTTAATAGAATTTCCATTTGCTGGTATTGAATTGAGACACCTGATGTCAGAAATTGAGGACTATTGGGAAAGAGGTCCTGGATCGGTCGCTACTAAGAGTTCCGCCATAATGCACAACTTAGGCGTTTATGGTTGGGATATACGCGATGTACTTTCAAGAACACCTGCAAATCTTGCAAGTTCGATTAAGAAGCCTAAGAACGATATTTTTAGTCAATTTGTTGAGAACGCTAATGAGCGCGCAGCACTTCGGACTTATGCTGGTCTTGGACCTAATGATACTGTTATTGACGGGGCACGCGCTTTGGGCGATGAAGGGACAGTAGAAGGAGGTGATGCCAATGCGCATGGCATTGAGACACTTGTTGTATTTTTGGGCGCTAATAATGTTCTTGGCACCGTTACGAACCTCAAAGTCAAATGGAGTGGGGTTGGTTACGACAAGTTGGGTGATAAGAACGCATACAATGTCTGGTTGCCATCACATTTCACCGCTGAGTTAAAGCAACTAGTTGAAGAGATCAAGAATATCAAGGCTCGTCACGTTATATTTACAACAGTGCCGCACGTTACGATCGCGCCTATAGCGAGAGGAATGAGTTCCAAAGTAAGGCGAGGCTCAAGATATTTTCCTTACTACACACGTCCTTGGATCAGTGAGACAAAATTTGATCCGCATGAAGATCCGCACATCACGGAAAATCAAGCCCGAGCAATCGATAGTGCAATTGATCAGTACAACGACGCCATTACAGACGAAGTTCGCACCGCACGTGAAAATGGGCTAGATTGGTTGCTTATGGACTTGTCTGGCCTGCTTGACAGACTAGCTTTTCGACGATATCTGCTTGACCCTCAGGCTCGACCGGATTGGTGGACACCTTATGAATTACCACCTGAACTTGCTGCGCTCTCGCCAACACTTGATTCAAGATTCTTCGGTTCTGATTCGGATGGTCGAAGTCAGGGAGGGCTCTTTAGTCTTGATGGCGTCCATCCAACGACAATTGGATATGGGATAATAGCGCAAGAATTCATTCGGATTATGAAACGCGCGAATGTAAAGTTCTATTTCGGTGACGGCAAAACAGAGCGTACCGATACAGTACGAATCGATTTCAAGCGACTTCTGAGGCTGGACAGTTTGTTGAGTTCACCACCAAAATCTCTGTCGTCAGACATGAAAATAATAGCTTGGCTAGATGAGTCAGCAGACATTTTCGGGCGACTAAACCCCTTTAACAAAAGCTGAGAAGTCTCAATTTGTTCGGTAGTTCGCCAAGATGAGGTGTGTTAGTACGAAAGATTATTGTCAGAGTAAGCTATGAACCTAAAAAGAGCGGTTGAACCCGTTAAGCAGGCGCCGGTAGGGAATCCGGCGGCTGCAATTGGTGTCCCTTGAGATACTTGACCAGCGCTAAACTCAAAATTCGGTACCAGCGCTGGATCGTTGTCAACTGCTCCGCAGTTGACCTTAGCTCTTTGAAGAACGCGGCGATCCTGCGATAGCACTGTTCGACTTTTTCAGCTTCGGCATGCGTACTGATGATGGTCAAGCGATTTTGACCGGCATGAGGCGTCTGTTTGCCGATGGCGTAGAGCATCAACGGACGGCTAGTGACCGCCTCGGTATGTTGCTCCGGGTTTGCCAGCCGAACGAATAAGCTCCACCAGTTATAAATCAGCGCGGTAATCCTCGCCATGTAGCGGCAACGCTTCAGGTCTTGGGTGGTAAAGCCGCCCCAGCCCCAGTGGTTTTTCAACTCGTCGAAGTTGTTCTCGGCATCGGCACGGTCTCGGTACAACTGGGCGATACTGAGAATTTCGTGAGCCAGTGGCGTGATCAAGACACTGTATTCGTAAACGTCCACCTGGTCGCTCAATTCGGCAAAGCTGATCTGCTTGGGACCGTCTTGCTGTCGTCTCACCACTGCCAAGTCTTTTTTGATTCGCCTGCGCAAAACGACGACGCGCCGGTTACGGCTCCAGCCGGTTAGACGCAAAGTCGATTCAGCACCGTCCCAACCTTGTCCTGCGTCTACCCAGTCGCGGCCGCGCATGAGCCGTTCGATAAGGATCCGCGTGCCTTTGGTCAAGCGCAACTTGAACAAATACGGTACGCCCATTTGTTCCGCTTGACGCATATTCGCTTCGGTACCCCAATCGCGGTCGCCACGAATCAGCGACGGCCAGTGTTCGCGCGGCAGCCGCTTCAGTACTTCCCAAAGCCCGGGTGCGCTGTACTTGGATGCGACTTGTTTACCGCTTTGGACTTCGACCTCCAGGATCAAGCGCAGATTGGCGATCATATAGGTATGGTAGGTGTGCGACGGGCGTCCCGGCTTGTGCGGGTTGTAACCAACCTCCGCACCTTCTTGCTGGCCGTAAACCGTCTTGACCGTGGTATCCGCATCCAAAATCCACGGCGCGCTCAGTACAGGCGCATAGACTTGGTGAAGGCTCCCTTGCAACCACGGGATGCCTTCTTCTTCCGGTAGTTTGCTATAACTACGCCGCACCGAGTCTTCACTGACCACTTTGCTCATGCCCAACAACCCCGGATTGACGCCATCGCCGCGTAAGGCATTGATATGGGCATAGCGCTGATGGCCCGACAGCACCGACAATAACACCGTACCCAAGACGTCGATTTTCGTCGGCGCATTCGGGCCCGTCCACTGTAACGGGCAACTTGATACCCACTCGTCAAACAAGCCACTGGCATGAAGGTAGTCGATAAAAAACGGCAACTGTCCCAACGGTGTTACCGCCGCTTGCGGAGTCCATTCGACATGAATCCGCCCGCCAAACGTGTCAACCAATACCTGGTCGGCTACCGGTATCAAAACTTTCGTTTGGGTTTCACCCAATGGGTGAGTCATAATTTCTTGCATAAGCGCTTCCTTGCGACATAATTTCAATCAGTTAGCAGTTTTTTGCAAGTTTTAACTGCTCTTTTCAGGATGAATGTCTCTTTTCGGATTAAAGTTGAAGGGTCGCGGTAGGAATACCGGTTGCCCAGCCCCCCCACGGCTTTCTCATAAAAACTTTACTTGCCTGAGCATTGATTCCAGGGTAGAAACAGAA
>CXWL01004478.1_pt1 | contig 14692 bp, 11 predicted proteins | sample 590931 | NCBI WGS metagenome assembly CXWL01 (sample SAMEA3498368, study PRJEB10139) | groundwater metagenome | biome: water well; material: biofilm material | place: Germany | collected 2015-04-27 | reverse complement strand
GCTGAAATTTTGCGGGGCCTGCCGTTGGGTTTATTGTTTTTGGCTTTTTCGGTCAGGCACTAGGTAGCGACTTTCTTGCCCAACTTATCAACACCGGCAGAGAACCTGTAAAAATTATCCGTTCATACTTCGACCAGCTCAGCACGAACGGATAAGTATCTGACATATATAGAAAACCGTTCACACTGAATTTATCGAAGTGCAATTTTTAGAGATTAATAGCATGGATTTCTCATTGTGGAGCTCTAATCGAACCCCATCTGAATTTTTTAACGCTTTAAAATCATGGCGTAGTATAAAAATGATTGTATTTGATCGAAACTCGCCACATATTCCGTCAATTCTGAGAGTCCGTTTTAAATAAAAGTCCGAATTGTTCCAATCGGCCATGAGCCGTCCTTCAAAACCACCGACTGAAGACTCTCACGACTGCCAATTGCGGACGGTCAAAACAGTATTATAGCGTGGCGAAATTTATTATTTATGTTAAACTCCAGCGCGAAGAATTAGTTTTCGTTAATCAGGTAGTTACAAGTCTTATAGAGACAAGCAAGTGATGCACAGATTGCCAGTCAAGAAGCAAGCTGATAATTAACTTTAATTTTTGTTTTCAATGGCAATGTGAGGAAAGCGATGTGCTTCAGCAGCAGATCATAGAATTCCGCAGTTCTTTTACCCGTAATCGGACAACCGTAAATCTGACGATGGGACAAGAATATGCTGTTGGCAGTGGCGATGACAATGAAATTATTCTTCAAGGTCAGGATGTTCTTGGGCAACACGCCAAACTGACCCTCTTACCAAGTGGGTTGTGTGTCACGCCAATCAAACAAGCCCTGATTTCGGTCAACGGGTCTCCAATCAGCGATTCGACTTCATTGAGCGATGGTGACTGGCTCTCCCTGGGCACCAGCCTCTTCCAGATTAATTTTCCTGATCATCCCCACCCACTTGCCCAAAGTGCTTCGCCACCATCCAGGCCACAAATCCAATCGGGGATTCTAACCATCGGACGACTGCCCGAGTGCGATCTTGAAATTGCCTCTCCTCTGGTTTCCCGCGAGCATGCCAAGCTATACTGCGGGGCTGGTAGCGTTGAAATTGAAGACTTGCACAGTACCAACGGCACTTTTGTCAATGGACGACCACTAATCGGGCGGGTCCGTTTAAAACAGGGCGATCGCGTCGCCATCGCTTCGTTTGCCTTCGTCTTTACCGGCGAAGCGTTGGATCCCATCGACACCTCCGGTCGGGTGCGTGTGGAAGTGCGTGGTTTATCCAAGGAAGTTGTTGATCGCTCCACTAAACAAACCCGGCACTTGTTGGACAATATCAGCCTGGTGATTGAGCCGGGCGAGTTTGTCGTCATTTTTGGTACCAGCGGTTCGGGCAAATCCACCTTGCTTGACGCGTTAAATGGTCGTCGCCCTGCCACCGGTGGCAAAGTTTTATATAACGGCACGGACTTATATGCGTCATTCGATGCCTTCCGCGCCGCTATTGGCTATGTTCCCCAGCAGGATATTGTGCATCGCAAGATCACTATTCAACACGCGCTGGAATATACCGCACGCTTGCGTTTACCGCCTGATACTTCCGATGAGGAAATCAGAACCTATATCGAGGGTGTTCTCAACAAAGTAGAACTGGCGGAAAAATCGATGCAAGCCATCGACACGCCTGCTCCACTCAGTGGCGGACAGCTCAAGCGCGTAAGTCTGGCGGTAGAGCTGGTGGCCAACCCGAATATTCTGTTTCTCGACGAAGTAACCAGCGGCCTGGATGCAGGTACCGACAAGCGCATGATGCGTCTGTTCGCTAATCTGGCGGCTGATCAGAAAACCGTTATCTGTGTCACCCACACACTTGAAAATATCGATGTCTGTCATCAGGTGGTTTTGCTGCACAAAGGCAAACTGGTTTATTTCGGTCCACCCAAAGAGGCTGCAGGTCACTTTGGTGTTCAGCGTCTTTCAGATGTGTATGAACTACTGGAATCCAGCCCCGCGAATCTCTGGGAGGAAAATTATCGCCAATCAGCTTTTTACCAAACGTATATCATGGATCGACTGTCCAGCCATGATCCCAATAACAATACGACACACCAGCTTACGGAACAAAATACTGTTAAAAACCGTAGTCGATGGTTCGATTGGCGGCAGACAACTACGTTAATGCACCGTTACCTCGATTTAATTGTTTCCGATAAAAAAAATCTTTTGATTCTGCTACTACAGGCACCTTTAATCGCTGTCGTTATCGGTCTGGTATTTGACACAAAAGGCTTCCCGGCCCAGCGTGCAGCGGCGGAGAGCCAGATATTTTTTATTCTCGTATTGTCTTCTATCTGGTTTGGCACGCTTAATTCGGCTCGTGAACTGGTTAAGGAGTTACCCATTTATTTGCGTGAACGCTCGGTGAACTTGGGCATTATGCCGTACCTGGTCAGCAAGCTCCTACCATTGGCTATTCTGTGTCTGATTCAATGCGCTTTGCTCATGGGGATCGTATCTCTGCTGGTTGCATTGCCCGGTAATTATCTCTGGCGTGTTGCAGCCTTGTTTACAGCGGGCATGGCTGCGACGTGCATGGGACTTGCTGTCAGCGCCTTCGTCGATTCCAATGACAAAGCTGTCGCCATAGCGCCGATTTTATTGATCCCGCAGGTGGTATTATCGAATGCGGTTGTGCGCCTGGGTGATGCCGGATTGCTTGTGGCAAAGTCAAGCATGGTTTCGCTTTGGGCGTTGGATGCGATGAAAACCACCTTGAGTTCTGAAAGCCGCTCGGCCCTGGCTATGGCTGGCCAGCCTATTTTGAGTACCTACGGTGCTGATTTGGCGATGGTAACTATACTTGGCTGTGTATTTTTCGCTATCGCTGTACTAGGTCTTAAGTTAAAGGATCAGCGGAAATGAATAGACCACTGGAGGAAATAAAATGAGCACACTGGAACAACCGGAGCTACATGTTTGTCCGGCTTGCAGCACAGCTAATGAACTCGATGCACTGACCAAGCGCGAATATCGTTGTTCCCAATGTAGTCTGGAACTGGCGCACCTTGATGTTGCCGCCAATGGAGTAACACGCGGTATTTTTGGCTGGCTGCGCGGTGTAGGCGACACAATTGAAAACCGTTATCAAGTCAAATCAGTGTTGGGCAAGGGGGGGTTCGGCGCTACCTATCTGGTTGAGGATCTCCGTCTGAGCGGCAAACGCCGCGCTATCAAGGAAGTTCCAGAACTGTTGTTCGATGAATACGAAACTACACTGTTAAGCCGGTTGAATCATCCGTCTATCCCTGACATCATCGATCGCAGCGTAGTAGATGGTATGGTGTATTTGGTACTTGAATTCGGCGGCAGCCGGACTTTGGGCGGCGAACGCAAGCAATATCAAGGACGCATTCCGCAGGCCAAGCTGTTGCTCTGGATGCGCCAGCTTTGCGAGGTGTTGATTTATCTACACTCGCAAGACCCGCCTATCATTCATCGCGATCTCAAACCCGACAACATATTACTGGATGAAACCGGACGTATCATGCTGATTGATTTCGGTATCGCCAAGGAATCGAAGCCCGCCACAATGACCCGCACTATTGGCCGTGCAGCGACGCACGGTTTCAGTCCGCCTGAACAGGCAATGGGTACCGGTACCGATGAACGCTCGGATATATATGCCCTGGCCGCAACGTTTTACGCTTTATTGACTGGCGAAAATCCACCGGCAGCACATGAGCGGGTGGCAGGCAAGGAACTCGTACCGCCGTCGCAAATCGTTCCTGATATTTCGCCGCGATTGGAAGCCGCGATCCTGCAGGCGCTCAACCTCAACGTCAATCATCGCCAGCAGACGATGAAAGAATTTAGCCAGGCCTTGGAGGCTATTGATCCGGGTTATCAGAATCCCGTCACTCATGGCAATGAATACACCGAACGCACAGTGATGGTGGGCAGAACGACTGGCGCTACTGGTATAACCGGAGTCCATACGCCCAGTATCAAATTGCCCAGTGAACGAATTGCCTCCGTAAAACCGGCTTCGACATCGGAATCACCTGCACTGCCAGCATCACAGAAAGCTTCCAGGCGTAATGTCATTTTCCTGATATCGGGAATTACCGTTGTTTTCGTAGCCATACTAACAGCAGCTTATTTGTTTTGGCCTGAGACCGGGCCGGAAACAGAAAAGACGGTTTCGCCACCTTTAATGGGACAAGAAACTGCAAACGACATTCCTGCCGTAGGAACTGTACCTGCTAAGAACATGACTCCAGATAATGTGGCCCCTGTTTTACCAATCACGGAAATAACAGCTACCGGGGGAGAAAACCCGCTTAAGGACACCGGTAAAAGTTCTGCTTTCGTGGAATTGCAAAAAGGACTAGAGAAACAGGGAGTACCGGATGCAGGCTCGCCTAAGGTGGAGGCAAAGCTTGATAAGGTGGCGGATGAAGCAAAAGGTCACTTTCCGGCAATAAAGAGGCCAGATCAAAAACCTAAACCCGTTAAACCATCGAAAAGAAAGATAGATTCCTCAGATGACTGGCTAAATGACATTCACCCGATTCAGGTGAAATAAACCTATGCTGAAGAAACGACTTAGGAATATGCAGCTACAAAAAAGGGACATAAAGACTTTAAAATTATACACATATTTTTTTATGTTAACCGCGCCATTAAAAATTAAGGGGAATAAAATGTTAAAAGTCATAGATCAACAGAAAAAAAATTCTAAAATAAAATGCCAGTTTATGGCTGTGTTAGCCGCGTTGTTCGCCGTTTTATCGATTCCCGCGACAGGTGCTTCCGACCCAGGCGGTTATGGACTCAAAATTTACAAGGTGAATTCGGGACTTTATCCGTATGTTCAGGTTTATTTCCGAACCTTTGACGACAACCAACAGCCATTAGTCAATCTCAACGCTTTGAATGTCGGTCTGATGGTTAAGGGAAAAGCATACGATCCGGCGAAACGCCAATATCAGATCAATTCCATACGCCAGCGTCAGGAAGCCACGCGTTCTGTATTGATCCTGGATGCCAGCAAGTCGATGGTTGGCGCATCTTTCGGGGCCGCACTTACGGCTGCTGCCCGTTATATCGACAGTAAACGCCCGCAAGATGAAGTGGCTATACTATCGATTCGGGATACCAAAACCGGTTATGACGTCGTATCCGAATTCGAGCGGGATCCCGGCGCATTGGGGCGCAGATTGGCGGATGTCAAAGCGGACGGCAACAAAAGTCGCATCTATGACAGCATCGGTGCGGCCATGCAAATGTGTGGAATGGCGGCGCAAGGTTCTGTTACGCCGAGTGCCGAAAATTACATCGTATCGTGTTCTATCGTGGTGTTCTCGGATGGTTTCGATGAAGGCAGCGCGTTATCTCGTGAAGAACTGAATGGCCGTATTACCGCGCTGACTATTCCGGTGCCGGTTTACTCGCTGGCCTATACGAAGCAAAGTAAACATTTCAAAAATCTGGAGTCGATTTCCAAAAACTCGTTCGGTATCTACTATTTGATCGGTGAAACTGTAGATCGTATGCAACAGACTGTCGAGCAAATTCAAAATATCATACAAAGCGATTACGTATTGACGTTCCGTTCGGGTCTTGAAGTCGATGGCGAGGAACATGCAATCAAAGTGGGTGTCGAGTATCCGAGCGGCAGCGGTAAATTTACCTATGAAAATGCTAAAATGGAAGCCATCGAACCACCGCCGGTTCCGGCCCTTATGCAGGAAATGCAACGCCTGAATAGCCTGTTTCCCCCGTTACCAGCCGGAGTGACACCCTATTTTGACCGTCCGGCAGAAGCTGCAGTCGCTCCTAAAGTCGCCACACCTGCACAATAATGCTCGCATACATGAAGGTGAATATTATGAACAAACATAAATTTAAGGTTATAGCTGCAGTTTGCTCTGGCGTTCTGCTTACAAGCTGCGCTACTATGGAGCAATCTATGGGTGCTGGCGCTGTTGGCTGTGGTCTTGTTGGCGCGTTAACTGGTGTACTGACGAATAATGCCGGAGCCGGAGCCGGAGCAGGTGCGGGCTGTATGGCATTGGTGGCAGTCGGCATATACAACTACCACTCAAGCCAAACCCGAACCGTTCAACAAGATCAGCAACTCTATGGGTTCACTCCTGTGAATAGTACCGAAGTGAAAATCCGTAACGCTACTGCTTCTCCAGAGAGGGTCAGGGCTGGGGATACTGTAAAATTGACGCTGGATTATTCGGTAATGGCACCTAATGGCACTCAGAGCGTCGATGTTGAAGAATCCATGGTTCTTAAACATGACGGAAAAGTGATGAAAACTCTGAGTAAACGTCCTGTTAAACGACAATTAGGTGGCGGCAGCTCGGAGGTTGACTTCACCATTCCCGCTAAAATGCCCCCCGGTACCTATGTGATCGAACAGAAGGTAACAGCCGGCTCCAGTTATGATGTCCGTCCAGCGGTGTTTGTCGTTGGCACTTGATCGAAACTTTTTTTTGCACGCAGCGGCACAAAGACGGTGTGGGGCAGTTCTGCTCATGCCGCTTTTGTTAGCGGCTTCGCCTTCAGTACTATCCGATAATCACTTTTCACCCTGTGACGGCAAGCATCAGGCGGTGGCTGTTTCTCTACAGCGGATTGAAAACGAGTGGCCGATGCGCGGAAGTGGTGATGCAGTATCGCAGTATGTGCAAAAACTCGGCGTTCGGCTTGCGTATTTCAGTGCCTACGGACGAAACATCCACTGGCAGTTTTCAGTCGTCCGTAATCTGCAACCGAATGCATTTTCGATTGGCGGCGGCTATGTTTTTATCACCGATGGCGCAGTAAATTTCGTACAGAACGAATCAGAGCTCGCCGCGATTCTGGCGCACGAGTTGGGACACGAACTCGCCGGGCATTTCTGCGGGGCTTCCGACCAAAGTAATTCCGGCAACTTGTTTGATATTTTTTTTGCTCCAAGGGCTCAGCAACAACAAGCAGGTGTTGGTTCCATGACACAAGTAATCGATCCTGTCAAGGAACAGCAGGCCGATCAAATCGCCCTATCGATTCTTCAGGCCGGCGGTTACGATCCCCGTGCCATGCTCGATGTTACGCGACGCCTGCCTTCAGGAGGCGCGGTGCATCAAATGGATGCGAACCGCATTCAAGCTCTGAAGCGTACTATTGCCAATTTGCCACCGATAACGGCAGGAAGTTCGGAAGATTTTCAGGAAATCAAGCGCACTCTGGCCTCCGAGTGATTCGCAAAGAACTTTTGCGGCTATCCTTAGAAACTGCGTGGAAACTCTTTATCAGACAGTTGAAAGCTTTGTTTTTCAAAAATTCCACGCTGCATATCGTGCTGCTTACCTAAAACATGCGCTGCNNTTTTTACCTAACTCGTGGTTTTATGGTTTAGTCCTGACAGGATTGACACTCGTAATAGCTTCACCTGTTTATGCTGACGATCCTTGTGGGGGTGCAAAGGAAACCCTCGTGAATCACGTAAAAGATTTACTACAAGATATGCTGACAAAAGCGCCAGGGCCTGGAAAATTTAAAGTCAGTGTGAATATGGATGAAAACGGAGCCCCTTTTCAGCACAATATTACCTTTGAGGTGAATAACAAAACCATCAATATCAAGCGTACTTTGCTCGGTGAGTCAGCAGAGTTCGAGTATTTCGAAATCACGCCAGTGGCTCAAGACAAGGCGCTTTACTTCAAAATTCTTAGTGGAGGCAGCAATCCTGAGACGAATTGCTCTTATGTTTTTGTGCCGCAAGCCGGCACGATAAAAAAAATATGGCTACAAAACGATCGTAACCTTATTGCAATGGCATACACCGAGGATCTTGATAAAGACGGTGACCCGGAAATCATCACAGGCAGTCTCCCTAATTGGCTGGATTCCTGCGATGGTCGTGTATCTGGAGCCGGTACGCCTTATTGGTTCCGGATTATGCACGTCGATCTGTCGACAGGGCAGTTGCGCGATGACAGCGCTCAATACCCGGATTTTTACGCCAATCAGGCCAAAAAATTGAAGGATTCGCTCAATGGTTTGCAGAACCTGCCTGCTGAAGTGACTGGTGGTCAATCTGGGCCGCTTTCACCAGCCTGTACGAAAGGCTTTGAGGACTTGATTAGCCGTGCGGAAAAGGCGGGTGCAGGACAAAGTGCAAACTCAATCCCGGCAATTACTCAAGGAGACGATAAAAAATTTAGTGAAGAAATTGAGCGGCAATTTGATTCAAAAGTAGTTAAATGCGGTGATTCTTGGTTTGCGGCTGGCGGTCTTCAAAGTTTTAATGGTAGCGGTCTGCTCGAATTAAAAGAACCCACGCTCCATATATCCTCTGATAAATTATCTAACAGCGATGTTGCTAATGGAGTCCAATTCAGAGGACAGCTAGATGTGAAAGTTAAGTTCTATAGAGAATATCGACATGATGAAAATAAATGGGAAGCTTGGCGAGAAGCCACTAATGAGGCTATAGGTGGATTACCACTCTTCGCCGGTGGCGGATATGGAGGCTTCCTGCATCAAATTCAATCACCTGGTGTATTTGGAGTTGTTGTCCAAAACGGACAATATTCCTGGGATTCAAGCTTTACCAATGCCAAAAAACCAGCCTTTGATTGTTCTCAACTACCAATAGTTAAAATAGGTGACTCAACCCCACAGGCAGCGGAATTACTAGATAATCTAGGCGTCACCGATTGCGGCAGCACGAAGCTTCAAAGGTTATTCTTACAGCTTGCTGAAGCAGCGGATGCAACCGTAGCAGGTTTCAGTTTTAATGAGGCTTGCAAAGCTCATGACGCATGCTACGGTGATTGTCTTAATAGACCACTTCAGCGCGAATGTGACGATCAGCTGCTTAAAGATGCTCGAAGTGCATGCGAAAGTACTCATGCTCTGGGCAGAGATAGTTGTATTGCTACCGCAGGAAAGTTCTTTGACTTTGTGACTAATAAAGGTGAGCAGTTTTATAATCAGGCTCAAAAGAATTGTCCAACTACTCAACTTCCAGTATTGCCAGTGATTGATAATTACAGCGTCGATGTCACTACGGGAAAGTGGAAACTGAAAAAAGCAACAGCAATCTACCCTACAGCAGATGACTCGGCAAAACCATTGCGCCAATTGAAAGAAGGTGAGCTGCTGAATGCGGTGGCATTGCGGTTCTCTACCACGAGCTACGCAGTAGCACAAATCGCCAAGTCGAAAAATATCCATTTTTGGAGACTAATAGAAGGCTTTCCGCAACAGGATTTCAACGTTGCCATGGCCGCGGGCGATCAGGTCGCAATCTTGCGCTATTTCGGGGAAGGAGAATGTATTGTCTGGTACAAAGGGGAAACATACATCTCAGCTTGCCCAGGGGACGATGAAACGTTTTCTGGAGATAAAATCACTGGATCGGTCGAAAGAGATAAGACAGATATATGGGCCAAAGTGACCACTAAAGACGGTAGCGAGGGGTGGGTCAAGAATCCTGATACATTGTGTATGAGTAAGTATGATACTGATCCATTCTGTAATAATTAGGGCCAAAGGTCTCGTCTCGCCAATGATGCAATCAACTAAATGCAATTTGCTGTTATTCCTCACTTTGGCGATCACGGGATGTATGCAACAGCCTGTCCGCTATGAACCTGGCCTGCTGGAAGGTGCAATGCCTCTGCTCACCGGCCAATCCCGCGCCGATTTGTCTCGTCAGTCGAGTCAGCAACGCACAGCCACTCCAAACTCAGACAATTCCTACTCCGCACGGCAACTTTATGAGCAGTTCGTTGCGCAGCCACAGCAACCGGCAGAACTCGAAACCGCGTTGCGGATTGTCGATCCTTCAGGGTTGGGGGTGATGGTTCCGCCTGGAACAAAAGTTGATTTGGACTACCACGGCTTTTGCCTGGACAGCGGTCTCCCTGCGCCGGGATCAGGTGAAAAGTTGCGGCTGGTGTCGAGTGATGGCTTGTTCGCGCAGGAATTACAACCCGTCTACCAGGCAGTCATGAATTACGCCAACTCGCATAAGGTGGAGCGCTCACAACTGCAAGGCTTGTTGTGGAGCATGCGTGCTACGGCATCAAACACGTCCTATGACCGTCGTTTGAACGACTACCAGATAAACCTGATTAATGCCGCCAGTCCCGGCGCTTATGCTATCTACCAGCGCTACGCTTTCCAGCAAGCAATGGAGAATAAGGCAGAAGACATGGCCATAGGGTTTCTGAAACAGTTTGCCGGCCAATACACTGCTCCGGCACGGGGTATGCTGAATGATGTGCAGAGAATGGTAACCACCTACACAAATACAACAACCAACGTTAACACCACGATGGCCAACATTCTCCGCATGCCCGTGCAGGGAGTCATACCGAACGATGACAGCGATTTTACCCTGTTAACGAATGGCGTTGCCGCCAGAGCCACCGGTAACAGCCTGAATGGCAAGATCAGTATCGTCAATGACAGCAGCGTCCCGTTTGTGTTCCAAACGGCAAACTACGTCGGCGAATCGAAACGGCAGACGCAACGGGTGGCGCTTAGCGATTTAAAGGTGAAAGGCATGACAAAGAAGCGGGTTACTGATGCTTCGTCGATGCCTTTGCCAGTAACTGACAAAGAGAAGGAAACTGCTCTTCCAGTACAAGGGGTTGATATAACCTCAAGACCGTCTCTCACGATAATAACTCATGGATATGGTTTTACTCAGGGAGAGGATCGTAAGAGTTGGCAGAACGCTTTGGCGTCAGCTATAAGCGCAAGGGCCAGTGGAAATCGGAGCGCTGCTGAAGGTGGCGATGTACCCATTTACCAGTTAACGATAAAAAGTAACGCTATGCCTAATAGTGCAATTGAGTCGCATAAACCCAATGACACGGAGCAACTTCCTAGCAATTTTTTGCAGAATGTTGTCCACAATGGAGACGCTAAATCAAAAAACTCTGCCATTGTAATTGTTGATTGGTCTGATGTGGATGGGGGGCACGATATTTCTTTTGTTCCTGGTAACGCAGGTCTTGCCGGAACTGCTGTGCCTACCGACAAAATTGCGCGGCTTATCGCTAATTACATACTGAGATCCCCTGATGCAATGACTCTACCGATTCATCTGATCGGACATAGTCGCGGTGGGTCAGTTATGCTTTCCTTGGCGACTATCCTTGCAAAAAGTGGTCTTTGGGTCGAGCAGTTGACGACTCTTGATCCTCATCCGATGCCGCATGACTTTGAAGGTGGGAAGGGAATTACGGATGACGACCCTTTTAAGTCAACAAATAGGGATCTCAATACTGAACATGATCATTTAAGTATTCCAAACAACGTTATCTTCGCTGACAATTACAGACAGTGGGCAGACACGATCCATCCAGAAGGGCACATCTTGGATGGTGCATTGGAAGTAGATTTATCCGAGCTTCTTAAGACTCCAAATAAGCATAGTGAAGTCCATGACTGGTACCATTTCACCACCGACCTCAATGCGTCGAGTTTTATGATTGATGGCGATGCAACCAATCTCCAAGATGGTTGGTATGTTGCCAATTCTCGCACTACTAAAGGTTTCAACATAAGCCGTCAGAATATGAGCATTTTGTCGTGGCGCACCTTATGCAACAATTCTCCAAACGCCCCATGTGGTTTGCACGAAGAAATTAGCGGGAAGCCTGCACCTCGTTTTCCCGTCGACGTCGATAGCAACAATGCAAGACCAAGCATTCTTATTGAACAAGTTTTAAACCCTAACTTGTACTTCGCCGGGCCACTCATTAGGGTCGGGGATCAACTTGAAGTTAGCGTCTATTACTTTGCACCAGTAAATCCTGCCTTTATCGTCATGAATCTTGATGACGACATGAATCCATTTAATGATCCTAAGAACCCACCATCAGGAACATGCCAAAGCTTGTATCCACTGGGAACGCTAAAAGATCCAGACTTCAAAACAACTACTCAAACCATTGGAAAAACCACGTTGAAAGCCACATTGGATGTACCCCTTGGCAATCCCGGAGTTACCGCTGATAAATCGTGTTTTATTCGAGTAACTATCAAAGACGAATTCAATAAGAGAATTGATTACGCACAAAGGGCCATTACTATTAGGAGCAACCCTCAGGTTAGGAGTAATCCACAGGGAAAAATTGATCCGGTTGTAAATAATGTCATCCCATCAGCCAACTTAAAAGCCAAAGAAACTCCCCCTGCTGGATGTAATAGCAACTCAAATGCACCAGCGTTAGGCAATGGCGGCGCGCAAGGGGCACTAAAGAAATTTGGATCGAGCAAAGGTGGTTGTTAGCTCGCGTGGGCAATGGATCCCGGTGTTTTCAATGAAACGCCTACTCATGTAATTGCTGGCAGCCAGCCTTTTATTGACTGGATGCTCGAGTATGCTGGAATCAGGTATGGACGGATGCATAAATGATTTATAACTTTTTCGAAGAGTGACGGGGTTTGCAACCCTGTCGCTCACGTTTTTGTAAATCGGTGCGATCGAAGAATGAAAGCTTTCCTGTGTTTTCAGGTATAAAATACCGGGTAGCAACAAACACGTTATGTAGAGGTTTATCATGCAAAGTATGACTATTGAAACCACGTCGGATAAAGTACTTATTACCCTCGATAAAAAACATTTTAATCAAGATGCCATTATTGCTATGGTGAAACTTATTGAAATAGAAGCTATGGCGCAAGAAGTCAATTTTAGTCCTGACATTGCTAGATTAGGTGAAGACATCAAGCGGCAATGGTGGCAGGAAAATAAAGAATACTTGATTGAAAGATAAGCATGAAAGTTGTCGTAGACACCAACATTGTTTTTTCTACAATGCTTTCGAAAAATTCGTTTTTACGTCAAACGCTTTTGCGCTCCGATTTGCAGTTTTATGCGCCAAATTATCTTTTTACTGAACTTTTTAAACATAAAGAGCGCATACTTTCTCTTTCCAGTGAAACGGAACAAAATATTTACGTTTTTTTGACTGTTTTATTAGAACACATAAACTTTCTCAGTCCTCATTTAATATCAAAGTCTTCTTATCAAACCGCTTACGCTTTATGCGAAAATATTGACGAAGCTGACACGCCATTTGTTGCATTAACAATAGAACTCAGCGCTGTACTTTGGACGGGCGATAAACGTTTGAAAGACGGATTACAAAAACAAGGATTTAATCATTTTCTTGTTGTAAACAACCCGTAAGGTGCAATCTGGGCGTAATAGACGCTAGCCGTATTGCACCGCATGTTTGGCTTTGTTGTTGCGCAATACGTTATCGCTATTGCGGCCTTTGAGCTAATAAACTTCTCAATGATTTATAGTTTTCTTCACAAAAACACACAACTATTCGAGGTCCCATGAAACTATTTTCTATCACTCTTATCCTGATCGCATTGTTGGGTCTTTTGGCGTATACCAATCCTAAGTTGGACAGCTACGATCAATTCATCAGCCAGCGGATTGTCGAAGAAACAAGAAAAGAAAATAACCCCATGGCGGGAGCGCTGGGTTCTTTGCTTGGTGGCTTAGCTGCCAATTTAATGACCAAACAGACGGTAAGAAAGGATTACGTTTTTTTCAGCACCTACGACGCGGGCTTCGGAAATGAACATCTGCGGGCGATCGGGGTTCTGAATAATTTTTACATTACGGAAAGCCCCGAATCCAAACGCGGCGAGTAATTTTCTTTGCCCGGCAAAACGATTTTGACTATTCAATGCCAAGTGGCAGTTTAGGAATTGGTGAACAGGAGATTTATATGAACAACATCGATTTCGCCCTAGGCACGCATACCGGCTTGGTGCGTGAATTAAACGAGGACAGCCATCTCGCTTTGCCGAAGCTCGGCTTGTGGGCAGTAGCGGATGGCATGGGCGGGCACGAAGCGGGCGAAGTGGCAAGTGGCATTGCAATTCAGGAAATAGCGCGCAGCATCGAGCAAGGCATGCCGCTAGTCGAGGCCATCGAAACAGCCCATCGTGCAATACAAACCTCTGCCCTGCAAGGCGAGGGATCTGTGGATATGGGCTCAACCGTGGTGGCTGCAAAATTGGATGGCCTGCATTATGAAATCGCCTGGGTGGGCGATAGCCGTGCATATCTGTGGAACGGCACGCTGCATCAGCTCACTACAGACCATTCTTATGTCCAACTGCTGCTGAATGCCGGTCTGATTACCGAGAGCGAGATTCCGGAACATCCCTCTCGTAATGTTATTTCTCAGGCGTTGGGCACAGGAGGAGCGGACAATCTAAATATCAAGGTCGATAGCGTGTCTGGAGAATTGGGAGAAAACGATACCCTGCTGCTTTGTTCGGACGGGCTGAGCGGGGAAGTAGCTGACGGCGGTATAGCCGCGATTCTCGCCGAAACCACGGAGGCTCAAACCAGGGTGTATCGCCTCATCGCTGCTGCCCTGGAAGCGGGAGGCAAGGATAACGTGACGGTGATTGTGCTTACTCCGTGGCAATCGAAGGTCCCCAAGAAGTGGAAATAATTGAGATAGGAGTAGATGTAATGTTGACCAGCGAGCGCATTTGAACAGAAACTTGCGCTTTCGTAAAGTGTGACAAGCCAATTCAATAAAAACATTGCCTTTCACTCTTACGAACATGGATAATTCGGTAGTGGGTTAAACCTGTGATCAAGCATGGATATCGCGCCCAAATTCGACCTTATTAATTAA
>CXWL01003062.1_pt1 | contig 14700 bp, 12 predicted proteins | sample 590931 | NCBI WGS metagenome assembly CXWL01 (sample SAMEA3498368, study PRJEB10139) | groundwater metagenome | biome: water well; material: biofilm material | place: Germany | collected 2015-04-27 | reverse complement strand
CCTGAGCAGCGTTCTACGACGTTTATTGTTGTATCGGGTATCAGTTGCAGAATATCGCGAGTCTTTTTTCCAATGTTTTGCACGCGTTGATGGCAAGGAATGTGGTAAGCCACATTTCCCAGCGGTTTCTTGAAATCTGTTTTGAGTAAATTGTCTTGGTTTCTTAATGCCAAATACTCAAACGGATCAAACATGGCGGCAGCAACGGCTTGAACGGCTTCATCATCCGGAAATAGCAACGGCAATTCCTGTTTGTACATCAATGTGCAGGAAGGAACTGCGGAGAGAATGGCATAGCCCGCTTGAGCCAGCTTCAGTAAATAGGGAATATTTTCATTTTTGAGTTTTTCCACTGCTTCCAGATCGCCCAGTTCCAGTTTCGGCATGCCGCAACAGGCTTCTTTCTCCACCAGACAGGCTGGAATTTCATTATGTTCCAGTATTTTTAGTAAATCGTGGCCGATGCCCGGTTCGTTATAATTGATATAACAGGTGGCATAAATAGCGACTTTGCCGGGAGTGCGCGCGCCATTTTTTACCGGGAAAGTATCGTTGGGTGTAGCGTTCTCGCGGAATTTTTTGGCCGTGTATTCAGGCAATTTTCTATCGGCATGAATTCCCAGCATGCTGTCCATTAACTTGCGGGTAACTGGAGTTTTATTAATGGTATTTACGGTTTGAACTACCACGGGAATAGTGGCAAGCTTACCCATCAAATCAGTGCTGGATAGTAATTTATCCCGGAAACCGGCGCCCTGACTTTTATATTTGGCTGCTTTGGCGCGTAACATCAGATGCGGAAAATCAATATTCCACTCATGCGGCGGCACATAAGGACATTTGGTCATGAAGCACATATCGCAAAGATAGCAGCGGTCGACCACTTCCCAGAATTGGTTTTTGTTGACGCTATCCAACTCACCGGTAGCGCTTTCATCAATCAGATCAAACAAGCGCGGGAAAGCGGTGCAAAGATTGACGCAGCGGCGGCATCCCTGACAAATATCGAAAACGCGCTCCATTTCCTGATTCAGACTGGCTTCGTTATAAAAATCAGGATTTTTCCAGTCAATGGGATGACGTTTCGGTGCTTCGAGACTGCCTTCACGAGTAGACATAAACGGGTTTCAGCGGGTAGAAAATTATTTTGATTAGAGGATGGGGTTTAGCCAACGATATAATTGTTAGATAAACCCCCATGATTCCATGCAATAAGCGATCGTATCGTGTAACGAATTAATCGGCTAAGCTATCCAGTGCGCGCTGAAAGCGATTGGCATGAGAGCGTTCAGCTTTGGCCAGCGTTTCAAACCAGTCAGCGATTTCGTCAAACCCTTCATCGCGCGCTATTTTTGCCATGCCTGGATACATGTCGGTGTATTCATGTGTTTCACCCGCGATGGCTGTTTTTAGATTGTCGCGGGAAGCACCGAAAGGCATGCCGGTAGCCGGGTCGCCACAGTTTTCTAGATATTCCAGATGACCATGCGCGTGACCGGTTTCACCTTCAGCGGTTGACCGGAATACAGCAGCGACGTCATTTTGTCCTTCTACGTCGGCCTTGGCTGCGAAATATAAATAACGACGGTTAGCTTGAGATTCACCGGCAAAAGCGGCCTTCAGGTTTCCTTCTGTTTTAGATCCTTTAAGTCCCATCATTTTCTCCTTTTTAGATTAACGAATTTTTGTAGTTGTTAAAGATGAAAAAAATGTATTTACGTATCGCACAAAACTTAGATTATCTGAGAAACGCAGGCGTGAGGTGATGATTCTGCATCTTGCCAAAGTTTTCTTCAGTCTAATCAGAGCATGGCGAGTGCGTGAAAATACAAAATCCAATCCGTGCAAGGAGACTATCGAAGGGTTTGTGGATTGTCAACATCTGGGTGTAGAACAAGTAAACTTTCGAGTTAGTAGCGAAAGGTCCGCGATGTTTTATTAAGGCATCTGATGGAGTAGCATCGAGTTGATTGCCGCTTGTTTCTCTTAGCTGCATGGAAGGCGGGAATTCTAGTAAAATTGACGCTTCTAGGAAGCTATCCTCGCTACACTAAGTGAGTATCCGGTATTCAATTTTTAATTTCACCTAACAAACAACGTTTAGCCAACAATTTTTTAGTTTAATCACTGCGTCAATTCACTCAGTTTATGCGATCACTCCCTTATTGGCGCCTTTCCGGTTTTTATTTCTTTTACTTTGCGGTGATCGGCGCATTTGCACCGTATTGGAGCTTGTATTTGCAATCCCTTGGATTTAGTGCGTTGCAAATCGGTGTATTAATGTCATTGCTATTGTTTACCCGGATTTTCTCGCCAGCCGCCTGGGGGTGGTTGGCCGATCATATGGGGAAGCGCGTTCGAGTTGTGCAGATTGCTGCTGCAAGTGGATTATTAAGTTTTTGTGGTTTTTTCTTGGGCGAATCGTTTGCCTGGGTATTTTTTGTTATGTTGGCAATGAGTTTCTTCTGGAGCGCCTCGTTGCCAATCATGGAGGCGATTACCTTGTCGCATCTGGGCGAGCGCACCGATAAATACGGGCGTATTCGTTCCTGGGGCTCCGTCGGATTTGTTCTGGCGGTGGTCGGTATCGGTTATTTCTTGCAAAGCGTGGAAATTATCTGGTTACTTTGGATTATTCTGGGATTAAAGTTTGGTATTTTGATTTTTTCTTATCAAATTCCTGAGAAGGAAATCATCAGCTATACCGCAGGACTGCATACGGTACGGCAGATCTGCCTGCGCCCGGAAGTCATGGCTTTTTTGATTGCCAGTTTATTGATGTTGTTTGCACATGGCGCTTACTATACATTTTTCTCAATCTATCTGGTTGAACATGGCTATGACAAGGGATTTGTCGGATGGTTATGGGCTACCGGTGTGATCTGTGAAATTGGTATTTTTTTTATTATGCCGTGGTTGATGCGGCATTTTAGTTTAAAGCACATATTAATTTTTAGCTTTGCCTGCGCTATTCTGCGTTTTCTGCTGATAGGACAGGGTGTTGCGTGGCCGGTAATTATCGTCTTTGCACAAGTTTTACATGCAGCAACTTATGGCGCGCATCATATTGCCGCCATGATGGTGATACATCAATTCTTTCATGGCCGTCATCAAGCGAAAGGTCAAGCAATTTATACCAGCATTGCTTATGGATTGGGTGGTGCCTTGGGAGCCATATCTAGCGGTTATACCTGGGATTGGCTGGGTGCGGAGACTACTTTCTTTATCAGTGCTGCCGCGGCGTTAACCGGCATGATCTTAATCGCATGGAAAATGAAACCGTTCAGTCATCAATAGATTGTGCTGCGTATAGTTTGTTGAATCAGTAAACTTTATGGGATAATTGCAGGCTAATTAAAAATTTTAAATTTGTATGGTGCAAACGTTATACGACAAGCTGTGGAATCAACATGTGGTTCATACTGAATCGGCCGAGCCGGACAGTATGGCATTGATCTATATTGATCGTCATTTAGTGCATGAAGTGACCAGTCCGCAAGCATTCGAAAGTTTGAAGCTGGCTGGACGGAAGCCGTGGCGACTTGATTCTATCCTGGCCGTTGCAGATCATAATGTTCCGACGACCGATCGCAGTCATGGCATTCATGACCCCATTTCCCGTTTGCAAGTCGACACATTGGATCAGAATTGCGATGAACTGGGGATTACCGAATTTAAAATGCAGGATTTGCGCCAAGGTATTGTGCATGTCATTGGCCCTGAACAAGGCGCCACATTGCCTGGTATGACGGTTGTTTGTGGCGATTCACATACCAGTACGCACGGTGCTTTTGGTTGCTTGGCATTTGGTATCGGCACTTCGGAGGTTGAACACGTACTAGCGACACAGTGCTTATTGATGAAAAAAGCCAAAGCCATGCGTATTTCCGTTGAAGGCAGCTTGGGTTTGGGCGTTACCGCTAAAGATATCGCTTTGGCAATCATTGGCGAAATCGGTACTGCTGGCGGAACGGGTTATGCGATCGAATTTACTGGCAGCGCCATCCGGGCGCTATCTATGGAAGGACGCATGACGCTGTGTAATATGGCGATTGAAGCCGGTGCGCGCGCTGGTATGGTGGCTGTTGATGATACAACGATTAATTACATTCAAGGACGGCCTTTTGCACCCAAAGGTGAGTTATGGGATAGGGCGGTTGCGTATTGGCGCACACTGCAAAGTGATGCCGATGCGGTTTTCGACCGGACAGTCGCTTTAGATGCTGCACAAATCAAACCCCAGGTTACTTGGGGGACTTCCCCTGAAATGGTGACCACAATCGATGGCACGGTGCCGGATCCTTCCCTCGTTACTGATGAAGTGAAGCGCCATGATATGCAACAAGCGTTGAATTATATGGGGCTAGTTGCCAATACACCGATTCGGCAGATTACCCTCGACAAAATATTTATTGGTTCTTGCACCAATTCACGCATTGAAGATTTGCGGGCAGCTGCACAAATCGTTAAAGGAAAACGCATAGCATCGACTATTAAGCTGGCGCTGGTTGTACCCGGCTCGGGTTTGGTCAAGAAACAAGCCGAGCAAGAAGGGCTGGACCGGATTTTTCTCGCCGCCGGGTTTGAGTGGCGTGAGCCCGGCTGTTCCATGTGTCTAGCAATGAATGACGATCGGCTGACTGCCGGTGAACGCTGCGCTTCTACTTCAAATCGAAATTTTGAAGGCAGGCAAGGACCCGGCGGCCGAACACATTTGGTTAGCCCGGCAATGGCTGCAGCGGCCGCAATTGCCGGTCATTTTGTCGATGTGCGTGAAATAAGCGAGTAACCTAATCAATGGAAAAATTTCATACTTTTACTGGCTTGGCGGCACCGCTGGACCGTGCTAATGTCGATACCGATGCGATCATTCCAAAACAATTTCTTAAATCGATTAAACGCTCGGGTTTTGGTCAAAACCTATTTGATGAATGGCGCTATCTGGATCATGGAGAGCCGGGAATGGATCCGGGGCAGCGCCAGCCGAATCCGGAATTCGTATTAAATCAACCGCGTTATCAGGCCGCACAAATATTGCTGGCACGTGCAAATTTTGGTTGCGGTTCAAGTCGCGAGCATGCGCCGTGGTCACTTCAGGATTATGGTTTTCGTGTCATTATCGCCCCCAGTTTTGCGGATATATTTTTTAACAATTGTTTTAAGATTGGTTTATTACCGATCACTCTTGATGCGGTAGTACTGAATCGTTTGTTTGAAGCAGTCAAATCAACCGAAGGATACAGTCTTACGGTAGATCTACAGAAACAAACAGTGAGTACGCCAAACAATGAGGAATTTAGCTTTGCTGTCGATACTTTTCGTAAACACTGTTTGTTAAATGGGCTGGATGAGATCGGCTTGACGCTGCAACAAGCAGAAAAGATTAAACAATTTGAACAGAAACGGCGCAACGAGCAGCCTTGGCTGTTTATGTGAATGACATTGCTGAAAGTTAGAATATGATGAAAATTGCTGTTTTATCGGGCGACGGCATCGGACCGGAAATCGTGGCGCAAGCCGTGCGTGTGTTGAATACTTTAAAAGCCGATGGCCTGGCAATTGAGTTGGAATATGGATTGATCGGAGGGTGTGCTGTTGACGCAACCGGAGAGCCGTATCCTGATGCAACGCATCGATTAGCGAGTCAGGCAGACGCGATTCTGCTGGGTGCGGTAGGTGGCCCTCAATATGATACATTGCCGCGCCAACAACGTCCCGAACGCGGTTTGCTTGCTATTCGTAAGGAACTGAATCTATTCGCCAATCTGCGGCCAGCGATACTTTATGCAGAATTGGCCAATGCTTCCAGTTTGAAATATGACGTGGTTGCTGGACTTGATATCATGATCGTGCGCGAACTGACCGGCGATATTTATTTTGGTGAGCCGCGTGGTATTGAGATGCGTGATGGGCAACGTGTCGGATTCAATACGATGATTTACAACGAAGCAGAAATCCGGCGTATTGCGCATGTTGCTTTCCGGACAGCGAGTAAACGGCAGGGTAAGTTATGCTCCGTTGATAAAATGAATGTGCTGGAATGTACGCAATTATGGCGTGACGTTGTTATCGAGGTATCCAAGGAATACCCACAAGTGATTCTTTCACATATGTTGGTCGATAATGCCGCTATGCAATTGGTTCGTAATCCCAAACAGTTTGATGTGATTGTGACCGGGAACATGTTTGGCGATATATTGTCTGACGAAGCCTCGATGTTAACGGGATCGATTGGGATGTTGCCTTCTGCCTCGCTGGATGAAAATAATAAAGGTTTGTATGAGCCGATTCATGGTTCGGCACCCGATATTGCCGGGAAGGATCTGGCCAATCCGCTTGCGACCATACTTTCGGTTGCCATGATGCTGCGCTATACATTTAATCAGGAGGAAGCTGCATTTCGAATAGAAAATGCAATTAAAAAAGTTTTGGCGCAGGGCTTCAGAACAAAAGATATTGATGAGCCGGGTATGAAATCTGTTGGTACGCAAGCAATGGGTGATGCCGTATTGTCATTTCTGTGAAATGGTTCTAAATCGCAAATTTAAGGATAGATTGAATTAAGGTGGAATTAGTACATTAAATCATTTGTTATGGATTTATAAAGTAAGCTAATATTTACGAAATTTTTTTAAATAGTTAACCGATTGTCAATTTTAGGATAAGAGATAAGCAATGAAACAAGTTGGTTTTGTTGGCTGGCGAGGAATGGTCGGNNCCTGTTTTTTTTACAACATCACAGAAAGGTGGTGCAGGTCCTGAAATTGGCAAGGAAATTCCATCTTTAAAAGATGCTTTTGATATCAAACAACTCAGTGCAATGGATATCATTATTTCCTGTCAGGGTGGTGATTATACCAACCAAGTTGTCAAGCAGTTGCGCCAATCCGGATGGCAAGGATATTGGATAGATGCGGCATCTGCACTGCGTATGGAAGACGATGCAGTTATTATACTAGATCCGGTTAATATGCCGGTGATCAAACAAGCGCTGCACGATGGCGTCAAGAATTATATTGGTGGTAATTGCACGGTAAGCTTGATGTTAATGGCGGTCGGCGGTCTTTTTGAAAAAGGGTTGGTGGAATGGATGAGTGCCATGACTTACCAGGCGGCATCGGGTGCGGGGGCCAAAAACATGCGCGAATTACTTCAACAGATGGGTGAAGCGCATAGGGTGGCAAAAGATTTACTGGATGATCCTGCTTCAAATATTCTCGATATAGATCGGGAAGTTGCAGGTACCTTGCGGAATAATAAATTCCCAACAGAAAATTTTGGTGTGCCATTGGCAGGTAGTTTGATTCCTTGGATTGATAAAGAGGTAGCCAATGGACAGAGCCGTGAAGAATGGAAAGGTCAAGCAGAAACCAATAAAATTCTCGGCAGAAGTAACCGGCAAATTCCTGTTGATGGCATCTGCGTGCGTGTCGGTGCGATGCGATGCCATAGTCAGGCTTTGACGATCAAATTAAAACAAGATGTACCATTAGATGAAATTGAAGAAATTATCGCTGGCTCGAATGATTGGGTGCAGATTGTTCCAAATGATAGAGCAGCAACAACCTCAAGATTAACACCCACAGCAGTAACAGGATCCCTGTCGATACCTGTAGGACGTTTGCGGAAACTAGCGATGGGTGGAGAATATTTATCTGTTTTTACAGTAGGCGATCAATTGCTCTGGGGTGCTGCGGAGCCGCTACGGAGAATGTTGCGTATACTGATTGCGCATTAATTAAGTATATTCATTTGTTCGTTCTCTTAAAGATTTTAGCTGATGATCGGTTTGTTTAAAATGAATTAGCCAGCAATTTTAGGCATAATCGCAGCTTGCGTGATTACGCTACAATGCTAGCCTTTCGATATTTATTTTCAAAAACCAGAGAGGGTACTTCGGTGTATAAAACATCTTTTAGAGTCAGCTTGCTTGTAATCATTCTGATGTTGCCATGCGCTGTTATTCAGGCAGCGGGACTCGGTAAACTGACACTCAATTCAGCATTGGGACAACCCCTAAATGCTGAAATCGATATTGTTGCCACCAACAGTGATGAAGTGCAATCTCTAAAAGCCAGTATCGCAAAGCGGGAAGCATATACGCAAGCTGGTATCAACTATGAGTCTATCCTGTCATCTGTCAAAGCTTCGATAGAGTCAAGGACTAATGGCAATCCCTATATCAAGCTGACTTCGCCGCAAGCTGTTAATGATCCATTCTTAATGATTCTGATGGAGTTAAATTGGGCTTCAGGGCGTATATTGCGCGAATATACCGTCTTGCTTGATCCTGTTGAAGCGAAAACACAGAATCTAGCCGCAGCGAACAGCAATCCTACCCCGATAATGACTGCAACAAGATTAGATGCTGAAAAATCTTCTGGCATTGAAAAAAACAATCAGGCAGCAAGCTCGTCTAAATCAAAAAATGGTTCTTCTAGTCAGACGAAAAAAACCTATGGACCGGTGAATCGGGGGGATACTCTATCGTCAATTGCCCGCCAGGTTTTACCAGTTGGGGTTGATCTTAATCAGATGCTTGTGGCACTTTATCGTGCGAATCGTGATGCCTTTATTGCGGATAACATGAATTTGCTCAGGACTGGTGTCGTTCTTAAGATACCCGAGGGAAGTGAAATAACAGCCATTGATACATCAACGGCAAAAGCGGAAATCAAAACGCAGATTGGGGATTGGCGTAGTTATCAAGGAAAGCTAGCGACGATCAGCAGAGAATCACCGGCATCTCACACAATCAGTCAGTCGGATCAAGGTCAAATCACGACCAGCATTGATAAAAAATCTATTGCAGCATCTGGGACCCCTAAAGAAGTTTTGAAACTATCAAGTGGCGCTCAATTGCTTGATAAAGATGGTCAGATTGCTGAATCTACTTTAGTAGATCGTCTCCGGATGATGGAAGAAGATGCTATCGCAAGAAATCTTGCTTTGCAGGAAGCCAATCAGCGTGTGGCGATGCTGGAGAAAAGCATTGAAAATATGAAGCAATTATTGGAATTGAAGGATTCCGTTTTAGCTCAGGCACAAATTAAAGCAGAGTCTGTTTCCAAAACGGATACCAAACCAGAAGTGCGTTCACCTGTGACGCTTGGCTCGTTAACTGAAAAAGATCCAAAGCTGGGTATGGATTCTCCCCAGGTGCAAGAAGCCCCAATAATTCAACCGGCCACTGAAGCAGTTATTCAGAATACAACAGTCAATCCACTGCAATTACCTGAAACGACGGAACGATCAGTGACCGATCAACTATTCGACTATATCGAATATATTGGTGTTGCCTTGGCTTTAGTATTGTTACTCACTTTGCTGATTCTTAAGCGACGTCGGGATCAGTTAAAAGATGATGTGGAAGAAGAGGATACAACGAAAGAAAACTTTTCTTCATCGATGCGGTCGCGGATGGCTTCAATGGCGGCTGCCCAGACTGTTGTGTCTCCGGTTGATATGAATCAATCTGTATCAGAGGAAGCGGAAGATGATCTGACCTATGAGAACATCAATGCCTATTCTGCAACTGAAGAACAGGATGAAATTTTTGATAAAGGGGTAACTTCTTACGAAGAAGATGCTGAACACGTTGAGAAATCTGACTCAAATACAGCATCTATTTCTGAGTCTCGGGTTGAAGATGAGTTGTTGCCAGATAATTTGCAGAAGGATGTTGGTGCAGATTTAAAAGAAGATTTTGAAGAAGATTATAGTCAATTTACTGATTCTTCACAGAAGAGTGGTTCCGCAGAATTTGCCAATGAAATAGATTTTGATTTGAGCGATGAAACCGACGAAGGTAAAAAGGATTTAGCTTTGGATCAAGCCCTCTCAGCAGAGGGCTCTATGAAAAAAGGTATTGAGTTTCCAGATGATTCCGAAAGTATGAAAGAAGCCAATGTTTCCGATTATGCATTGGAGATTAATTTTGATGAATCGGAGCAGCCTTTAGATTCTGTAAGTTCCAATGATAAAGCTGCGGAAAAGAATAATGAGGGAATAAATTTTGATCTTGCCAATTCAGATATCGATTTAACGGAAGAAGAATCTGCAAATGAAATTGAAATTTCCAAGATGACTGATGAATCCAGTTCTTTTGACAGCAATGCAGAAAGATCCGGTTTAACCGATGAGCCTTTGGAATTTGACCAATCTCAGGAAATTGCACCGGATACGATGGAATCAGAGTCATTGTCTAAGATGCCTGAGCTCGAATTGGCCGATATTAATTTGGATCTTGAAGATACAAATCCGGTGGACGAGAAAGTTGAAAAAGCGGATTTAAATGATACGAGTGAGCAATGGCAGGAAATTGAAACCAAACTCGATTTGGCAAAAGCTTATCTGGAAATGGATGATAAAGAAGGTGCCAAAGAAATGCTTGAAGAAGTAATGCGCGACGGTGATACCAAACAACAGAAAGCTGCGAAGAAAATGCTGAAAGGCCTTTAGCAGGCCGTTGAGAAGCTATCTGCATTGCCTTGCGGTGTTAAAAACAAGCTCAAAATGTTCATTTATCATATATAAACTGTACTTTTTTGCTTGTTTTTGCCTTGCATCGGCTGCCTCGAATATATTTTTCAACGACCTGTTAGCGATATCTATTGGTCATATAGCAATATTGGGCATTGATCAATTTGGAATGGCGGTTTTTTCTTCGTGCGGATAGCGCTTGTCTTAGAATATGACGGTAGCCGGTATTGCGGATGGCAAAGTCAACCGGCAGGCTGTTCGATTCAGGATGCGCTTGAGACAGCCTTATCTCAGATAGCAAAAGAAGCAATTCGCGTTACTACCGCTGGGCGCACCGATGCGGGTGTTCATGCACTTTATCAGGTGGTGCATTTTGATACACTTGCACAACGCCCTACCAGTGCATGGATACGTGGTGTGAATGCGCTGTTGCCAAGGGACATAGCGATACTGTGGGCAACCGAAGCATCAAACGAATTTCATTCAAGATACAGTGCAGTAGAGCGGCGTTACCTTTATTTACTATCGAATCACCCAGTTCGACCAGGCGTTCATGATAAAAAAGTAGGGTGGTACCATCAGCCGCTTGCGTTGGAGAAAATGCAAGCTGCAGGTAACATCTTAATCGGTGAACATGATTTCTCCTCGTTCCGATCGGCCGAATGCCAGGCAAAATCGCCTATTCGGACAATTACACAATTGAACATCACGCGCCACGGAAATTTATTGATTTTTGATCTGCGCGCAAATGCGTTCCTGCAGCACATGGTAAGAAATATTATCGGTTGCCTTGTATATATTGGTAAAGGAAAGTATTCTGCTGAGTGGATGTATGAGTTGCTGGAAAGTCGTAATCGGATATATGCGGCACCAACTTTTTCTCCTGCAGGGCTATACTTGGCAGGTGTGAAATATGATTGTGGCTGGCGCATGCCGGAATTAGCTGAAGTGCCAATTATTCCAGGACTATCCATTCGTAATTAAGAATCCAAGAAAGATTATTGATATTATGTCAGTGCGCGTAAAAGTATGTGGAATTACCCGTTGTGAAGATGCGCAAGCGGCAGTTCAATTAGGTGTCGATGCACTTGGTTTTGTTTTTTGGCAGCAAAGCGCACGTTATATTGATCCGGATTCGGCAAGCCGGATTATGGAAAATATACCGCCTTTTGTTTGTACCGTCGGTGTTTATGTAGATCCCGATGCTGCATGGGTTGAAGAAACCAGTAAAGTTGCCAAATTAAATCTGCTCCAATTTCATGGTGATGAAACACCGGAGTTTTGTAATCAATTTTCTCAGCCTTATATTAAGGCGATTAGGGTCAAACAAGACACAGATTTGCTACAATACGCTGAAAGATATAGGACTGCGAAAGCATTATTGCTGGATACTTATGCTGCAGATATGCCCGGGGGCACGGGGCATACTTTTAATTGGGGACTTATCCCGCAATATCTGCCATTGCCGCTTATTCTTTCTGGTGGCTTAAATCCAGATAATGTGGCAATGGCAATTAAGCAAACTCANNAATTGTGAGTGCTTATGATCTCCCCAATAAAAATGGTCATTTTGGACCTTATGGAGGCATATTTGTTGCTGAAACGTTAATTTCGGCACTTGAGGATTTACGCAAGCAATATGAATTTTATCGTGACGACCCGGATTTTCAGGCAGAGTTTGCCTATGAATTAAAACATTATGTCGGACGCCCCAGTCCAATCTATCACGCCAAAAGATGGTCTGAGCATTTGGGTGGTGCGCAAATACTGTTGAAACGTGAAGATTTGAATCATACTGGCGCGCATAAAATAAACAATACGATCGGACAAGCATTGCTAGCCCGGCGCATGGGTAAAAAACGCGTCATTGCTGAGACGGGTGCCGGCCAACATGGTGTGGCCAGTGCGACAGTGGCGGCGCGATATGGGATGGAATGCGTTGTTTATATGGGCTCTGAAGATGTTAGGCGGCAAGCAACTAATGTCTATCGCATGAAACTCTTGGGTGCGACAGTGGTGCCGGTCGAATCGGGATCTCGAACATTAAAAGATGCGCTAAATGAGGCAATGCGCGACTGGGTTACTAATGTTGAGAATACTTTTTATATCATTGGTACAGTCGCCGGACCACACCCATATCCGATGATGGTCAGGGATTTTCAGGCGATTATAGGAAAAGAAGCCAAGGTGCAGATGCAAGAGGATTTCAATCGGCAACCGGATGCGCTCATTGCCTGTGTCGGTGGAGGATCAAATGCGATCGGGTTATTCTATCCTTATATTGATGATGTGAATGTCCGGCTGATTGGCGTGGAAGCGGCGGGAAAAGGTATTGCTACCAACCAGCATGCAGCGACCTTATCAACGGGTAGACCCGGAGTATTACATGGAAATCGTACCTATCTTATCCAGGATGAGAATGGTCAGATTATTGAGACACATTCTATTTCAGCCGGTCTTGATTATCCCGGCGTTGGACCGGAACATGCTTGGCTTAAAGATTGCGGGCGTGCGGAATATGTTGCAATTACCGATGATGAAGCGCTAGAAGCATTTCATACACTCTGTCGTTATGAAGGCATAATGCCAGCACTGGAATCAAGTCATGCTCTGGCTTATGCTGCCAAATATGCGCCTACATTGCCGAAAGACAAATTGCTGCTGGTTAATCTGTCCGGCCGGGGTGACAAAGATATGGCGACCGTTGCGCAAATGTCTGGGTTAGCGCTCTAGCATTTCAATAATCAGTGTTGTGTATTTGTAATTTTCCGAAAAGAATCGAGAGCGGATTGAGCCGATGAGCCTAGATAGTATTAAGAATTTAATGAATTTTTTTAGTGGACAAAGTGATACTAAAAAAATAAATCGCATTGCTGAAACTTTTGCCGCATTAAAAAAACAAAATCGAAAAGCTTTAATTCCATTTATCACGGCTGGTGATCCCAATCCGGAAATCACGGTTCAGTTAATGCACCAGCTCGTTCAATCGGGTGCTGACATCATAGAATTAGGCATACCTTTTTCAGATCCGATGGCAGATGGGCCTACGATACAGAGATCTTCGGAGCGAGCTTTAAAACATCATGTGAGTCTGAATGGTGTGCTGGATATGGTGGCCGAATTCAGAAAAACGGATACGGATACACCCGTTGTTTTGATGGGATATGCAAATCCTATTGAAGCATTGGGTTATGAATTGTTTGCAGTCAAAGCAAAGAAATGTGGTGTCGATGGTATTCTAATCGTTGACTATCCGCCTGAAGAATCAGGTGAGTGGGTGCAATGCTTGGATCAGCATGGGATCGATGCAATCTTCTTATTATCTCCCACAACGCCCCAGGAACGTATTGAACAAGTGGCAAAAATGGCGAAAGGCTATATTTATTATGTTTCGTTAAAGGGCGTAACCGGCGCATCGCATCTTGATCTTCAAGATGTGAGTGTCATGTTGAGGCAACTGCGTCAGTATATTTCACTACCGATTGGCGTTGGATTCGGTATTCGTGATGGGGCAACAGCTAAAGCAGTAGCCGGTCTGGCAGACGCTGTAGTAGTCGGTAGTCGAATTATCGAAGAAATTGAGAAATCGGATGGCGAAGAGCTACTACATAATGTAGGAAACTTGTTGAATACGTTACGCAAAGCCATTGATGAAAACTAAAGCAATATTCAACCTACAGTTTAGGAAACAATACTCATGAGCTGGTTTCAGAATATTATTCCACCAAAAATTAAAAGAAAAGAAACTGGCGAAAAGAAAATCGTGCCAGAAGGTTTGTGGAGTAAATGTAATACTTGCGAAGCCGTTTTATATTACACAGATTTGGCTAAGAATCTGAATGTTTGTCCTAAATGCGATTATCATAATCGCATTTCTGCAAGAAATCGCCTTGATTTGTTGCTTGATCCCGATGGCCGGAATGAGATTGGTGCTGAGGTGATTGCCACTGATGCGCTTAAGTTTAAAGATAGTAAACGCTATGTAGATCGATTAGCGCAAGCAAAGGAAAGCACTGATGAAGACGATTCTTTGGTGGTAATGCGAGGAACTATCAAAACTGTTCCGGTAGTCGTTGCAGTATTTGAATTTGGTTTTATGGGCGGCTCAATGGGTTCTGTTGTCGGTGAGCGTTTTGTACGTGGTGTTAAAACGTGTATTAATCACCATTTGCCATTTATATGTTTTAGTGCCAGTGGCGGCGCACGTATGCAGGAGGG
>CXWL01011136.1_pt1 | contig 14702 bp, 14 predicted proteins | sample 590931 | NCBI WGS metagenome assembly CXWL01 (sample SAMEA3498368, study PRJEB10139) | groundwater metagenome | biome: water well; material: biofilm material | place: Germany | collected 2015-04-27 | reverse complement strand
GCCCCCAGCTGGTGATAAAGCGCAACCAAAAGTCCGGCCCGCGTACCAAAATGCTGATACGCAATCGGCTTGGTAACGCCGCACCGCTGGGCCAGATAAGCAAGGGTCAGCGCCTCGGTGCCTTCATTGCGGACAATATCCACAGCGGTCTCAAGCAGTTGGGAACGCCGCACTTCCTTGGGCATTCGCCTGGATGAATCCGATGTCATTGCGCCCGCCTTTGCATCAAATCTGGCCGAACCAGCACTATGGCTACGCCGTTGACCCGTCAACATATTACCATTAGTAAGTTACGAATCGTAACTCATCGGAGCGTTGCCGTGTCGCACAACCAAATTCACATCGTTCCAGCGGCATCGGCAGAGCGCGCGGATCATCCACCGCTGATAGCGGATCTGGTCCACGCAACGGGGCCGATCAGCTATGATTACCAGTTTGGTGCCGATCGCAGGGTGCTGGATGCCGTCGTTTCCGCAAGCTGGAAAACGCCTGAAACATTGTTCGCAGCGGCATCGACCACCCTTGCGGTGATTGGCGAGGAGCTTGCCGGTGTCGAAATCGGCTTTGAGGGTTCCCAATTCTATTCCTACAAGAACAATCTGGGCAATCTGGCTGGCCCATTGATTGAGAGCGGGGCCGTAACGATCGAGGATCTGACTGGGCTGGCTGAACGGGCAGGGCGAGCAAGCTACCTCAACGCCCATGTGCTGGAAGGCGTGTATTATCTCCACGCGCTCTCTATTCTTCCGCGCTTTCGCGGAAGGCGGGCAGGGGCGCGGCTGCTGGAGGACGCCCTGAACCGGGCACGGCGGGCAGGATTCAACGAATTGCAGCTTGATGTTCTGGCAGACAATCCGGCGGTTCAATTCTACCGGGCCTTCGGGCTACGCGTGGTCGTTGAGACAGTATCGCCGGAGCTTTCCCGCGACTTTGGATTCCCCTCCGAACTCCGGATGGCGATCTCGCTATGAAAGCCCCGCGCATCCTCATCGTCGGTGGCTATGGCGTGGTCGGCGAACAGATCGCCGAAATCATGGTGTCACGCAACCCCGCGGCCGAGCTGTGGATTGGCGGAAGATCTCTCCAATCCGCTGTCGATTGTGCCGCAAGACATGCCGGCGCGCGCGGTGTCAGGATTGACATCAGCGATACCGATCCGCTGGCGAACTTGCCAGAACTCCCCGATATGGTCGTGGCCGTGGCCAACGACAGGGACGACAATCTCCTGTTAGCCTCGGCCCGCCGTGGCATTGCCTATGTTGACATAACGCGGTGGACGCCGCGCATGTTGAAGGCGCTGGAGCGCCTCTCAGGCATCCCGACAACTGCGCCGGTCATCTTGGCCTCGGGCTGGATGGCGGGCGTCGCCGCAACCGTCGCAGCTCACTATGCTGCTGAGCTCGACAAGATCCGTTCGATCGACATCGACATACTCTATGCGATCAGGGACAAGGCGGGGCCAAACTCGGTTGAATATGCTGACCAGCTCAGCATCCCCTTCACTATTTGGTCCGAGGGGCAGCCGCATACCGTCAAGCCCCTGACCGATCCCCATACGGCAAACTTCTCAAATGGCCGGATGCTCGATTGTTACCGCTTCGATACGCCCGACCAATATACGCTTGTTCACACGCTGGGCGCGGCAGGCGTTTCGAGCCGGTTGACCTATGATGAACCAGGCGCTGTCAAGTTCTTACGCCTGCTGTCGGCGTCCGGCCTCTGGAAGCTCCTGTCCCTGCGCCTGTTCAAGCGCCTGCGCCGCGCGATCATCTACAATCCCGGAGAAGGCGCCCAGCACGAATTTGCCTTGCATATTTCCGGGCAGGCATCCGATGGCGGAACCGTTACGAAACGGATCGCGGTGATCGACCCGCTGGGACAAACCCATATGACGGCGGCTGGCGCGGTTGCGCAGGTCGAACGCGTCCTTACCCTTCGGGGCAGGGCTTCACCGCCGTCCGGTGTCAGCTTCCCGGAACAAGTCGTCGATCATGCAGAAGGCGTCGTGGCGTTGCGCGAAATGGGGATCAGTATCGAGGTGCAACAGGGCATCCAAATGCCGTTTGGTTAGAGCAACCATATCATCGCGCAGCGGAGATGCGCGTTGGGCTTGGAGGTTAATTCAGCGGCCAGTGCGGCGGACAATTCTTGGGCTGAAACCATGCGAAAGCCGATCCGCGCATAATAAGGCGCATTCCAGGGCAAGGTTCGATCGGTCGTCAATGTGAGGGCGGGGCAGCCTCGGCGCCTGGCTTCATCTGCGGCGGCTTCGATGAGCAGCCGACCGACGCCATGGCGCTGAAAGGCAGATGAAACGGAGATTTCCTCAATGTAGAAATTTCCGTCCAGCGGCTCGCCACACAAATATCCAGCGATCTGGCCACCGTCCTCGGCAACCCAGACATTCCCGTCTTCGATCGGACCGAGCAATTCATCCGAATCGGAAACCTCCCCCACCGCCCAGTCCATATGGGTTCCGGCGAACAGCTGACCTGCCGACAGCTCCACCGCAATGATTGCAGGAATGTCCGCCCTGATCGCCCGCCGCACTTGCATCAATGCTTGCGCGTCAGCGACCGCATCGCATCGTCGAGCCCCGCCAGCGTGAGCGGATACATGCGGTCGTTCATCAATTCCTTGATGAGCTTGGTCGACTGCGAATAGCCCCAATGCTGTTCGGGCGTGGGATTGAGCCAGACGGCCGCCGGATAGGTGGTCGTCACTCGCTGCATCCAGGCTATGCCGGATTCCTCGTTGAAATGCTCCACCGAGCCGCCGGGATGGCTGATTTCATAGGGGCTCATCGCCGCATCGCCGACGAACACCGCCTTGTAATCGTGCGGGAATTTGTGAAGCACATCCCATGTGGGCGTGCGTTCGGCAAAGCGGCGGCGATTGTCCTTCCACACGCCTTCGTAAAGGCAGTTGTGGAAATAGAAGAATTCGAGATTCTTGAATTCGCTGGTCGCGGCGCTGAACAGCTCTTCGCACAGCTTGATATGGGGATCCATTGAGCCGCCGACATCGAGGAACAGCAGCAGTTTGACGGCGTTGCGGCGTTCGGCGCGCATCTGGATGTCGAGCCAGCCCTTGCGCGCGGTGCCGTCGATCGTGCCGTCAATGTCCAGCTCGTCGAGCGCGCCTTCGCGGGCGAACTTGCGCAGGCGGCGCAGCGCAATCTTGATGTTGCGGGTGCCGAGTTCCTTGGTGTTGTCGAGGTTCTGGAACTCGCGCTTGTCCCAGACCTTGATGGCCCGCTTGTGCTTCGATTCGCCGCCAATGCGGACGCCTTCGGGGTTGTAGCCCGAATTGCCATAGGGGGAGGTGCCGCCGGTCCCGACCCACTTGCTGCCGCCCTGATGGCGTTTTTCCTGCTCCTCGAGCCGCTTCTTGAGCGTCTCCATGATCTCTTCCCACGATCCGAGCGCCTTGATCGCTTCCATCTCTTCAGGTGTCAGGAATTTCTCGCCAATGGCCTTGAGCCAATCTGCGGGGATGTCGGCATTCTGGCCGCCATACGAAGTGATGATCCCCTTGAAGACCTTGGCGAAAACCTGGTCGAACCGGTCGAGCAAGCCTTCGTCCTTCACGAAGATGGCGCGGCTCAGATAGTAGAATTCCTCCGGATCCCGCTCGATCACATCCTTGTCGAGCGCTTCGAGCAGGACGAGATGCTCCTTCATGCTGGCCGGAATGCCCGCCGCGCGGAGTTCGTCAAGGAAGTTGAAGAACATCAGTGCTTGTCCTTGGCTAGCAGCTGCGGCGGGTGAATCGCTGCAACCAGAATGAACGAGATATACATCAGCAGATACCAAGCGCCCAGCTTTGACGGCGAAACCAGTGACCAGCCCGCCGTCTGGCTTGGGTAAATCCAGGCGCGTGAAAAGGTTGAGATATTTTCGGCGAACCAGATAAACAGCGCGACCAGGAGCCATCCGACAAGCAACGGCATCCACAGATCCCGCCTCCAGATCCGAAAATATACCCGTGTTCGCCAGAAGGTCAGGCCAAGTGCCGCAAAAAGGAGGATACGGATATCGGGCAGCCAATGGTGGGAAAAAAAGTTCGTGTAGATCGCAACAGCAAGCACCACCGTAACATACCCCTTTGGATAGCTGGTGAAGCGGAAATCGAATATCCTCCAGATGCGCGCGATATAGCTGCCGACGGCAGCGTACATGAAACCCGAAAAGAGCGGAACGCCGCCAATGCGAAGGAAATTGGCTTCAGGATACTCCCACGAACCCAGCGCGGTTTTGAATACTTCCATTACGGTTCCGACAATATGAAAGGCCAGAATGACCTTGGCTTCGTCAAGCGTTTCAAGGCGGGCGCCAAGCATGGCAAGCTGGATTCCAAGCGCCGCAAGCGTCAGGAAATCATAGCGAGCAAGCTGGGCGTCGGCCGGATAGAAGAGATGCGTTCCAAGCAGGAGCCCGAGCATTAGCGCTCCGAAAAGGCAGGCCCAGCCCTGCTTGAAACCGAACAACAGAAATTCATAAGCATGAGCGCGCCAGCCAGCGCGCGGTTCAAGAGCTTCAAGTCGCGCACGGATCGTCGCAAAGCGGGTCTCGGTGTTCCTATAGACGGTCGGCACGGGCGCGCTTGCCGAGATGAATGGCGCTGGGCTTGGGTGTGCGCTTGAAGGTCTTGCGATCCACCTCAACCAGACCGAAGCGTTGCGAATAGCCGAAGACCCATTCGAAATTGTCGAGCAGCGACCAGTGCAGATAGCCACGCACGTCAATACCTTCGTCGATGCATTCGCGAACCCCCGCCAGCGCCGCATCGATATAAACGATACGGCGCTTGTCATCGTTCGTCGCAATGCCGTTTTCGGTCACGTAAACCGGCTTTCCGGTCTTCGCGGCTGCGTAGCGGATCGTCGCCGCAAGCGCCTGGGGATAGAATTCATAGCCAGCGGCGGTCAGTTCCGCGTGCTTCGGCGGCGGCAGCGGCCCCTCAAGGCCCACAAGAATGCGCGTGTAAGTCTGTACTCCGACAAAATCGCTCCTTGCCGCCTGGTCGAGCCATGGGCCGTAAAGTGCGTTCTCGACTTCTGCTGCCCGGTGGCCTGCGCCGACGCCTTCGACAGCTTGCATGCTGATCGTCACACCAACCGGAAAGTCGCCGGGGCCGCTCTTGATGGCCTGGAATGCGCGTTCATGTGCGGCAACCATATTGGCCTCAATCTTGTCCGGTTCGCCAAAAAGCACATTTCCAAAGGTTTCGGATCCCGACGCTGTGGCGCACGCATTCAGCATCGCGCGGACAAGGGGAGCTATCTGCTTGATCTCCGGCCGCAAAGCCAGAACCCGGCCAATATTTGCTTCGTTGAACGTCGATGCGGCAGCGATCAGCGGACCGAGCTTCGCGGTGGCCCTTTCGGCAAAGCGGGCAAACAATTCCGGGCTGTCGGGATGCTCGAACCCTCCACGCGCGGCAAACCAGCGCGGAACCGACCAGTGGCTGTAGGTGACCATCGGGGCGAGGCCATGTTTATGACAGGATTCGAGGACGCGGACATAATGGTCGAGTTCGGCCTCGCTGAACTGTCCGGGCTCCGGTTCGATCCGCGCCCATTCGATTCCGAACCGGTGGCAATTGAAGCCCAGCCTCGCGGCAAGCGCCACATCCTCATCATAGCGATGATAGGTGTCGCAGGCGTCCAGCGAAGGTTCCCGGAACAAGGTCGGTTTGACGTTCTCGGCCAACCAGAAGTCCGAGTTGACGTTGTTTCCTTCGATCTGATGCGCCGCAGTCGCCGTGCCCCACAAAAAACCCTTGGGTGCAGCCTTGGCCACGCGACGGCTCGTTGCTTGGGCACGCGGCGTCACCGACATGGCGGCCATGCTCGCCGTGGCGGCGATCACAGTGCGGCGGGAGATTTGCGGGCCAGCTTCATTCTCGAGCGACAAATTCACCTTATCCTCCCTCGCTGGCCATCCTAGCCGGACTGCCGCCGCGCGGAGCCGGTCGGGGAAGTTGAAGAACATCAGGCCACCTTCCTTCCAAACACCGAAAGCAGCGTCAGAAAGAGGCCAAGAACCGATGATGCCAGCAAGGCGCCGACCAAGCCCAGAAACAGCCCCCTTTCGGACGCTGGCTCGAAGCCGTTCTCATGGATCCAGGCAATGACCATCCAGCTCATTGCGAATGTGAATGCGAAGCCGCTGGCCAGAACCATCTGACCCTGCGCCCGGCCGCGCCGTGCCATCAATCCACCAGCAATCATGCCCGTTGCCGCAACATAGTCGATCAGCCAAAGCGGCCACCATTGCCAGTTGCCCCAGTTGATAAGCGTTTCGGCAACGGCCAGCACCGTGCCGGTCGTGATCCCGAGCCAGACCGCGATTTTGAGACCCAGAGCCATACGGTACTACCCCTGCTGCCGCCGCGCCATGAAGGCCAGCCGTTCGAACAGCATCACGTCCTGCTCGTTCTTCAGCAGCGCCCCATGCAACGGCGGAATCGCCTTCGTCGGGTCGCGGTTCTGGAGGACGTCGAGCGGCATGTCCTCGGCGAGAAGCAGCTTGAGCCAGTCGAGAAGCTCGCTGGTCGAGGGCTTTTTCTTCAGCCCCGGCACTTCGCGGACTTCGTAGAAAACGTCCATCGCCTTGGAAACGAGAATCTTCTGGATGCCAGGAAAGTGAACATCGACAATGGCTTGCATCGTATCCCTGTCAGGGAATTTGATGTAGTGGAAGAAGCAGCGGCGCAGGAACGCGTCGGGCAGCTCTTTTTCATTGTTCGAGGTGATGACGACGATCGGGCGCTCGACCGCAGTGATCGTCTCGTGGGTTTCGTAAACGTCAAAGCTCATCCGGTCGAGTTCCTGCAACAGGTCGTTGGGGAATTCGATATCGGCCTTGTCGATCTCGTCGATCAGCAGGACGGGCAGTTCGGGGGCAGTGAAAGCCTCCCAGAGCTTGCCCTTCTTGATATAATTTTTGATGTCATGGACGCGCTCGTCGCCCAACTGGCCGTCGCGCAGGCGGGCGACCGCATCATATTCGTACAGGCCCTGGTGCGCCTTGGTCGAACTCTTGATGTTCCAGGAAATCAGCGGGGCATTGACCGCCTTGGCAATCTCTTCAGCAAGGACTGTCTTGCCCGTGCCGGGCTCTCCTTTGACGAGGAGAGGGCGGCGCAATTTGATCGCCGCGTTGACCGCAACCTTCAGGTCGTCGGTGGCTACATAATCCTCGGTGCCTGAAAAGCGCATTGCCAGCCCTTGCTCTTGACGTGAACGTAAAGTCACGTCTGGCGATAAGCAGGCTTTGGGGGCGGTGCAAGCGTAAAGTCCCGGTCTCAACCGCCGGGAGGCTGGTTAATAGTCGGTGCGCGCGAGCTGGCGGGCTTCGAGCAAATCCCACAGGCCACGATGCTGGCCGATCAACTGCGCGCCACCAAAACCCATGGCGCGCTCGACCGCGGGCGATTCAGACAGCGCCACGATCAACGCATGGCTGGCCTCTGGCGAAGGAAGGGTACAGGCCGGCATCGCAACGCTAAGGCGATCGGCCGCGACGTTCAGGAGGCTGCGTATGGCACCCCAATCGAGGGTGAGCGCAATCGCGGCGCCAATGGCACAGCCATCGCGATCCGATTGGGCAAGCATTTCAAGCGCATGGCGCTGGCCAATCACCGCAGCCTCGCTTTCCGCCTGGCCGGGCGTGGAGGGCAGGGGCCCGGCGGCAACCGCGAGTTTGGTCAGATAACCGCGCTCCACGGCGAATCCATCGACGGTCTGGAGCAGCCATTGGCGGGCGGCATCGTGCGCCGTGCGCGTGGCGGCATGATCGACAACTCCAGGATGGCGGCCATGAAGGGTGCAAAGATAGTGAACCGTATCGGCGAGGTTGCGCGTCGCAAACTTCCCCGTCAGCAATTCGACGCTGGCGGCATAGAGGTGCGACCCGGTGCCTTCCGCGACTACAAGCTGGGACAGGATGTCGGTTGCGGCACCTTGGTTCGACAGATTTGGTGCAACACTCGCCATAATACTTCCCTTACCGACACTGCCCCAAAACTGGATGCACGTGAGCTTAAGGGACACTGTCTATACGAAGGGCGTAAAGACAGGGTTTACAGCGCGTTAGTTAATTGGTGACGCGGTGGGCTATTGATCCAGGAAACTCCGCATCTTGCGGCTGCGGCTGGGATGCTTGAGCTTCCGGAGCGCCTTGGCCTCGATCTGGCGGATGCGTTCGCGGGTCACGCTGAATTGCTGGCCGACTTCTTCGAGCGTGTGATCGGTGTTCATGCCGATGCCGAAGCGCATGCGCAGCACGCGTTCCTCGCGCGGCGTCAGGCTGGCCAGCACGCGGGTCACGGTTTCCTTGAGGTTGGCCTGAATCGCGGCATCGACCGGAATTACTGCGTTCTTGTCCTCGATGAAATCGCCGAGGTGCGAATCCTCCTCGTCGCCGATCGGCGTTTCGAGGCTGATCGGTTCCTTGGCGATTTTCATCACCTTGCGCACCTTCTCCAAAGGCATGGAGAGGCGTTCGGCCATTTCTTCCGGCGTCGGTTCGCGACCGCTCTCGTGGAGGAACTGGCGGCTGGTGCGCACCAGCTTGTTGATGGTTTCGATCATGTGCACCGGAATGCGGATCGTGCGCGCCTGATCGGCGATCGAACGCGTGATCGCCTGACGGATCCACCAGGTCGCATAAGTGCTGAACTTGTAGCCGCGTCGATATTCGAATTTATCGACCGCTTTCATCAGGCCGATATTGCCTTCCTGAATAAGATCAAGGAATTGCAGGCCGCGGTTCGTATATTTTTTTGCAATGGAGATGACGAGACGCAGGTTTGCCTCGACCATTTCCTTCTTGGCAAGGCGGGCCTCGCGTTCGCCCTTTTGCACCATGTTGACGATGCGGCGGAATTCGGTGAGCGACATGCCGGTTGCCTGGGAAATTTCGGCGATTTCGGCGCGAATGCGCTCGACCGCGTCGATTTCGGCTTCGGCAAAGGCGGCCCATTTCTTGTCGGTGGTCTTTGCGTTGTCGAGCCAGTTTTCGTCGAGTTCGCGCCCGATATAGCTGTCGAGGAAGCTCTTGCGCGGCACTTTGTGGCGCTCGGCAAGGCGCAGCATCTGTCCGCCAAGCGCAGTCAGGCGGCGGTTAAAGGCATAAAGCTGGTCAACCAGATATTCGATCTTTGCGCCGTGGAACTGGACGCTCTCGACAAGGCCGGTCAGGTCTTCGCGCAGTTTTTGATACTTGTTTTCATCCGATTTGGGGAAATCGTTGCCGACCGAGAGCGCTTCGATGCGCGCGGCCTGCACCTTGGAGAATTTCTTGAACAGGGACGTGATCGCCGCGAACTTCTCGAGCGCGGCGGGTTTCAGCGTCTCTTCCATCTGGGCCAGGCTGAGTGTGTTATCCTCTTCTTCCTCTTCCACGGGGCGCTTGGTGCGGCGCTCGGTCAGCGAACCTTCGACATCGTCCTCATCGTCGGCTGCCGCAGGCTCCTCCTCGACATCCTCTTCTTCCTTGAAGGAAGGGCCGGCGGTCTTTTCGGAAATTTCGCCATCGCCCGCCTGCTCACCCTCTTCGGTGAGAGATTCAGGAGCGGGATCCTTGGACAGCATCGCATCGAGATCAAGAATCTCGCGCAGCTGCATCGTGCCTTCGTTGAGCGAGGTCGACCAATCGATGATGGCGTTGAAGGTGATCGGGCTTTCGCACAACCCCAGGATCATCGTATCGCGACCGGCCTCAATGCGCTTGGCAATGGCGATTTCGCCCTCGCGGCTCAAAAGCTCGACCGCGCCCATTTCGCGCAGATACATGCGCACGGGGTCGTCGGTGCGATCGACCACTTCCTTTTTCTTGTCGCCAACCGAATCGGGGCCAATGCCGCCATCGGCCTGGTCGACGGCTTCGATCTCTTCCTCTTGCTCAGCCTCTTCGCCATCGTCTGGAGCTTCGTCATTTTCGACGATGTTGACGCCCATCTCGTTGATCGCGGACATGACGTCCTCGATCTGCTCGGACGACATTTGATCCTGGGGCAGCGCCGCGTTCAGTTCGTCATAGGTTATGTAGCCACGCTTTTTCGCGCGGGCGAGCAACTTCTTGACCGACGCTTCGTTGAGGTCAATCAGCGGAGCATCGCCGCTTTCGGGCTTTTCCGCGACATCGAGTTCTTCTGATGGCTTTGCCATAAATTCGTTACGTCCCTTGTCTATTCATCTTCGCCGTGCGCGAGGGCCGCGAGCTTGCGATCCGCATCCCCCAGCGCCTCAACCAGTCTCATCTGCTCGGCAAAGCCGCTTTCATCCCACTGTTCCGCCAGCCTGCCGGTTGCCGCAGCCAGCGCTGCATCGAGCGCGGGGCGGGCCGCCAAGGCCTCGATCGCCATGCCCAGGTCACGCCGGGCAATTTCCGCATCCGCCTGCCGCCGCGTGAACGAAAAGGCAAGCCCGTTTGCATCCATGAGGCTGACGGCAAGTTCTCCCAAACCTGCCGAGTCGCATATGGGGAGGAGTGTGTCAGAATCAAGCATTTCACTATCATACGCTGCATCGAGCAGAATTAGACGCAAAGCATCGAGTTCCCGATCGTCAATTACGAGCATGGACAGCGCGTCGCCACAGGCCAGGATCATCGACGGATGGCGCAATAAACCAGCAAGGATCGCCCGGGCAAACAATGGCGCAACCCCGCCGCCGCCAATCGAGCGGGTCTGGCTTGTCAGTGGACGCTCGGGCTGGAAGCGCTGCTTGCCGGGCGTGAAGCGGCCACGAGGGGGCTGTTGCGGGCTGAACTGCTGGTCGAAGCGCGCGCGGAATTCCGCGAGATATTGCCCGCGAACATCGCCATGACCGATCGCCTGGGCATGATTGTTGAGGCGTTGCCTAAAGCCCGCGCGATCCTCAGGTGTGCGCAAGGGTGCGGCTTCGGCTTCCGATCGCCAAAGCCGGTCAACCAGCGGTTCGGGTTCGGCGAGCAGCGCGTCCATCGCCCGCGCCCCGCCCTTTTGCACGACATCGTCGGGATCCTGGCCCTTGGGCAGCGTCGCAAAGGCCAGCGATTTTGATGGAGCGAGATGGGGCAGCGCGCGCAATGCGGCCCGGATCGAGGCCTTCTGCCCCGCCGCATCGCCATCGAAGCACAGCGTCGGAACATCGGCCAGCCGCCACAGCCTCTCGATCTGCTGTTCGGTCAGTGCCGTGCCGAGCGGGGCGACAACATCGCCAACCCCGACCTGCGCAAGCGCAATTACGTCCATATAGCCTTCGACGACGATGATCCGGTTGGTCTTGCGTGAGGCCGTGGCAGCAAGATCGAGATTATAGAGCGTCCGCCCCTTGTCGAAGAGTGGTGTGTCGGGCGAGTTGAGATATTTGGGCTCTCCCGCGCCAAGGATGCGCCCGCCAAAGGCAATCACGCGACCGCGCGGATCGCGGATCGGGATCATCACCCGGCCGCGGAACCGGTCATAGGGTTCCTTGTCATCCACCGAGATCAGCAGCCCGGCCTCGACCAGCCTGTCCTCGCCAAAATGCTTGAGGGCGGCCTTCAGTTTCGATTTGGAATCGGGCGCATAGCCGATGCCGAACGCCTTCACTGTTTCGGCCCTGATCCCGCGCTTTTCGAGATAGGCACGCGCGTCGGCACCCTCAATTCCTTGCAATTGCTGTGAAAACCAGTCGCCCGCCGCTGTCATGACGTCATAGAGCGAATTGGCGCGTTCGGCCCGTTCCGCAGCGCGCGGATCGGCTGCGGGGACTTCCATGCCCGCCGCCTGGGCGAGTTCCTTGACCGCATCCATGAAGGGCAAGCCGCGCTGATCGGTCATCCAGCGAATGGCATCGCCATGTGCCGAACAGCCGAAGCAATGGTAGAAGCCCTTTTCATCGTTGATCGTGAAGCTGGGCGTCTTTTCATTGTGGAACGGGCAGCACGCCTTGAATTCGCGCCCCGCCTTTGTGACCTTCACCGTCCGCCCGATCAGCGTGGAAAGCACCGTCCGCGCGCGCAGTTCGTCAAGCCATTGCGGGGTGAGGGTCATGCGATCAGGAAAGCGCGCCCTTTACCAGCGCGCTTGCCTTGCTCATGTCGAGCGCATTGGCGTGGCGTTCCTTGAGCAGGGCCATCACCTTGCCCATGTCCTTCACGCTCTCCGCGCCCACTTCGCCCTTGATCCCTTCGATCAGTGCGATCGTTTCGGCTTCAGTCAACTGCTGCGGCAGGAAGGATTCGATCACCAAGACCTCTGCGGCTTCCGCATCGGCGAGTTCCTGGCGACCACCCTGCGCAAACATTTCAATCGATTCGCGGCGCTGCTTGACCATTTTCTGGAGCACTTCGACGACCAGCGTGTCGTCGTCCGCGGGGGACTTGCCCGTCCGCGCTTCGATGTCGCGATTCTTGATCGCCGCCATCATAAGGCGGATAGTGGCGGTTTTCTGCACGTCACGGGCCTTCATGGCCTCGATCTGCGCGGCTTGGATACGCTCGCGAATCATCTGCTCTCTCAAAATCGGGAAAGGATATCCTTAGCGGGAAGATTCCGGTTTTAACAGATTGACGGTGCGCAGCCGGGCCACTAGCGGACGGCCCTTAACGACATTGCTGCAAACCCCGTCTCGGAGCGACCCCATCATGGCCGACCCCACCTCTACGCGCGCGCCTTCAGGAGCGACGGGCGTATTGGTCCTGGCGTCCGGCGAAGTGATCTGGGGCCGGGGCTTTGGCGCCGAAGGACACAAGGCCGGCGAAGTCTGCTTCAACACCGCGATGACCGGATACCAGGAGATCATGACCGATCCCTCCTATGCCGGGCAGATCATCAATTTCACTTTCCCGCATATCGGCAATGTCGGCACCAACATCGAGGATATCGAGGCCACCAACCCGCACGCGTTGGGGGCAATTGTCCGACAGGACGTGACCGATCCGTCGAATTTCCGCAGCACCCAGCATTTCGATGCGTGGATGAAGGCGAATGGCCGGGTCGGGCTGTCCGGTGTCGATACGCGCGCGCTGACCCGCAAGATCAGGCTCGCGGGTGCACCCAATGGTGTGATTGCGCATTTCGCTTCGGGCAAGTTCGACATTCCGGCGCTGCTGGCCGAGGCCAAGGCCTGGCCGGGGCTCGAGGGGATGGACCTCGCCAAGGATGTGACGACGCTTCAGGGCTATGGCTGGGATGAAGGGCTGTGGAGGCTGGGGCAGGGCTACAAATCCGCCTTCCCGAGCGAAGACGAGGGACTAAACCGAGCGCAGCCGAGGTTCGGTGAAGGTCTCGGCGCCGCTCGACAGAGCCCCTCGTCTTCGCTCGGGGAGGCGAAAAAGCCAAAAGTCGTCGCAGTCGATTATGGCATCAAGCACAATATTTTGCGAAATCTGGTTGATGCAGGATGTGAAGTAACCGTCGTCCCCGCAACCGCCAGCTTCGAAGACATCATGGCCCACCAGCCCGATGGCCTGTTCCTCTCGAACGGCCCCGGTGATCCCGCAGCGACCGGTGAATATGCGGTCCCGGTGATCCGGAAATGGCTCGAAACAAAGAAGCCCCTCTTCGGCATCTGCCTTGGCCACCAGATGCTGGGCCTCGCGGTCGGCGCGAAGACGGTCAAGATGTTCCAGGGCCACAGGGGCGCGAACCACCCGGTCAAACGCCTCGCCGACGGCGCGGTCGAGATCACCAGCATGAACCACGGCTTTGCGGTGGACGCGGACACGCTCCCCGCCAACGCCCGCGCGACGCATGTGAGCCTGTTCGATGGAAGCAATTGCGGGTTTGAACTTGCCGACAAGCCTGCTTTCAGTGTCCAATACCACCCCGAAGCCTCACCCGGCCCGCAGGACAGCCATTATTTGTTCGAACGGTTTGTGGGGATGATGGGATGAGACGTTTCTGGCTGCTCACGGCGTTGCTCTCTAGCTGCTCGACTGCTCAGTCTCGTGACTGGAAAAATATGTCGCCCGAGCAACGCCAAATTGCGCTCAATACGATTGCTGATGAATGCAAGCTCTCGCGCTCGACATTCAAGTTTCGTCCACCCGACGAGATGCTTTTCCAGCCCAACGCCAACGCCAGCTTCGACAGCGTAGATTGTGCTCTTAGCAAACTGAAAACGCTGAGAGGTTTTGGCAAGATGGGGTTCATCGGCAACGAAGGCTACGTGGAAGAAAACAAGAAATAATGCCCAAACGCACTGACATTTCCTCCATCCTGATCATCGGCGCGGGTCCAATCGTGATCGGGCAGGCGTGCGAGTTCGATTATTCGGGGACACAGGCGGTCAAGGCATTGAAGGAAGAGGGCTATCGCATCATCCTGGTCAATTCCAACCCGGCGACGATCATGACCGATCCCGAGCTGGCGGACGCGACCTATATCGAGCCGATTACGCCCGAGGTTGTCGCCAAGATCATCGAGAAGGAGCGGCCCGATGCCGTCCTCCCGACGATGGGCGGGCAGACCGCGCTCAACACCGCGCTGGCGCTGTTCAACGATGGCACGCTGGAGAAATACGGCGTCGAGATGATCGGTGCCGATGCCGAGGCGATCGACAAGGCGGAGGACCGGATCAAGTTCCGCGACGCGATGGACAGGATCGGGCTCGAATCCGCGCGTTCGGGCATCGCGCATACGGTCGAGGAGGCGCTCGCTGTGCTGGAACGCACCGGCCTTCCGGCGATTATCCGGCCCAGCTTCACCATGGGCGGCACCGGCGG
>CXWL01110208.1_pt1 | contig 14704 bp, 8 predicted proteins | sample 590931 | NCBI WGS metagenome assembly CXWL01 (sample SAMEA3498368, study PRJEB10139) | groundwater metagenome | biome: water well; material: biofilm material | place: Germany | collected 2015-04-27 | reverse complement strand
GGCCAACATCCGCCGCTACGCCGAGATCGTGCGCGACCGCGGCATCCTGCGCAAGCTGATCACCGTGGCCGACGAAATCCAGGGCCAGGCGTTCAATCCGCAAGGCAAGGAAGTCAAGCAGATGCTCGATGAAGCCGAGTCGAAGATCTTCGCGATCGCCGAGCAGGGTTCGCGCGGCAGCGCCGGCTGGGTGCCTGTGCAGCCGCTGCTGACCCAGGTCGTCGAGCGGATCGACGAGCTGTACAGCCGCGACAACCAGAGCGAGATCACCGGCGTGCCGACCGGCTTCATCGACCTGGACCGTATGACCTCCGGCCTGCAGCCGGGCGACCTGGTGATCGTCGCCGGCCGTCCGTCGATGGGCAAGACAGCGTTCTCGGTCAACATCGGCGAGAACGTCGCGATCGAAGCCGGCCTGCCGGTGGCGATCTTCTCGATGGAGATGGGCGGCACCCAGCTGGCGATGCGTATGCTTGGTTCGGTCGGCCAGCTGGACCAGCACCGCCTGCGTACCGGTCGCCTGAACGACGAGGATTGGCCGCGCCTGACGCACGCGATCCAGAAGATGAACGAGGCCCAGCTCTACATCGACGAGACGCCGGCGCTGAACCCGATCGAGATGCGCGCGCGCTCGCGCCGCCTGTCGCGCCAGTGCGGCAAGCTTGGCCTGATCATCGTCGACTACCTGCAGCTGATGACCGGCTCCACCCAGGGCGATAACCGCGCCTCCGAGATCTCGGAGATTTCGCGAAGCCTGAAGGGCCTGGCCAAGGAGCTGCACTGCCCGGTGATCGCGCTGTCGCAGCTGAACCGCTCGCTGGAGCAGCGTCCCAACAAGCGTCCCGTCATGTCCGACTTGCGCGAATCGGGCGCTATCGAGCAGGATGCCGACGTCATCATCTTCCTGTACCGCGACGAAGTCTATAACCCTGATTCGCCCGACAAGGGCACCGCCGAGATCATCATCGGCAAGCAGCGTAACGGCCCGATCGGCGCCGTGCGACTGACGTGGATCGGCCAGTACACCAAGTTTGGCAACTACAGCGGAAACCTCGCCCTCTACCAGGGCGACTAAAAATATCACAAGCCGCCGGCCGCAGCGGCACCATGAGAAGCATCTACGATTTAACGGAGAAATCTATGTTCGGACGTTTAATGCCCACCGAGGGCAAGTTCTTTGACCTGTTCAACCAGCACGCCGCATTGTGCGTGAAGGGTGCGCACGAAATGGTTGGCCTGATGACCAACTTCGACGACCTCGAAATGCGTACCCATGCGATCGAAGGCATCGAAAAGGAAGCCGACAAGGTCACCTACGCTTGCGTCGACATGCTGCACAAGACCTTCATCACGCCGATCGACCGCGACGACATCCACAAGCTGATCACCCGCATGGACGACATCCTCGACCTGATGGAAGACGCCGCCCAAACGGTTTCGCTGTACGACCTGAAGGCAGTCACCCCCGAAGCCAAGCGCCTGGCCGAACTGTCGCTGGCATGCTGCGAAAAAGTGCAGGCGGCCGTTGGCCTGCTGCACAACATGGACAACTCGCACAAGATCGTCGCCATCTGCGAAGAGATCGACCGCCTGGAATCGGACGCCGACCACGTGATGCGCGCCGCGATGTCCAAGCTGTTCCGCGACGAGCCGGACGTGCGTAACCTGATCAAGCTGAAGGCAATCTACGAAATCCTCGAGACGGTGACCGACCGTTGCGAAGACGTGGCCAACATCATCGAAGGCATCATCGTCGAAAACGCATAAGACGCGTCAACGTCCCAAGAAAAGATAAAACATGAGTAATGTAGAAATCAGCATTTACGTGCTTGGCATGTTGATCGCGCTTGCGCTGGTGTTCGACTTCATGAACGGCTTCCACGATGCCGCGAATGCAATCGCCACTGTCGTATCGACCGGCGTCCTGAAGCCGCAAACCGCGGTTGCGATGGCGGCCTTCTTCAACTTCGTCGCCATTTTCGTCGTCGGCCTGAAGGTCGCCAGCGCGATCGGCAAAGGCACCATCGATCCGATGGTGGTTGACCACTATGTCATCTTCGGGGCCCTGGTCGGGGCCATCGTCTGGAACCTGATCACCTGGTACTACGGCATTCCATCGTCGTCCTCGCACGCGCTGATCGGCGGCCTGGTTGGCGCCGCGGTAGCCAAGGCGGGCACTGGCGCGCTGATCGCCGGTGGCCTGATCAAGACCGTGATCTTCATCGTGGTGGCGCCGATGCTCGGCTTCGCGCTCGGGTCGATCATCATGCTGATCGTGTCGTGGCTGTTCGTCAAATCGACGCCGCGCAAGGTCGACACCTGGTTCCGCCGCCTGCAGCTGGCATCTGCCGCAGCCTACAGCCTTGGCCACGGCGGCAACGACGCGCAGAAAACCCTCGGTATCATCTGGATGCTCCTGATCGCGTCGGGCAACCTCGCGGTTGACGCGGACGCGCCGCCGAAGTGGGCGATCATTGCCTGCTATGCAGCGATCAGCTTCGGTACCTTGTTCGGCGGCTGGCGCATCGTCAAGACCATGGGCCAGAAGATCACCAAGCTCAAGCCCGTCGGCGGCTTCTGTGCCGAAACGGGCGGCGCGATCACCTTGCTGATGTCGAGCTTCTGGGGTGTCCCGGTATCGACCACCCACACCATCACCGGCGCGATCGTCGGCGTGGGGGCGTCGCAAAAGATGTCCGCGGTTCGCTGGGGCGTCGCCGGTAACATCGTCTGGGCATGGGTCTTCACGATCCCGGCGTCGGCCTTCATGGCGGCGGTGGCCTGGTGGATCGGCACCAAGATCATGTAGGCATCGTCGCCTGCAAACGGAAACCGCCCTTATCGGGCTAAGGCCGTTCAGTTAATCTGTCATTCCCGCGAATGCGGGAATCCATGGCATGCCTGCTCATCGGCGTAATGGATTCCCGCCTCCGCGGGAATGACGTTTTCGGGCGGCTTTTTTCGTCCTGGCGGGTGGATTTCACCGGCGCCCGGCGCCGGGTCTATACGACAGCTTCCCTGGCACACACCTCGACTTCGAGGCCCTCGTAGGCGAGGACGACGTTGAGGCCCTCGGGCAGCGGTGAGTGGCGCGCGATCGCATCGGCAAATGCCGTTTCGAGCTCGTCGTCGCTGCGGGTCGGTTCGTGGTGCGTGCAGTAGAGCGTGCGTGCACCGACGCGCCTGGCCGTGGCCAGTGCGGCGTCGAAGGTGCCGTGGCCCCAGCCGCGTTTGGACGGATACTCGTCGATGGTGTACGAACAGTCCATGATGAGCGCATCCACGCCTTCCATCGCCAGGTCGATCTCGCGCTGGCGCTTGTCCATCCATGCCTGGTGCGGTGCGTGGCGCGGGTCGCCTTCAGGGTACTCGTTGTAGAAGGGTTCATGGTCGCCGGTGAAGAACACCGACTTGCCGTTGCAGCTGATGCGGTAGCCAAGATTGGTCACCGGGTGGTTCATCACCACGTTGGCGACCACCGCGTCGCCCACGCCTATCGGCATGCCGGCGGTGAGGGTGCGGTATTCGATGGTCGCGTCCATCTGGGTTTCGCTGACCGGGAAATAGCTGTTCTGGAGCTGGACGCCCATCACGTGCTCGATGCCGTTGCCCGTCACCGGGTCGACCGCGCCGTGCAGCCGCACCCGGTTGCCGCGGATAAACAGCGGGGCGAAGAAGGGCAGGCCGTGGATGTGGTCCCAGTGGCTGTGCGTGATGAAGATGTTGGCCTGGACCGGCAAGCGCGTGAGCAGGTCCTGGGCGAGCGCAAACAGGCCGGTGCCGCCGTCGAGGATGATCAGCGTGCCGTCATCGGTGCATACTTCGATGCACGTCGTGTTGCCACCATACCTGACAGTACGCGGACCCGGCGAAGGTATCGAACCGCGCACCCCCCAAAAGCGGAATTTCATGTAAGACTCCCGAGCAGAACCGATCGATATGTTTCGATCTCGTAAGTGGCGCCAATCGGGCGGTCCCGTCGGCTGCAATCCTCCGGCACATACGCGCCATGCATAAAGTTGCAATTTAGACCGATGATAGCCGTTTTGGCACGCCCCCGCGCTAAATTTCGCGACGGGATGTACAGCTGCCTGCGGTAGCGCTACACTCCATGGTTACATCTGGGCAATTATTTCCTGCCCACAGCGCTTCTGAAACAAATACCAGGCAGTCCCAGACAATGCATGAGCTAAAGCACGCACAAATTGCCCAGCGGCTCGACCAGCTGACAGAATTGAGTGTTGCGCTCGGCAGCAGCCCGGACATCGGCGCGCTCCTTGACCGTATTCTACGCGTGGCGAAGCACATGACCGATGCGGACGGCGGTACCTTGTACCGTCCCAGCGTCGACCGGCGCAGCCTGGAATTTCACATCTCGGTCAACGACACGCTCGGCCTGTACCAGGGCGGCATCAGCGGCAACCCCATCGAAATGCCGGGAATGCCGCTGGCCGACGAAGAGGGCAGGCCGAATCACGCTTCGGTCGCCGCCTGGGCTGCCAACAGCCGGCAGGCGGTCAGCATCGAGGACGTGTACCAGGCAGATGACTTCAATTTTTCGGGAATGCGCGCGTTCGACATCGCCTTTGGCTACCGTACCCAGTCGATACTGACGGTGCCGATGCTCGACCACGAAGGTGAGCTGGTCGGCGTGCTCCAGCTGATTAACGCAAAAGACCCGGACTCGGGCGAGATCCGCCCATTTTCCGGCACCGACCAGCGCTTTATCGAGGCGCTGGCTGCGCAGGCCGCCGTGGCGCTCACCAATGGCCAGCTGATCGTGCAGCTGGGCGAACTGCTCGAAGGGCTGGTCAACCTGATCAACATCGGCATCGACGAAAAATCGCCGTACACGGGCCGCCACTGCCAGTTCGTGCCGGAGCTGACAATGATGCTGGCCGAGGCGGTGCATGCGGCTGACGAAGGGCCGATGGCCGATTTCCGCATGACGGACGCCGGCCGCAAGGAACTGTGGCTGGCCGGCCTGCTGCACGACTGCGGCAAAATAACCACGCCGGTGCACGTCGTCGACAAGGCCACCAAGCTGGAAACCATCTTCGACCGCATCCACCTGGTCGACACGCGCTTCGAAGTGCTGCTGCGCGATTGCGAGATCCGCGCGCTGAAGGAAAAGTGCATGCCGGGCGCCGACGCCGCCATCATCGACGCCCGCCTGGCGCAGGAGATGGCCACGCTGCGCGCCGACCGTGAGTTCCTGCGCGCGGCGAACGTGGGCGGCGAGGGCATGGCCGCCGCCGACCAGGAGCGGGTGCGCCGCATCGGCGCCTACCGCTACAACGGTCCTGACGGCCTTGAGCGCGACTTCCTCGACGCCGATGAGGCCGAGAACCTGAACGTCCGCTTCGGTACGTTGCTGGACAGCGAGCGCGAGATCATCAACAACCATATCGTCGTCACGACCCGGATGCTCGAATCGCTGCCGTGGCCGAAGCACCTGAAGAACGTTCCGGAGTTCGCGGGCGGCCACCATGAACGGATCGATGGCAAGGGCTATCCGCGCGGGCTGACCCGCGACCAGATGTCGGTGCCGGCGCGGGTGATGGCAATCGCCGACATCTTCGAGGCGCTGACGGCGCGCGACCGCCCTTACAAGAAGGGCAAGCGCTTGTCCGAGTCGCTGCACATCCTTGGCAAATTTGCGCTGAACGGCCATATCGATCCCGACCTGTTCGACATTTTCGTGCGCAGCAAAACCTATCTCGCGTTCGCCCGCAAGAATATGGACCCGTCGCAGATCGACGAAGTCGACGAGTCGGGTATCCCGGGATACACCCCATGAGCCGCTGGCGCAGCAAGCTGCTGCCGAAGTACGGTTCACGCTGGGCGCTGGGTCTGATGCTGAACTTTGCGGCCGTGCTGCACGTGTGGGCGCTGCTCGACAGCGACGCGGTCGAGCGGCTCGACGGTTTTCTGTCGGGACTGCGCATGCGTGTCGAACAGCCGGTGCTCGACACGCGCATCGTCATCGTCGACATCGACGAGAAAAGCCTTTCGCAGGTTGGGCGCTTTCCGTGGAGCCGCAACATCCAGGCCGACCTGGTGACGCGGCTGACCCGGCACTACAAGGTGGGCGCGGTCGGCTTCGATATCTCGTTCCCGGAGGCGGACAATTCGTCCGGCTACAAGGTGCTAGAGAGGCTGTCGCGCGAGGAGCTCAAGGACGTGCCTGGCCTGAAGGCACAGCTGGCGGCGCTGGAAGCGCGCATGGATTACGACGGCCTGTTCGCCACGGCGATGGAAGGGCAGCCGGTGGTGCTGGGCTACAGCGTGTCCGAGCGCCATACCAAAGGCATGCTGCCTGCGCCCGCCTTTACGGCCGCGCAGCTGAACGGGCGCGACGTGGCGGCCTATGAACCCGATGGCTACGAGGCCAACATCGCGCGCCTGCAGCAGGCGGCCAGCGGCGCCGGCATCTTTACCGCACTGACCGACGCCGACGGCGTGATCCGCTCGTCCACGCTGCTGCAGCGGATCGGCGACGGCTACTATCCGTCGCTGTCGCTGGCCACCGCCGCTGTCTACCTGAAGGCGCGCGCGATCTTCCCGCACTTCGAGGAGACCGCCGATACGCTGTCTGAGGCGGAACTGGAAAACGGCGGTCTCGACGAGATTGTGATGTTCACGCCGCAGCGCGTGATGAAGATCCCGGTCGGCTATGGCCTGGTGACGACGGTGCAGTTCCGCGGCAAGGGCGGGCCGGATGGCGGCGCCTTCCGCTACGTGTCCGCGGTCGACGTGCTGACCGGCGCGGCCGATTCGGCGCTGCTGAAAGGCGCCATCGTCCTGGTCGGCACGACCGCGCCGGGACTGAAGGATATCCGGGTCACCCCGGTCAGCGCCGAATATCCGGGCGTGGAAGTGCACGCGAACCTGATCAAGTCGATTCTCGACGGGCGCTTCAAGTCGCGCCCCGACTTCGCGCTGGCAGTCGAATTCCTGCAGGTGCTCGGCATCGGCCTGGCGCTGACGTTCGCTCTCGCCGTGCTCTCGCCGCTCAAGTCGATCGTGCTGGCGGGCGCCGCGCTTGCTGCCGCAACCTTGTTTAACTACTGGATGTATGCGTCGCAGGACATCGTGCTGAACGGGGCCGCGGTGACCTTGCTGATCCTGGCGCTGTTTGTCCTCAATGTGGCATGGGGTTACTTCTTCGAGGTGCGCAAAGGGCAGGCGCTGGTGTCGCGCTTCGGCGAATACGTCGCGCCCGAGCTGGTGGCCGAGATGGCGGAAGACCCCGGCAAGTACAACATGGACGGTGACAGCCGCGAACTGAGCGTGATGTTCGTCGACGTGCGCGGCTTCACGACGATCTCGGAAGGGCTGGCGCCGAAGGAGCTTCGCGAGTACATCAACCTGTACCTGACCGCGATGTCCGAGGACATCCGCGACAGCCACCGCGGCACGCTCGACAAATATATCGGCGATGCGGTGATGGCGTTCTGGGGCGCGCCGGTGCACTTCCCGGACCATGCCAGCCGCGCGGTGGCCACGGCCTTGCTGATGCAGGCCAGCGCGGCCCGGCTCGATGAAGAGTTCCGGGCGCGCGGATGGCCGGCGCTGCAGATCGGGATCGGCATCAACACGGGCCTGATGCATGTCGGCGACATGGGCTCGAAAATCCGCCGTGCTTATACGGTGATGGGCGACGCGGTCAACCTCGCCGCCCGGCTCGAAGGCATCACCAAGGTGTACGGCGCCGGGATCGCGGTGGGCGAGGCCACGCGCGCCGCTGCGCCGGAGTTCCTGTACCGCGAACTGGACCGGGTGCGGGTCAAGGGCAAGAACGAACCCGCCGCGATCTTCGAGCCTGTCGGCCGAATCGACGCAGTCGACACGGCTGCCACGCATGAAGTGGCGGAGTGGGCGCAGGCCCTGGCCCGGGTCCGCGCGCGCGACTGGGACCTGGCGCAACTGTCGCTTGAGGCGCTGTCCGCCGCGCACCCGGCACGCGCGCTCTACCGCCTCTACCTGGACCGGATCGCGCAGTTCCGGGCCAACCCGCCAGGCGCGGATTGGGACGGCGTCACCAACTTCGACACAAAGTAGTGTCGATGCCAACGCAATGTTGTTTGAATGCAACAACATGGCTTGCGGCAAGTGCAACCAGTTGAACATGGCCACATAAATTTTCTCCTATGCAACATAAAGGAGATAAACTGAAAGGTGAAGAAGTCTCTCCGGATATGTCCGGATGCGGGCTACACCCCCTTTTTTTCGAGCCATTACATGACTTTACGATTTGCGCGCCTGTTTGCAGGCTCGGTCCTCGCCGTTGCGGTCAGCGCCGCCTGGGGTGCCGGGCAGGAGGCCGAAGCACCTCTCCGTTTCGAGATCAGCCGCTTTGCCGTGAGTGGCAACAGCCTGTTGCCCCCGTCTGAAGTCGAGGCGGCGGTCGCGCCGTTTGCCGGCAAAAACCGCGACTTCGGCGACGTCCAGCGCGCGCTCGAGGCGCTGGAAGCGGTTTTCCACGCGCGCGGCTACAAGGTCGTGACGGTCAACCTGCCGGAGCAGGAGCTGGGCGGCGGCGTGGTTCGCCTCGAAGTCATGGAGCCGAAAATCGGACAGGTCAAGGTCCGCGGCAACCAGGCATTCGATGAGGCCAACGTCAGGAACAGCATGCCTGCACTGGCCAGCGGCCGCACGCCAAACCTGGACGACGTATCGGCCAACCTGAAGATGGCCAATGAACACCCGTCGCGCAAGATCAACCTGCAGCTGCAGAGCGGCGCGAGCGACGATGTCGTCGACGCCAACCTCGACGTCATCGACGAAAAGCCATGGCGCGCGATGCTCAACCTGGACAACTCCGGTACGCCGCAGACCGGCAAGACCCAGGCCGGCGTCGTGCTGCAGCACGCCAACCTGTGGGGGCGCGACCACCTTGGCAGCTTCCAGTACACCACCACGGTCGAAAAGCCGGACCAGGTCAGCGTGTACGGCCTCGGCTACCACATTCCCCTTTATGCGCTGGGCGATTCAGTCGACCTGTTCGCCAGCTACTCCAACGTCAACTCGGGCGTCGTCAGCGCCGGCCTGTTCGACCTCGGCGTCAGCGGCAAGGGCGCGACCTTCGGTGCGCGCTACAACCATGTGCTGGCGCGCCGCGGCAGCCTCGAAGGGCGCCTGGTGTACGGCGTCGATATCAAGGCGTACAAGAACGACGTGCTGTTCGCAGGCCAGAACTTCGGCAACGACGTCACCGTCCGTCCTGTCAGCATCGGCTGGGTCGGCAACGTGTCGCTGGACGACGCCGCCCAGGCCAGCTTCTCGCTGGCGGCCGTGCAGAACATCCCGGGCGGCAGCCGTGGCCGCCCTGTCGATTTCGAGCGCGCACGCGCCGGCGCCGACGACAGTTACTCGATGCTGCGGGTGTCAGGCGCTTACTCGCGGATGGTCGCCGGGGAATGGCAGCTGCGCGTCCTGATCAATGGCCAGTGGACCGACGACGCCCTGGTCTCCGGCGAGCAGTTCGGCGCCGGTGGCAATGCCTCGGTGCGCGGCTTCGACGAGCGCGCGCTGTCGACCGACTCGGGCGCGTTTTCCAACATCGAGCTGTATTCGCCGAACTTTTGCGCCAGCAGCCGCTGGCAGTGCCGCGCGGTGGCGTTCTACGACGCTGCCTATGGCGAGCGCAACAAGGAGCTGCCCGGTGAACTGAGAAGCACGACCATCGCGAGCACCGGCCTTGGCCTGCGTCTCGCGATGGGCACCAGCATGAACATGCAGCTCGACTACGGCCATGTAGTGCGGCCGGGCGCTGTCGACACCACGAGCAGGAACAAGCTTCACGTCCGCGTAGGTTTTGCCTACTAAGGTAAGGATCAGACCATGAACAACAATATGAAGCGAAAACTCATTCCCGTGCTGCTGGTGGGCTGCTTCGGCGCCGCGCAGGCTGCGCCGACCCTGCAGCAGGTGGTGAGCGGTCAGGCGACCTTCGGCCAGCAGGGCAATGTGTTCACGATTACGAACACGCCGAACGCGATCATCAACTGGCAGTCGTTCTCTGTCAACGCGGGCGAGGTGACACGGTTCGTCCAGCAGAGCGCGGACAGCGCGGTACTGAACCGCATCACGGGGCAGGACCCGAGCCAGATCCTCGGCGCGCTGCAATCGAACGGACACGTGTTCCTGCTGAACCCGAACGGCATCATGTTCGGGCGCGACGCGCGCATCGACGTCAACGGCCTGACGGCGTCGACCCTCGGCCTGTCGGATGCGGACTTCCTCGCGGGGCGCCGCAACTTCAGCGCCGGCGCGTTAGCGGGCAAGGTCTCGAATCAGGGCTCGATCACCACGCCGCATGGCGGCAAGGTGTTCCTGATCGCGGCGAATGTAGAAAACAGCGGCATCATCAATGCGCCGAACGGCGAGGTCGTGCTGGCTGCAGGCCAATCGGTACAGCTGGTCGACAGCGCGAACCCAGACCTGCGCGTGGTGGTGTCTGCGCCTTCTGGCGAAGCGCTCAACCTGGGGCAGCTGGTTTCGCAGGGCGGCAAGATCGGCATTTACGGCGCACTGGTGCGCCAGCGCGGCCTGGTGAGCGCCAACAGCGCGGTGCGCGGCGCCGACGGCAAGATCATTTTGAAGGCCAGCGGCGACACGCTGCTTGAAGCAGGCAGTGTTACCACTGCCACCGGCGCCGGCAAGGGCGGCAACGTCAGCGTGCTGGGACAGCGCGTCGCGCTGACCGGCGACGCCCGCATCGACGCCAGCGGCAATGAAGGCGGCGGCACGGTGCTGGTGGGCGGCGACTACCAGGGCAAGAATGCGGCAGTGCCGAACGCGCGCCAGGCGTGGGTTGGCAAGGACGCGAGCGTTCGTGCGGATGCTATCGCCTCGGGTAACGGCGGCAAGGTCGTTGTATGGTCGGACGATGCGACGCGCGCGTTTGGCGCCATCTCCGCACGCGGCGGTGCAGTGCGGGGCGACGGCGGCCTGGTTGAAACGTCGGGCGGTTACCTTGATGTCAACGGCGCGCGCGTCGATGCGGGCGCCGCCAACGGCAGCAGCGGTACCTGGCTGCTCGACCCGCGCGATATTATCATCGACGAGGGTGGCGACCAGCCGCTGTCGGACGCGGATGCATTCAGCAAGAACCCCGACCAGAACACGCGCATTGCGCCGTCGCTGATCAACAACGCCACCACCAAGGTCGTCCTGCAGGCGACCAATAATATCTACTTCAACAGCGATGTCGCGATGACGTCAGCCGCCGGCTCACTGCGGGCCGAGGCCGGCAATGCGATTAACGTCAATCGCCCGATCTCGGCCAACGGCGGCGACCTCGACTTCCGTGCAGGGAACAGCTTCACGCTCGCTGGCGGTGCATCGCTGGACACATCTGGCTACATTGACATCAAGACCGACAACGTTGACATCACCGGGACCATCGGCTCGGCGACGACGCGGCCGAACGTGTCGTTCACGCCGTTCTCGACGGGGCGCGCGATGCGCATCTCGAGCAGCAAGACGGGCGCCGACCTGTCGCTGTCACCGACTGAACTGAACCAGATCACCGGCTACGGCATCAATATCGGCAGCAGCGCGGACAGCGGCGGCATCACGGTCAGCGCCGACTATACGGCCGGCGCCGACAAGACCCCGAACCTGGTGCTTGAAACGAGCGGCAGCATCCGCGTCGAAGGCATCATCGACCTGTCGACGAACCATATCAACAGCCACGCCGTGCTTGGCCGCTATGGCGACACCGGCGGCAATATCGAAGTAATCGAAACGAGCACCATCAAGTCGGCCTCGATCGTGGCACGCTCGGACAGCCTGGTCCTGAACGGTTCGCTGGACGCCGGCCCGGCCGGGAACATCACCGTCATGCCCCACAACGCGACGACCATGATTTCGCTGGGCGGCGGCGCGTATGACGAGACCGGAATGCTCGGACTGTCGAACACAGAACTTGGCAAGCTGATTGCCGGATCGCTGACAATCGGCGGCAATGATGGCCAGTCCGGCCGCTTGTCGGTATCGGGCGCCGCTGACTTCAGCAATGCCGACAAGGTCTTGCTTGACGCTGGCGAGGGCAACCTGGACATCGGCGCGGCGCTGACGACAAATTCTTTGCTGACGCTGAAGTCGTACAACCAGGTCGCGCAAAGCGTAGAAGGTATCATCACCGCGCCGACGCTCGAGGTGAGCGGCAGCCTGGTCGACCTGGCGCAGGCGAACGTGGTCGACGTGGTTGCCGGCAGCGCAAGCAGTGGCACCTTCCGCTTCGGCTCGGCCGGCGACCTGAGTGTGGGCCAGGCCGGTACCGCCAGCGGCATCGGGACCCTGGGCGGCGAGATCGTGCTCACCTCAGGTGGCCAGCTGGCGATCGACAAGGCGATCAACGCGGGCGCCGGCCTGGTCGACCTCAGTGGCAACGGCATCTTCGCCGGTACCCACGGCATTGTCAGCGCCGACAGCGTCAGTCTCGCATCGAGTGCCGGCGTCGGCACCGACAGCGCGGCGCTGCAGCTGCGCACCAGGTACCTGACGGTCGATAACCACCACGAGGCCGGCGCGAGCGTGATCAACATCGCCAACACCGGCAACCTGGTCCTTGGGCGCGTGCTGCAGTCGGGCGCGGACAGTACCGGCTCGATCACCATCAAAAATACAGGCACGCTGAACATTCCGGAAATCGATCCGTTCGAGCCGGATGCGCGCGCGCGGGTATGGTCGGGCGCGGGTGCAATCCGCCTTTCCAGCACTGGCGCGATGACGATCGACGGCGACGTCGAGTCACAGTCGGGAAGCATTGCGCTTGACGCCGGCTCGGGCAGTCGGCTCAGGATTAACGCGACCGGCATCGTGAACACGGCTACCGGTAATATTTCGCTCAAGGGAAATCGCGTTACCAATGCCGGAACGGTCACCGCCCCAGCCGGCAGCGTGCACATCGACGAGACAGCCGTGCCTCCGGTACAGCCGCCGGTCACGCCACCGGTAACGCCGCCCGAACCTCCGGTCGTCACGCCGCCTGTGGATCCAGTGCCGCAGAAACCGACGCTCGACCAGTGCATCGTCGCACCTGGCACGGCGGGCTGCTCGTCGGTCCTGCCTTCGCTGAGCCAGTGCACGGCCGCGCCATCAACGACTGGCTGCGCGGTTGTGCTGCCGACGCTGGCGCAGTGCGTCGTCGCACCTGGCACGGTGGGCTGCTCGTCGGTCCTGCCTTCGCTGAGCCAGTGCACGGCCGCGCCATCAACGACTGGCTGTGCGGTTGTGCTGCCGACGCTGGCGCAGTGCGTCGTCGCACCTGGCACGGCGGGCTGCTCGTCGGTCCTGCCTTCACTGAGCCAGTGCACGGCCGCGCCATCAACGACTGGCTGTGCGGTTGTGCTGCCGACGCTGGTGCAGTGCGTCGTCGCACCTGGCACGGCGGGCTGCTCGTCGGTCCTGCCGTCGCTGAGCCAGTGCACGGCCGCGCCATCAACGGCTGGCTGCGCGGTTGTGCTGCCGACGCTGGCGCAGTGCGTGGCCAGTCCCACCCTGCAGGGATGCGCCGCGATCTTGCCGACTGTGTCGTCCTGCGTCGCGAACCCTGCGGCCCCCGGCTGCGTCATCGTCCGCCCGACCCCGACTCAAACGCCTGGCGAGAGCACGCTGGCGACGACCTTGCAGCAGCAAGTTGGCCTCGGCCAGAAGTCCGGGGCGACAGCGACGTCGACAGCGACCCAGCCAGTGGACAAAACGAAGACCGAATCGAAAAAAGACACGGACGACCAGCTGCGCGTGGTCGACAAAGAATCACCAAGTGGAGCCAAAGATGAGCCTCGTAAAAAAACGTACTGTAATTAACGTCCTGCTGTTTTCCGCGATGATCGCGGTGACCGCATTGACGTGGGCGGGGCAGGTAGCCGGCACGGTCGTTCACCTGAGCGGTCCGCTGATCGTGAAGAAAGCTGATGGTTCGGTCAAGATACTGGCGCGCAAATCGGAAGTGGAGCAGGGCGATACGCTGGTGGCCGAGAAGGGCACCTACGCGCAGATCCGCTTTATCGACAACAGCGAAATAACACTGCGGCCAGATACGACCTTCAAGATCGAAGCGTTTGCCTTCGATGAGGCCAAGCCTGACGCCGACAGCGCCAGCTTCAACCTGGTCAAGGGCGGCCTGCGTTCGGTGACCGGACTGCTCGGCAAGCGCAACAAGGAGAAGTTCTCGCTGAAGACGCCAACTGCCACCATCGGCATCCGTGGCACCACCTTTGTCGCGCAGTACGTCGGCGCTGGTGCTGTGCCACCAGCGGGCGCGCCTCGCAATGCAACAGCGGCTCCAGCGCTGGCGCCGGGCCTGTACGTACACGTCATCGACGGCTTGATCGCTATATCCAACAAGGGCGGCGCTATGAATTTCGCCGCAGGCCAGTTTGGCTTTGTCCCGTCTAACACTACGCCCCCGGTCATCGTGCCGAGCAACCCGGGACTGAAGTTCACACCGCCGCCGGTCTTCAGCATGCCGAGCGGCCCTGCCGGCAACTCCGCAAGCGGTGCGCCGAAAGCGGCGGCGGTGGACTGCGAAGTGCGCTGACAAACCAGCGCCCGTGAGAAAGGCTATGGCACCGTAAACGTCGTTCCCGCGAAGGCGGGAACCCATGCCGAGTTTGCGCTGGGAGTGAACGAGCTTTACTACTGACCATCTTCAGGATGGATTCCCGCTTTCGCGGGAACGACGTTCACA
>CXWL01095669.1_pt2 | contig 14705 bp, 14 predicted proteins | sample 590931 | NCBI WGS metagenome assembly CXWL01 (sample SAMEA3498368, study PRJEB10139) | groundwater metagenome | biome: water well; material: biofilm material | place: Germany | collected 2015-04-27 | reverse complement strand
GCACAACATGGACAACTCGCACAAGATCGTCGCGATCTGCGAAGAGATCGACCGCCTCGAGTCCGACGCCGACCATGTGATGCGCGCCGCGATGTCCAAGCTGTTTCGCGACGAGCCGGACGTGCGCAACCTGATCAAGCTGAAAGCGATCTACGAGATCCTGGAAACCGTCACCGACCGCTGCGAAGATGTTGCCAACATCATCGAAGGCATCATCGTCGAAAACGCGTAAGCGGAAGCCATCTACATGCAAACACTTCACATGAGCATTTATGTGCTCGCGCTGTTGATCGGCCTGGCGCTGGTCTTCGACTTCATGAACGGCTTCCATGACGCGGCGAACGCGATCGCGACGGTCGTCTCGACCGGCGTGCTCAAGCCGCAATCGGCGGTGGCGATGGCCGCCGTGTTCAACTTCGTCGCCATCTTCGTGGTCGGGCTGCACGTCGCGTCCACCGTCGGCAAGGGCACCATCGACCCGGCCGTGGTGGACCAGTACGTCATCTTCGGCGCGCTGGTCGGCGCCATCATCTGGAATGCGATCACCTGGTACTACGGGATTCCATCGTCGTCCTCGCACGCGCTGATCGGCGGCCTGGTCGGCGCCGCGGTAGCCAAGTCCGGCACCGGTGCACTGGTGGGCGGCGGCCTGCTCAAGACGGTGATCTTCATCGTGGTGTCGCCGCTGCTCGGCTTCATCCTCGGCTCGCTGATGATGGTGCTGGTGTCGTGGCTGTTCGTGCGTTCGACCCCGCGCAAGGTCGATACCTGGTTCCGCCGCGCACAGATGGCATCCGCGGCGGCATACAGCCTGGGCCACGGCGGCAACGACGCGCAGAAGACCATCGGCATCATCTGGATGCTGCTGATCGCCGCCGGCGTGTCGACCAAGGCCGATGCATCGCCGCCGATGTGGGTCATCATCTCGTGCTACACCGCGATCAGTTTCGGTACGCTGTTCGGCGGCTGGCGCATCGTCAAGACCATGGGCCAGAAGATCACCAAGCTCAAACCGGTGGGCGGCTTCTGCGCCGAAACCGGCGGCGCGATCACGCTGTTCGCCGCGACCGCGCTCGGCGTGCCGGTATCGACCACCCACACCATCACCGGCGCGATCGTCGGCGTCGGCTCGGCGCAGAAGATGTCGGCGGTGCGCTGGGGCGTGGCAGGCAATATCGTATGGGCCTGGATCTTCACGATTCCGGCTTCGGCCTTCATGGCGGCAATCGCCTGGTGGGTCGGCACCCACATCATGTAAGCAGGGATGGCGTTACCGAAAGGGGCAAAGGGCGAGGTCCTTTGCCCCTTTTTGCATTTGGGCGAATGTGAGGCGCCGCCAGCCGCGACGGCCGCGGCGCCGCAGCCAGTTTCGGCATCGTCGGCGGCATGGTGGTGGCGCCGTCCGGCAACCGGTTCGTCACCGACCTGTGTGGCGCGACGATCCGCCAGATCACGCCGCTGGGCGACGTCACCACCTTTGCCGGCCTGTCCGGCGTCCCAGGCAACGTCGACGGTGTGGGCGCGCAAGCCCGTTTTGGCGTGCCGGTCGGCCTCGCCATCGATGGCGCCGGCAATCTGTTCGTCACCGATTCGTTTGGAGGCGTGCCGGATCGCAGCAATCAGACCATCCGCAAGATTACCCCGGCCGGCGTGGTGAGCACCATTGCCGGCGTGGCGGGCAGCGTGGGCAGCGCGGACGGTCCGGCTGCGGCAACCTGTTCGTTGCCGACACCGCCAATTCGATCATTCGCAAGATCAGCGCGGCGGGGGTGGTCAGCACGCTGGCCGGAATGAAGCCGAGTTTCGGCAGTACCGACGGCGCGGCCGCGGATGCCCGCTTCTGGAACCCGGGCGGCGTCGCGCTCGATGTAGCCGGCACGCGCTACATCGCCGACACGCGCAACCACACGGTGCGCAAGATATCGGCCGCCGGCGTGGTCTCCACGCTGGCCGGAACACCTGGGCGCGCAGGCAGCGTCGACGGCCTCGGGCCGGCCGCGCAATTCGACAGCCCGGGCGCGGTGGCGGTCGATGCCGCCGGCAACGTCTACGTGGCGGACACCGGCAACGCCACCGTGCGCCGGATTACGCCTGGCGGCATGGTCAGCACCGTCCTCGGCAGCGCGGGCGCCATCGGCAATGTCGAGGGAACCGGCGCCGCGGCGCGCCTGTCGAGGCCGGCTGCGCTGGCGCTCGACGCTGCCGGCAACCTGTACATCGCCGATGAAGACAACGACGTCATTTACAAGGCCACGCCGGCCGCCGTCATGAGCACCGTGGCGGGAACACGGATCGATATTCGCGACCGGAACGGCAGGCGCACCGGCCGCGAGACGCTCGATGGAACCGGCAAGGCCGCGCACTTTTTCTCACCGGCGGGCGTCGTGGTCGATGCTGGCGGCACCTTGTTCGTGGCCGAACGCCTCGGCAAGTCGGTGCGCAAGATCGCGCCAGGCGGCGTGGTGACGACGTTTGCGGGCGCGCCGCTTGCAGGGTCGGAAGACGGCGTGGGGACGGCGGCGCGCTTCAATTCGCCGGTGGCGATCGCGATTGACGCTACCGGCAACCTGTTCGTCGCGGACTGGGGCAACCAGGCGATCCGCAAGATCACGCCGGCGGCGGTCGTGACCACCTATGCGGGAAGCGGCGGCATTGCCGGCAGAAGCGCCAGGCCCGGAGCGCTGCCGGGCCAGGTCGGCCTGGTCGCCGCCATCGCCACCAGCGCAAAGGGCTTGGTATTTATCGACGGCGACGGGGTGTTCTCGATCGAGCCTTGAACCGACGGCCTAGCGCTGCTTGACGCGTTCGACCAGTTCGATTTCGAACAGCTTCGGCCAGTGCTTGCCGGTGACGAACAGGCGCCGTGTCTTGGCATCCCAGGCGATGCCATTGAGGACATCGTCGGGCCCGAGTCCCTTCCACGCCGGATCGGCCAACCCCGAGAGGTCGATCCAGCCGACCACATCGCCGGATGCCGGATCGATGCGCGCGATCACGTTCGAGCCCCACACGTTGGCGTAAAGCTGGCCGTCGACCCATTCGATTTCGTTCAGGTTGGCGATGGGTTTACCGTCCGCCGAGACCTGGATGCGCCGCACCTCGGCCAGCGTTTTCGGATCCAGTATGCGGATCGCGGGAGTGCCGTCGCTCATGAACAGTTGCGAGCCGTCGCTGGCGAGGCCCCAGCCTTCTCCCGGGTATGAGAATCTCCGCTTCAGCTTGAAGGTCTTTGCATCCAGCACGAAGCCGACCTTGGAGGTCCAGGTCAGGCTGACGATGTCGGCGCCGGCGGGCGCGATGCCCTCGCCAAAATATTCTTCGGACAGGTCCTTCTTCTGCAGCACCTTGCCGGTTTCCAGCTGCACCCTGCGGATCGACGACTGGCCCTTCAGGCCGGTGCTCTCGTACAGGAAGCCGTCCTTGAAAAACAGACCCTGGGTGAACGCCTGCGGGTCGTGCGGGTAGGTATGCTTGACCATGAAGGCGTAGACGGGAATGGCGGCGTGCGCGGTGCCCAAGCCGGCGACCGACAACAAGGCGCCGAGCACGGTCCGTATAAATACAACGTGGCAATTTTTTTTCAATTCACACCTTTAAATCGGTTGCTGTCGCTGCGAGACTCTACCTCAAATTACGTCGAACGGTGGTTTGGCTCTCGACGGCGGAAAGGAGAGCGCCGGAAACCGGGTCAGACCCGGTTTAGCCGAAACAGCGCCGGAAACCGGGTCTGACCCGGTTTAGCCGAACGAGGTCTGACCCCGGTTCAGTCCAGTTCGACTTCCATGCCTTCGTAGGCCAGGATGACCTTGAGCGATGCGGGCAGCGGCCCGTGGCGCGCCATCAGGTCGGCGAACGCCGCTTCGAGTTCGTCGTCGCTGCGGGTCGGTTCGTGATGGGTGATGTACAGCGCCCTGGCGCCAACCCGGACCGCCATCTCCAGCGCCGAGTCCAGGGTGCCATGGCCCCAGCCCTGCTTGGACGGATATTCGTCGCGTGTATAGGAACAGTCGACAATCAGCGCGTCCACGCCCTGCATCGCGCCTTCGATCTCGCGCTGGCGCTGCTCCATGTGGGCCTGGAACGGCGCATGGCGCGCGTCGTCCGGCGGGTACAGGTTGTAGAACGGCTCGTGGTCGCCGGTGAAGAACAGCGACTTGCCGTTGCAGCTGATGCGGTAGCCGAGGTTGGTGACCGGATGGTTCATCACCACGTTGTCGACCACCGCGTCGCCGACCTCGACCGGATCGCCGAAGGTCAGCGTCTTGTATTCGATGGTGGCATCCATCTGGGTTTCGCTGACCGGGAAATAACTGTTCTGCAGTTGCACGCCGAGCACGTGCTCGATACCTTTCCCGGTGGCCGGGTCGGTGGCGCCATGCAGCCGGACCTTGCTGCCGCGAATGAACAGCGGCGTGAAGAACGGCAGGCCGTGGATATGGTCCCAGTGGCTGTGGGTGATGAAGATGTTGGCGTGCACCGGCAGGCGCTTGAGCAGGTTCTGGGCGAGGGCGAAAATGCCGGTGCCGGCATCGAGAATGATCAGGGTGCCGTTATCGGTGCACACTTCGATGCAGGTGGTGTTACCACCGTAGCGCACGGTGCGTGGGCCGGGAGAGGGAATCGACCCGCGCACTCCCCAGAAACGGAATTTCATGATTTCATTTCCCTGCTTGAAGCAATTGATATTTTTTTGACATCTGCGCGTTATCGCCGCGTTGCAATTAGGATTGATGATAGCGGTTTTTCCGGGGAAATGGCTTGCTATGTTTTGATGCAACGGTGCATTCATGCGCTGCGTATGGATTTCGGGTTGCCGAGCTCGGTTAGAGCACGTTTCGCCCCAATAAAAAAACCCTGTGCACCGCGAGGCGCACAGGGTTTTTTGACGGCGAGCCGGAGGCTTACAACACTTCGCTCGCGTGGTCGGCCAGGCGCGAACGCTCGCCGCGCGCCAGGGTCACGTGGCCGCTGTGCGACCAGCCCTTGAAACGGTCCACCACATAGGTCAGGCCGCTCGAACCTTCGGTCAGGTAGGGCGTGTCGATCTGCGCGATGTTGCCCAGGCACAGGATCTTGGTGCCAGGACCGGCGCGCGTGACCAGGGTCTTGATCTGCTTCGGCGTCAGGTTCTGCGCTTCATCGATGATCAGGAACTTGTTGACGAAGGTGCGGCCGCGCATGAAGTTGAGCGACTTGATCTTGATGCGCGAGCGGATCAGGTCCTGGGTCGCCGCGCGGCCCCACTCGCCGCCGTCCGAATCGGACTTGTTGAGCACCTCGAGGTTGTCGTCGAACGCGCCCATCCATGGCGACATCTTCTCTTCCTCCGTGCCCGGCAGGAAGCCGATGTCCTCGCCCACCGGCACCGTCACGCGGGTGACGATGATCTCGTTGTACAGCTTGGTCTCGAGCACTTGCGCCAGGCCCGCCGCGAGCGCCAGCAGGGTCTTGCCGGTACCGGCCTGACCGAGCAGGGTGACGAAGTCGCAATCCGGATTCATCAGCAGGTTCAGCGCGAAATTCTGCTCGCGGTTGCGCGCGGTGACGCCCCACACGTTGTTCTTGCTGTGGCTGAAGTCGCGCAAGGTCTGCAGCACCGCGGTCTTGCCGTTGAGCTGCTTGACTTGCCCATAGAACGGCGCCTCGCCATTCTTCGGCTCCAGGTAGACGAACTGGTTCACCAGCAGGGTCGGGATGGTCGGCCCGGTGACCCGGTAGTAAGTGGCGGAAGTACCATTCTTGTTTTCCTGCCAGGACTCCATGTCCTTGCCGTTCTTGTTCCAGAAGTCGTCCGGCAGCTGGACGATGCCCGAATACAGCAGGTCGGTGTCTTCCAGCACATGGTCGTTGAAATAATCTTCCGCCGGCAAGCCCAGCGCGCGCGCCTTGATGCGCATGTTGATGTCTTTCGACACCAGCACGATGGCGCGGCCCGGCAGTTCGGTTTCCAGGTTGCGCACCACGCCGAGGATCTGGTTGTCGGCCTTGCCGACCGGCAGGCCTTCCGGCAGGGTCGGACCGCTTTGCAGGCGGGTCTGGAAGAACAGGCGGCCCTTGGCGTCCTTGTTGCCCAGCTTGGTCAGCGGGATGCCGGCTTCGATCGCGCCGTCGTCGATGTTGGCGATCAGCGCGTCCAGCGTGCGCGACACCTGGCGGGCGTTGCGCGCGACTTCCGACATGCCCTTCTTGTGGTCGTCGAGCTCTTCCAGCGTCATCATCGGCAGGTAGACGTCGTGCTCCTCGAAGCGGAACAGCGACGATGGGTCGTGCATCAAGACGTTGGTGTCGAGCACGAACATCTTGGTGGTGCCGCTCTTGTCGGCCTGGCGGCTGGTGGACGACTTGATCACCGCCTCGACCGGCTTGTGCTTGGCCGGATGCGGCGCGTCGCGCTCGATGTCCGATTGTTCCTTGGCGCGTGCGGCCGGGCGCACCGCTTGTGGCGATGCCGGGACCGGCACCAGCACCGGCGCGGCTGGCGCCGGAGCGGCCTTGGCCTTGGCTGCGCGGCCCGCTTTCGGGGCCGCCACGGCCTTGCCGCTGATCAGGTCCTCGACCGGGTCGAGCGCCGGCTTGGCCGCCGGTACAGCCCGCACCGCAGTCTTGCCGCGTTCGGCTTTAGGGTAGTCTTTTGCCAGCAACAGGGCGGCTGGCTTGGTGGGCAGTTTTGGCAGTGGCATCAGGGTCTCAATCTAAAAAAATTCCGAAGGGCAGCGACGCGGGGTGGAGGCAAGCAGCGCTTGCACGACGCCGGCAATGCGGCCTGGTCGAACTACAAGGGTGAGGCGCTGGTCAGGCCGGGCATGGGAGCCGGTCTGGCAGGCCGCCAGATTGGGATGATGCAGGAAGAAAACTCTGTGACTCAAAATGGGCGGATGCAATCGACGTTCTACAGCAGGTTGATCAACGGGAAGCCATCCTTGCTAGGGCTGGCTCTTCACGAACTCCAGCACTTCATCGGCGTGATTTGCAACCTTCACGCCACGCCATTCTTTCACCAATTTACCATCAGCGTCAATTACAAACGTGCTGCGCTCGACACCCCGAACTTGTTTGCCGTACATATTCTTCATTTTCATCACACCGAACTGCTGGCACACGGCCTCGTCCGGGTCGGAAATCAGTTCGAACGGCAGGCCCAGCTTCGACTTGAAGCCTTCGTGCGAGCGCAGCGAATCGCGGCTGATGCCGTAGATTTCAGTGCCCGCTTCCTTGAAAACGTCGTGCAGTTCGCGAAACGCAATGCTTTCGGTGGTGCAGCCGGGCGTGTTGTCTTTCGGGTAAAAATACAGCACGGTATAGCGCGCCGGGCGGCCAGCGAGCTGGAACGCCTTGTCACCGGTCATGGCGGCGGAAAAATCGGGTACGGATGCGGGGGTTTGGCTGTCAGCCACGGGGCTCTCCTGGGCGCGCTGCGATGGGGCCGAGCACGATCAGTTCACCTGAGCGGCCCGGCACTTCGCCCCAGCTGACCGGATAGTCGGGCAAGGGCAGGTCTTTTACTTTCTGGTAATAGTCCGCCATTGACGCCAGCTGGTAGCCCTGGGCTTTCCAACCTGACAATAGCTGTTCAAATATGGGGCTGAGTTTTTGTCCTTCAAGCTCTGCGTGCAAGGTGTACACGTGATCGCGGGTGGCGCCGGCGGTCAGCTTGAGCAGGTGGCTGGCGATGTTGGCGGTGGTGATCGTCACGCCGTCGATCTTGCGGCCCAGCAGTTCGTCCAGGGTCGGCAGCGTGGTCGGCAGCTGAACGCACTGCGAGCCCGGCAGCCGGTACGGTCCGGCGTGCGGATCGAGCAGGGCGCCATTCTCGGCCAGCACGGCGCGCCCGTCGGAGGCGTAGGCAAAACCGGCTGCGTCATGCTCGGCGAAGGCGTGGCTGTTCATCTGCCAGCCGGCCGCGCCGTGGGTCGGCGCCGGCATGCCGAAAATCATGCGGAAGCGGTCTTCGGCGCGGCGCATGGTGTGCGAGGTCCAGCTGGCGCTGCGTGCGCGCACGGTGTCCTGCCAGCGCACGTGGTCCCAGGTGTGGATGCCGCATTCGAAGCCGGCGTCGGCCACCGCGCGCATCTGGGCCGCGCACTGGCGCCCGATGTCGGGCGCCGGCAGCAGCACGCCGTACATCAAGGTCTTGACGCCGTAGTGTTCCAGCACCGACGTGCGCGACACTTTCTTGAAAAAGCCGGGGCGAAACGCGCGCCGCAAGGCCCAGCCGGTGTGATCCGGCCCGAGCGAAAAAAGGAAGGTCGCGTGCGCCCCATGCTGGCGCAAGATGCGCACCAGGTTCGGTACGCCTTCGCGGGTTCCACGGTAAGTGTCGACGTCGATCTTCAGCGTCAGCAGGGGGCCTTCGGTGCGGGCGTGTTCAGTCAAACCATCAATCCATCAAGGCTTTGGCTTCGGCTACCTGGCTGCGGTAGGCATCGAAAATATGGCGCAGCGCGTCAGCCATCGTCACGCGCGGAGCCCAGCCCAGCTCCGTCATGGTGCCTTCGATCTTCGGCACGCGGTTCTGCACGTCCTGGTAGCCCTTGCCGTAGTAAGCGCCGGAGGTGGTTTCCACCAGCTTGACCTGCTTGGCCGAATCGCGGTATTCCGGATACTCGGCCGCCAGTTCCAGCATCATGTTGGCCAGTTCGCGGATCGAGAAATTGTTGGTCGGGTTGCCGACGTTGTAGATCTTGCCGGTGGCGATGCCGCCTTCATTGGCGATGATGCGCACCAGCGCGTCGATGCCGTCATCGACGTAGGTGAACGAGCGCTTCTGCTCGCCGCCATCGACCAGCTGGATGTTCTCGCCGCGCACGATGTGGCCGAGGAACTGGGTCAATACGCGCGACGAACCTTCTTTCGGCGTGTGGATCGAATCGAGGCCGGCGCCGATCCAGTTGAACGGACGGAACAGCGTGAAATTCAGGCCCTCCATGCCGTAGCCCCAGATCACGCGGTCCATCAGCTGCTTGGCGCAGGCGTAGATCCAGCGCGGCTTGTTGATCGGGCCGTAGACCAGGTCGGACGCTTCCGGATCGAATTCGGCGTCCGCGCTCATGCCGTACACTTCCGAGGTCGACGGGAAGATCAGGTGCTTGCCGTACTTGTGCGCCGATCGCACGATCGGCAGGTTCGCCTCGAAGTCGAGTTCGAACACGCGCAGCGGCTCTTTCACGTAGGTCGACGGGGTGGCGATCGCCACCAGCGGCAGGATCACGTCGCACTTCTTGACGTGGTACTCGACCCATTCCTTGTTGATCGTGATGTCGCCTTCGAAGAAGTGCATGCGCGACTTGTACGAATCGTTCTCGAGCAGGTCCTTGATGCGCTCGGACTGCATGTCCATGCCATACACGTGCCAGTCGGTGGTTTCCAGGATGCGCTTGGAGAGGTGGTGACCGATGAAACCGTTGACACCGAGGATGAGGACTTTTTTCATGGGGGTATTCTCGTTGATTGTAAATGCTCAGGAGGCGGCCGGGTCGGCCAGGCGGGCTTGCAGTTGCGCCGGCGTGACTGGTTCGCCATCGGCCAGCAGGCTGGAAATCGCGAGCATGCGGCCATCGCCGCAAACGCCAACGATACAATTATCCACCACAGCCAGCCCCGGTGGCAAATTGCACAGGCCGTGTCGGGACAATCTTGCACGTTCGATAATGTAGCGCCGGCCGCCTGCGTCGGTGAACGCGCCGGGGTAGGGCGGGGCCACCGCGCGGTGCAGGTTGTACACCTGCTGCGCCGGCTGCGACCAGTCGATCCGGCCGTCCTCCGGCTTGCGTCCGCCGAAGTAGCCGCCCTGGCGCAAGTCGTTGACGGTGCGCGGCGCATTGCCGGCCAGCAGCTGCGGCAGCACCCGCCACAAGGCCTGCTCGGCGGCGACGGTGACCTTGCCGAACACTTCGAACGCGGTGTCGTCGGGCAGGATCGGCACCGCGCTCTGGGCCACGATGGCGCCGGCGTCGGGCTTGACCGTCATTTCATGCAGGGTGGCGCCGGTCTCGGTCGCGCCGTGCAGCACCGCCCAGTTGACCGGCGCGCGGCCGCGGAATTGCGGCAGCAGCGAGCCGTGCATGTTGAAGGCTGGGGCCAGCGCCAGCAGCGAAGCCGGCAGCATGTTGCGGTAGTAAAAGCTGAACATCAGGTCCGGCTGCGCGGCCCGCACCCGCGCCAGCAGCTCGGGCGAACTGGCGTCGGCCGGCGTGATGGTGGGGATCCCTTCGGCCTGGCACAGCGAACTGACCGATTCGAACCAGATGTTCTCGGCGGCGCTGTCTTCGTGGGTGACCACCAGCGCGACATCGACGCCGCCGGCCAGCAGCACCTTCAGGCAGCGCACGCCGACATTGTGATACGCGAAGACGACCGCGCGCTGGCGCTGAGCCATCAACGGCTCACCTGGCGCTTTTCGACCGCGCGGTCGATCTGCTCATCCTTGCCCGGCACATGCTGCAAGATGGTCTGCACCACGTAGCGCGGACGCGCGCGCACCTGCTGGAAAATCCGGCCGATGTACTCGCCCAGCAGGCCGATCCCGAACAGGATTACGCCCATGAAGAAGAAGGCGATGGCGAACAGCGTAAACACGCCTTCGGCCTCGGCGCCGAGCAGGAAGCGGCGCACCAGCAGCATCAGCACCAGCAGGCCCGACAGCAACGACATGGTCATGCCGAGCATCGAGAACATCTGCAGCGGCACCAGCGAGAAGCCGGTGACCAGGTCGAAATTCAAGCGGATCAGGCTGTACAGCGAATACTTCGATTCGCCGGCCGCGCGCTCTTCGTGCTCGACCACGATTTCGGTCGGCTTGCGCGAGAATTTGTAGGCCAGCGCCGGCACGAAGGTATTCACCTCGCCGCACTGGTTGACCAGGTCGATCACGTTGCGGCCGTACGCGCGCAGCATGTTGCCCTGGTCGGTGATCTTGATGTTGGTGATCTTTTCGCGCAGCCGGTTCATCGCCTTCGAGGCGATCGTGCGCCACGCCGAATCCTGGCGCTTGCGCCGGATCGAACCGACGTAGTCGTAGCCTTCGCGGATCTTCTCGACCAGCTTGTGGATTTCCTCGGGCGGGTTCTGGAGGTCGGCGTCGAGCGTGACGATGATCTCGCCGCGGGTGGCGTCGAAGCCGGCCAGGATCGCCATGTGCTGGCCGTAGTTGCCGTTGAACAGGATCACACGCGTGACGTCCGGGCGCGCGCGGAACTGCTCGGCCAGGATAGCCACCGAGTTGTCGCGGCTGCCGTCGTTGACGAACACGACCTCGTACGGGATGCCGATCTTGTCGAGCGCCGGATACAGGCGCGCGAACAGCGCGGCCAGGCCGGCTTCCTCGTTGTAGATCGGGATGACGATGGACAGTTCCGGCTTCATTGCAGTGACGCTCATTTGGCCAGCACCGATTTGACCGCGCGCACCGAGCGCTCGACGTCGGCCTCGGTCATCGCGTAGAACATCGGCAAGGTGACGGTCAGGCGGCCGACTTTCTCGGACTCGGGGAACATGCCCTCGTGGAAGCCGCGCTCGCGGTACAGGGTGAACAGGTGGATCGCCGCATAGTGGAAGCCGGTGCCGACGTTGTGTTCCTCCTTCATACGCGTCATGAAATCGGCGCGCGTGGTCGGACCGCGGTCCGGCAGGATGATCTGGAACAGGTGCCAGTTCGAGGTGTCGAATGCTTGCAGCGGCAGCTGGGCGCCGGTCTGCGCTTCGAAGTCGGGGCCGAAGCACTCGAAATAATGCTCGGCCAGCTTGCGCCGGTGCGCATTCACCGCGGCGATCGTCTTCATCTGGCCGAGGCCGATCGCGGCGGCGATGTCGGTCATGTTGTACTTGCCGCCGAGCACGTCGACATCGATGCCGTCGACGCCGCTGCGGGTCACGCCTTGGAGGCGGAACTTCTCGGCCATCACCGCTTCTTCCGGCGTGTTGAGGACCAGGCAGCCGCCTTCGCCGGTGGTCAGGTTCTTGTTGACCTGGAAGCTGAACGAGGCGAAGTCGCCGAACGAACCGATGCGGCGGCCTTTCCAGGTCGAGCCGAAGGCTTGCGCCGCGTCTTCCACCACGCGCAGTTTATGCTTGTCGGCAATCGCGTACAGGCGGTCCATGTCGACCGGCAAGCCAGCCAGGTAGACCGGGATGATGGCGCGGGTGCGCGGTGTGATCGCCGCTTCCAGCTTGTCGAGGTCGATGTTGCGGGTGGCCGGGTCGATGTCGGCGAACACCGGGGTGGCGCCCACTTCGAGGATGACATTGGCGGTGGCGACCCACGAAATCGGGGTGGTGATCACTTCGTCGCCCGGCTTGACGCCGGCGATGCGCAGCGCGATTTCCATGGTGCTGGTGCCGGAATTGAATGCGCGCACCGGGCGCCCGCCGAAGTATTCGGACAGCTGGGCTTCGAACGCCGCCACTTTCGGGCCGCCGTTGGTGAGCCATCCGGAGCGCAGCACGTCGCCGACCGCGGCGATGGTGTCTTCGTCGATGGTCGGGCGGGAGAAGGGCAGGAATGGCAAGGGGGCGGTCATTGATTTCTCTTATTAAATAGTTTTGCTGGCACGGCAAGGGTGCGAAAAACGCATTTTATCAGCGTTGCCCGGTCAGGTTCGCGCCAACAGGGCCACGCCCACCACGATCACGCCCAGCGCCAGCAGCCGCTGCGGCGAGACCGCTTCGCCGAGAAACATCCAGGCGCCGACGGTGCCCACCACATAGCCGAGCGAGAGCATCGGGTAGGCGAGCGACACGTCAGTGCGCGACAGGCCGATGATCCATACCACCAGCGAGATCCCGTAGCAGGCCATTCCGGCCAGGATCGGCGCCTGGCTGATGACCTTGATGCCGGTGGAAAACCAGTTTTCCGGGGTCAGATGGATCGCGCCGCCGAGGGCGTTGGTGCCGGCCTTGAGCAGCAGCTGGGCGGCCGCATTGAGCAGCACGCCGGTAATGATGAAAGCGAAGGTGGACAGGTTCATTTGGTGATGTCGTTGGCGATCACGGTGCGGCGGCTGTCGGCAGCCACCACGCGCATCGGCACGCCTTTCTGNNATATCGGCGCGGATGATGGCGACGTCGCGCACGCCGGCGGCGGCGTCGCGCGTCCATTGCGCCACGAATTCTGGCACGGTGGGAATCGCGAGTTCGGGCTGCTGCTGCAGGCCGAACGAGAATTCGTCGAGGTAGTCGACCAGCACCACGGTGCGGCGCAGGTAGAAGGTCAGCGACTGCTCGTAGGTGCCGACCGAATAAATCCTGGTGTCCGGCTTCAGTTCGGCCTGGATCGCGGGCAGCATGTTGGCGCCGGCCCGGGCCTGGCCGAGCGGCTCGAAACCGGCCAGCATCAGCTCCGTGGTGGCGAAGCCGGTCACGGCCAGCACCAGCACCATCAGGTCGCGCTGCATCTGGCGCGCNNACGACGGCCAGCGCGCCGCCGGCCAGCGCGACGAATCCGGCCGCCAGCACCCATGGCTGGTAGGCCTGGTACAGCACCGCCTCGCCGGCGTGGCCGCTCAGTTTTTTCATGAACGGCACCGTCGCCAGCAGCCCGATGCCGACCAGCGACATCAGCACGGCGGTCAGGATGCGGCTGCGGCGCGAGCCGGCGTCGAGGTAGTTCGCCACCAGCAGCGCGAGCGCCGGGAAGATCGGCAGGATGTAGCCCGGCAGCTTGGAGTTCGACTTGGTGAAGAACAGCAGGATGAACACGGCCCAGATCAGCAGCATCAGGCGCGGCTTGAATTGGCCCGCTTCGCGCTGCGCGCCCAGCCTCAGGCTTTGCGGCAGCACGCCCAGCCAGGGCACGATGCCCACCACGGTCAGCACGAAAAAGACATACCAGGCCTGTTCGCGGTGGTGCTCCGTCAGGAAGAAGCGGTCCCAGTGCTCGTGGACGAAGAAGAAATGCGGCTGCTCCGGATTGCGCATCGCGACCAGCACGAACCACGGGGCGGCGATGGCGAAGAACAGCAGCAGTCCCTTGACGATATGCAGCCGCGTCCACAGCTTCAAGTCGCGCGTGAACAGGGTGTAGAGCACCAGCACCGCGCCCGGCAGCATCAGCCCGATCAGGCCCTTGGACAGCACCGCCAGCGCCATCCCGGCCCAGCAGGCCAGCATCCAGTTGCGCTGCTCAAGCGCGCTGGCGTCGTCGCGCTGGGCGATCAGCAGGCCGCACAGCGAGAGCGTCATCATGCCCGACAGGCCCATGTCGAGCGAGTCGATCTGGCCGGAGGCAACCCAGAAGAAGCAGGAGCCGAGCACCAGCGCGGCGTAGAAGCCGACGCGCTGGCCGAATACCTTGGCGCCGGCATAGCCGGTCAGGATCACGCCGCCCAGGCCGCACAGGCCGGTCCACAGGCGCGCCTGCCATTCGCCCAGCCCGAACAGGGTGAACGACAGGGCGTTCATCCAGGTCTGCAGCGGCGGCTTTTCGAAGTACTTGATGCCGTTCAGGCGAGTAGTGATCCAGTCGCCGCTGGCGAACATCTCGCGCGCCATTTCGGCATAGCGCCCTTCATCGGGCGGCACCAGCGTGCGCACTCCCAGCATATATAGCCAGACGATGGTGAAGGCGGCGAGCAGGCTCCAGAGGAGGGTTTTGGACTTGTGCAGTTCGTTCATCAGGCAGCCGGCGCTTTGATAATCAGCGCCAGGACGACCTTGCGGCCCTCGCCCATCAGGATGTTGTAGGTGCGGCAGGCGGCCTGGTTGTCCATGCA
>CXWL01001331.1_pt1 | contig 14705 bp, 13 predicted proteins | sample 590931 | NCBI WGS metagenome assembly CXWL01 (sample SAMEA3498368, study PRJEB10139) | groundwater metagenome | biome: water well; material: biofilm material | place: Germany | collected 2015-04-27 | reverse complement strand
ACGGACCCGGGCCGCCCCGACCCCGACGAACATTTCGACGAACTCCGAGCCGCTGATGCTGAAAAACGTTACCCCAGCCTCACCGGCCACCGCACGAGCCAGCAACGTCTTGCCGGTCCCGGGTGGACCGACCAGGAGTATGCCCTTGGGAATCTTGCCGCCAAGTTTGGTGAACTTCTCCGGCGTCTTCAGGAACTCGATCACCTCACCCAGTTCTTCTTTGGCTTCGTCCACCCCGGCGACATCCGCGAAGGTGACCTTAATGTCCTTCTCCACATAGATCTTCGCTTTGGATTGCCCCACCTGCATGAAGCCGCCTTGGGCCTGGCCAAACCGGCGAAAGATGAAGAACCAGATGCCCGCGAATAGGGCGACCGGGATCACCCAGGACAGAAGGTCACGCCAAAACGTGGATTCAATGACACCGGTGAACGTAACCCCATGTTGGTTGAGTTCGCGGACCAGGTCCGGATCCTCGACGCGCACGGTCGTAAAGGCTTTCTGCTCCTTGGATTCGCCTTCGGCCTTCAACTTGCCGGTCAGGATGTGGCTGCTCACGGAGACTTCCGCCACTTTCCCAGTCACCATCAAACTCTTAAACTGGCTGTAGGGGAGCTCTTCAACCTTATTCAGGGCAAGGATGAAATCATGTACGAGCACCACGGCCATGATGGCGAGGAGCACGTACCAAATGGAAAAGGAGGTTGTTTTATTCATCGTTCTGGCTCCTTTTCAAGAATACGGGGGTCGCGACCAGAGGGCCGCTAAAACATGAAGTAGGCCCCAAGCCCTATCGATTCGATCTTCTGGTTGATCGCAAACAGCCCATAGGGATTATACCCGTGGAAATACGTTGCCATAATCCGAAAACGACGGAAGGAGCCTGTCCGTGACCATTCGAATCCACCGAGCACATTGGTATCGATGATCCACTCATGTGCCTGGGTCGACTTGAAATCCGCCGACAGCACGGGCGTGACGACCAACCGGTCGAGGAACGATCCCAAGATCCGTGTCCGAAGCGACGGCGCCCTCGCTTCAAATCCCCACTGGATCTTCCCTCGGTCGAACGTTGCTGGTTCGCGGTGCACGAGATACCCGCCTCCTCCATAGAGACGTAGCCATCGGTATTCATAGGAAAGAATCGCGTCCACTTCTTCAAGAATAAAGGTAATCGACTTGAACCCTGGGTTGGCCCCCAAAAATTCGTCGCCGATGTGGCTGCTTTGGTGATAATAGCGTAATCGTGCGGACCAATTTCCAGAGCGCCAGGTAATCGGGATCCCCACATTAAAGTCCGTGTTGATCAGTTGCGCATTCTTTTCATCTAAGTCGAATTGAGCGAAAATGCCGGTGAGCAGGCTGATCTGCCATCCATTGCATCCTTCCCGCCTCGTATAAAAACCGAAGTTTTCTCCAATCGCCACTGACCCGATGTTGGAGCTGGTGCGGTCGGTGCGCGATCGCGTCGATCGCCAGGTCGCAAAGAACTGTGGTTGCTTGGGGTCCGCCATGAGGGGGCGGAAGACGTCGTCGGAAGGAAAGGCTTCTCCAATGGTTTCACCATCGGTTTTCTCATAGGCTTGCCCATACCGACAATCGAGCAGCTCCTTCGGCTTCGGATCATCCGGCTTCTTGTTATCTGAATCATCCGCATAAGCTGGTCCTACCAGCAGGAACATAAGAGAAAATGCTCCGATAATCCAACGAACACAAAACAGCACCATCCGGCCCATACCTTTCCTCTCCTTTGGCATGTTTGTATGAAGCGAGCTGGACACCCTCCATAGGGTCCCTTCGATATCATATCGTGGGAGGAAATTCATAGAGATCGAGAAGCATCATTGGCCGGAGTCACGCTCGTATGCACGGCAAGTTGTGTCCGTCCGGGAGCCGCTCACTGTTTATCCGCGCGTCCCTCGCACAGGTTTCTGGCTCCAGTTCCACTTCCATTCACGGATCTCCGACATGTCTTCACCATGCTCGGCGATGTACTGCTTGTGTTCGATGCGTTTGTCACGAAGAGCCTGCTTGGCATAGTCGGCCCGCGAGCCGAGAAGTGGGATCCGGTCGATGACATCGGCGACCAGATGAAACCGGTCGAGATCATTCATCACCACCATATCGAACGGGGTCGACGTGGTCCCTTCTTCTTTATACCCACGCACATGCAGGTTCTTGTGATTCGTCCGTCGGTAGGTGAGCCGGTGGATCAGCCACGGGTAGCCGTGGAACGCGAAGATGACCGGCTTGTCCGTCGTGAACAAGGCATCGAAGTCCTTGTCGGACAATCCGTTCGGATGTTCAGCGGATGGTTGTAGTTTCATCAGATCCACCACGTTGACCACCCTTACCCTCACTTTCGGCAGATACGTCCGCAGTAAGGAGACGGCCGCCAGCGTTTCCAGCGTAGGCACATCGCCGCAACAGGCCATGACCACGTCCGGTTCACTATTCCGATCGTTACTCGCCCAATCCCAAATGCCGATGCCGGCTGTGCAATGCTTCACTGCGGCATCCATGTCGAGCCATTGCGGCGCCGACTGCTTCCCGGCCACGATGACGTTCACATGGTTGCGACTGCGTAGACAGTGGTCGGTGATAGACAGCAACGTATTGGCATCGGGTGGCAGATAGACCCGGATCACCTCGGCCTTCTTGTTGACCACGTGATCGATAAATCCAGGATCTTGATGGCTGAAGCCATTGTGATCCTGTCGCCAAACATGAGAAGACAACAAATAATTCAGCGAGGCAATCGGTCGTCGCCACGGGATCTGGTTGCAGACCTTGAGCCATTTGGCATGTTGATTGAACATCGAGTCGATGATGTGGATGAAGGCCTCATAGCAGGAAAAGAATCCGTGCCGGCCCGTCAACAGATAGCCTTCCAGCCACCCCTGGCATTGGTGCTCACTGAGCATCTCCATCACCCGGCCGTCCGGTGCCAGATGGTCGTCGTAGGGCTGGCGTTCTGCCATCCAGGCACGGTTGGTGATGTCCAAGACGTCTTGCCAACGGTTGGAATTGTTCTCATCCGGACTGAAGAGGCGGAAGTTCCGGTGCTCCATATTGATCTTCATCGTGTCTCGTAGAAACGCTCCCATGATGCGAGTCGCCTCGGCTTCGACGGCACCAGGCCTTTTCACCGCGACAGCGTACCGACGAAAATCCGGCAGCCGCAAATCCTTCAACAGCAGCCCACCGTTTGCGTGAGGATTCGCGCTCATGCGCCGATCTCCCTTGGGCGCCAGTTCGGCGAGTTCTGGCTTGAATCGCCCGGACTTGTCAAACAGTTCCTGAGGCTTGTAGCTCTTCATCCACTGTTCAAGAATCTTCACATGTGCCGGCTTGCCCATGTCGCCCATAGGGACCTGGTGCGAACGCCAGTAATCCTCAGTCCGCTTGCCGTCGATCTGTGGAGGGCAGGTCCAGCCTTTGGGTGTTCGGAGCACAATCATGGGCCAGACTGGGCGCTTTGGGGTGCCCTCTTTGCGCGAAACAGTTTTGATTCGTTGGATGTCTTGCATGACAGCGTCGAGCGTCTCCGCCATGAGTCGGTGCATCTTCGAGGGATCGCGGCCCTCGACGAAGTAAGGATTGTAACCGTAGCCGCGGAACAGATGATCCAGCTCGTCATGACTGATCCTGGCCAGAACCGTGGGATTGGCAATCTTGTAGCCGTTCAAATGGAGAATCGGCAGGACGACCCCGTCGGTGACCGGATTCAGAAACTTGTTGGAATGCCAGCTCGTGGCGAGCGGGCCGGTTTCCGCTTCCCCGTCGCCGACCACGCAGGTTGCGATGAGATCCGGATTGTCGAACACTGAACCATAAGCATGTGACAGTGAGTAGCCCAATTCACCGCCCTCATGAATAGAGCCCGGCGTTTCCGGCGCGACGTGGCTGGGAATGCCACCGGGAAACGAAAACTGCTTGAACAACCGCTTCATGCCCTGCTCGTCCTGCGAGACGTCCGGATAGACTTCGCTGTACGTGCCTTCGAGATAGGCATTGGCGACAAGCCCTGGTCCGCCGTGGCCGGGACCAGCGATATAGATCATATTGAGATCGTATTGTGTGATGATCCGGTTCAGATGCATATAGATAAAATTCAGGCCCGGGGTCGTGCCCCAATGACCGAGCAGGCGCGGCTTGATATGAGTGCGCGCGAGCGGTTTCTTTAGTAACGGGTTGTCGTAGAGATAGATCTGTCCGACCGACAGATAATTGGCCGCTCGCCAATAGGCGTCCAATTTATTTAGTTGGTCCTGATTCAATATCTTCGGCTTTGTTCGTTGCATAGTCCCCTCCTACTGCTTCGTCACGACTCGGCTCCGATCATCTCCAGCACGGACCGGGCAATCTCACTTTCTTCATCCGTATGAATGACTCGCACGGTCACCCTACTGCCTTCGCTAGAAATCACGGCCTCATCGGCCTCGTTGCGCACTGTATCGAGCGCGACGCCGAGAAATTCCAAGCCGGCGCAGATGCGTGCGCGAATGATTGGAGAATGCTCCCCAATCCCGGCAGTGAAGACTACTGTGTCCACACCACCCAGTGTCGCGGCCAACGCACCGATCCATTTTTTAGCCTGATAACAAAATAACTCGATCGCCTCGGCAGCTCGTGGATCATCCTGCTCTTGCTTGAGGAGGTCTCGCATGTCGGCGCTGATTTCTGATACGCCGAGGAGGCCCGATTCGGTGTTGACCATGCGATGAAATTGCTCCGCCGTCATGCCTTCTGTCCGAGCCAGATAGGCCACGAGCCCTGGGTCAAGATCTCCGGATCTGCGGCTCATCGGCAGGCCAGAGGTCGGAGTAAAGCCCATGGTCGTGTCGACGGCTTTTCCATCCCTCACCGCCGCCATACTCGCCCCGTTTCCAAGATGAGCGAGGATGACGCGCCCGTCGGCCTCACCAGGCCTTCCTACTCTGGACAACTCCCTCATGAGATAGGCATAGGACAAGCCATGAAACCCGTACCGTTGGAGACCGAGTTGTTCATAGCGTCGCGGGATCGGCAGGAGGCGAGCCACACGGGGCATGTCACGGTGAAACGCCGTGTCGAAGCAGGCGACTTGCGAGAGATGGGGATACCGACCTCCAAATGCCTCGATCAACTGGATCTCCGCCGGCAGATGTTCAGGATCATAAGGACTCAGCCGCCGTAGCTCTTGTATAACGTCCGGCGTCATGCGTTGGGGCGCACGATAGTGAGGACCGCCATGTACAACGCGGTGCCCGATCGCCGCCAGCGCGTTGTCCGTGAGCCGGTCCTTGATACAACCCATCAGGGGCTCAATGCAGGCCACATGATCAGGAGCCTTGAGTCTCTGACGTTCGGCGGTGCCGGTCCCCTCGCAGGTCCACGTGAGCGTCCCTTCCGGTGATCCGATGCGGTCAATCGAGCCTGACAACTCACGGACGGGAGTGACACCGGCACGAAAGAGCGCAAACTTGAGTGTCGACGATCCCCCATTGATCGCCAAAATTGAGCCAGTCCTTGAAGCCGAAGCAGACTCTGTCATGACTGTTCCATCTCCCGCCTTCTGGCCAGTACGTGCTCTCACCCACGATGGATGTGCTCTCCACCCAGTCGGTAGGCATTGTGGAGATACTGCTCCATCATCCGTTGAGTATTGAAGAACCCGCCATTCAAGGCAATCGCCTGCCGCATGATCTCAGTAAAACGTTCTCGCTCCCTGTAGAAACAGGGCAATACCTTCTGTTCCAGTTTGTCATACAGCGCCGCGGCATGACAGGCGTCCATATCCCCATGCGGCTCCATGCAAGACTCTACCCGATCGCCGATTGACCAACCGGTCATACCTTCGAGATGGCCCTCGATCCACCAGCCGTCAAGCACACTCAGACTCGGTACTCCGTTCATCGCCGCCTTCATCCCACTCGTCCCCGAAGCCTCCATCGGCGGCAACGGGGTATTGAGCCAGACATCCGCACCGGCACAGAGCATCTTGGCCACCTCCATGTCATAGTTGGTCAGGTAGGCAACGTTGATGCTCCCGTGCAGCGCATCACGCATTGCATGAATATGCGCGATCAGGTCCTTGCCATCGCGGTCATGCGGATGCGCCTTGCCGGCAAAGACGATCTGGATCGGCCCCGCCGCTCGGATAATCTGCTTGAGCCGTGCGAGATCCTGAAAGATCATGCCGGCCCGTTTGTAGGCCGCAAACCGGCGGGCAAATCCGATCGTCAATATCTCACGATCAAAACCCGCGTTCGCTTCCCGATTCACATGTTCGACCAACGTGCGCTTGGCTTCCACATGGGCCGCCCAGATGTCCGAGGTGGGAATACTCACGGCATAGCGCAGCGAGAGTTGATCGCGCCGCCAGTCCGGCAGATGGGTATCGAAGAGTTTCTGGAATGATGGAGCGGTCCACGTGATCGCGTGCACTCCGTTGGTAATGGAATGGATCGGGTAGCCGGGGAACATGCCATGCGAGACTTCCCCATGCTTCATCGCCACTCCATTGACATAGCGAGACCCCCGCAACGCCAATTGCGTCAGATTGAGCGTCTCCCCAACGCCACAGGACTTCAATAGCTGCCACCAATGATCGCCGAGCACCTGGCGCGCGAGTGTCTCGGGAAACTTATCGTGGCCTGCCGGCACTGGGGTATGGGTCGTAAATATGCACTGTTCGCGAATGGTTTCGATCAGCTCGTTGGAAATTGAATCCGACTGGTTCTGCGCGGCCAGCTTCTCCGCGCCAAGCGCAAGGACGAGTAACGCGGCGTGCCCCTCATTCATGTGAAACCGGCGGATGTCTTGGTATCCGAGAGCCCGCAAGAGTCGGAACCCTCCAACCCCCAGCACCATTTCCTGACAGAAGCGATAATGGTCGTCACCTCCATAGAGCACATCCGTCAGCGTTCGGTCCCATGGTTGATTCTCGTTCACATCGGTGTCGAGCAGATACACCGGAACAACATGGCCGGACTGGCCGGTGACGCGGTATCTCCAGGCCCTGACATGGACTGTGCGGCCTTCGATGTCAACCGTGGCCTGCTCGTCGATCAGTTCCGCAAAATCATTGATCGGCCAGGCAACGGCTTCTTCATGTTGATGACCCTGCGCATCCAGCCGCTGGAAAAAGTATCCGCGCCGGTGAATCAACGACACCGCCACCATCGGCACCTCAAGATCCGCGCCGGAACGAATCGTATCACCAGCCAGCACGCCGAGCCCTCCCGCATAGGTCGGCATCCCGGATTCCAGCCCGATCTCCATGGAGAAATAGGCGACCAGCACGTTGTCAGGCTCGTCTGTCATGATGTCTGCACAATGTGCTTGATACGTCGCAGTTCGTCTCGCACCAGCCGCGGTAGCAGAAAGTGCTTCCGCACATGCTCACGCCCAGCCCGACCAAATTCTCCCCGTTCGCCCGGTCGCTTGAGTAGGTCGAGGACCCGCTCCGCACAACCTTCTACGCTGCTGACAAGGTTTTTGTGATAGGGCTCAGGAAACTGCATCGGAATGCTTCCAGCCTTTCCGGCTACCACCTATTTTTCTTTCCATAGGGCTTCGGACACGACGAGTCCGAAGCCTTCCCGCAACGATTTTTGGATGACCACATCACAACCGCGATGAAAGGCGTTGACCTCCATGCTGCCAACTCCCGAGAGGTTCGTAAAGACGAAGAGGTCTGGATCATTCGCGGCCTGCTCTTCGACGCGATACAGTACGGAGAGAACGCCTCCTACGATTGCTCCCTCCACAATCATGATCGTCTTGAAAAAGATCAGATCGGTCTGCATAAGACCCATCAACAGAATCGCCGTGACATAAGGAATGACCCATAAGACAGACCATACCCGATCTCTTTCAGCATTGTCCTTCCTCCGCGCCTAAAAATAAGACTCCAGGGACACCTCACTGTTTCTACTGCTGGCACTGTGAAGCATTTGCACGTTGATCCATTTGTCAGCAGCATCATGGCTGCTGAGACCGTTCCGCACTCAGCATAAGAAGTTCGATTTCTTCCGTAATCTCTTCTTGTCGGAGAACATTACGTTTTAATTCTAATCCAGATATTTCTTTTTCAAGCCGCTGTATCGCGCCTTCCAGATGGGATACCCGAGCATGATTCTCCGCCAAAAGGGCGCTATAAAAGATCTTATGCAAGAAGGAATAGAAGTAGAGATCAATCAACTCAGCTAAAAATACAGGCGGGGGCAGATTCAGGAACGGCGGATCCGCGAAATGAGCTGTCTTGCCAGGAGACAGCTCGAATGGTCGGAGGGTTTGACTAAACGCACCATCTGTATCTAGGGCATGCGAAACGACCGTGATCGTCAAAGGTCGGGCTGATGGTTCTTGTCTCTGCAACTCATGGATGTGATCCATCACCTGGATCAACACCGACTGGACTTCTTCCGCAACAGACGCTCCCTCTACGGATATCGTCGCATATCGATCGTCCGCAATCCGCGCTGTCAGCTTTTGCCCCACCGACAAGAGAACCGGACCTTGATCTCCCACGAGCTGCAGCCGCTCTCGAACATGGGCACCCAACTGTTCATTGAAATCACCGCAAAACCCTCGTTCCGAGCCGATCACGACATACAGTGGCCTGCCGCCCTCCGTGTGGGACAACGCTTCAGGGTAAAACATGAGGAAATCGGCACCCGCCTCCTGCATGCTTGTCACCACGCGGTCCTGCGCAGCCAACAGCCTGGCCAGCTTCTGTATCTCCATCAGAGCGAGGTTTTTCATGGCGCTCATGATGGCGCTGATCTCACCGAGTGAGCGGGTATGATCCTCGATATCGCGTCGTTTGCTCATGTCGCCATGTGCCGGTCGAGCCAATGACTCACAGCTTCTATCCATTCTTCTTCACGACTGTCCAGCGTGAGATCGCTCTCCTTCACACGCATCGCGAGAGAGTCAAGCAAGGCAGGAATCGATGCCAAAGGAACCTTGTTGAAGAGACCATGCTGAAATCCCGTCAACCAGGCCAGATGAAACTCAATCGGCAGGGGAGCCAGCCTATCCTGCTTCAGCAATTCCCGCAGGACACGGCCAGATGCAATCTTCGTTTCCATCGACGCCTCAATACGCGATCCGAATCTGGTGAAGACCTCCAACTCGAGGAATTGGAGATACTCCAACTTCATGCGTCCTGCTTTTTCTTTGATTCGGTGGTGCTGTCCCTTCCCCCCGACACGTGACACGGATCTCGTCACATCGATGGCGGGAAGAATGCCTGACGCAAAGAGGCGTTTATCGAGATAGATCTGTCCATCGGTAATCGAGATCAGATTCGTGGGAATATAGGCTGCAATTTCTCCCTCCTTTGTCTCGACGATCGGCAAGGCCGTCATGCTGCCGCCCCCATGCGCCGAGGCAAGACAGGTCGATCGCTCAAGCAGACGTGAGTGGAGAAAGAAAATATCGCCGGGATAAGCCTCGCGTCCTGGTGGACGCCGGAGGAGCAGCGAGAGCTCCCGATAGGCTTCCGCGTGCATCGTCAGATCGTCGTACACCACCAGCGTGTCGTGCCCCTCCCACATCCAGGTTTCCGCCACAGCACATCCCGCAAACGGAGCCATAAATTTGAGGCCAGGCAGCGACGTCGCCTCTGCGACAACAAGCACGGTATACATCAATGAACCGGACTGCCGAAAGGTTTCGATCGTATCAACAACGCTTGACCGTTTCTGGCCGACCAGGACATAGACACAGCGCACCCCTTGGCCCCGTTGATTGATGACCGCATCGATGGCTAAGGAGCTTTTTCCGAGCCCATTGTCGCCGATGATCAATTGGCGCTGGCCCTTGCCGATGGGAATCAACGTATCCACGATCTTGCTTCCCGTATACAGCGGTTTATGGACGAAGTCGCGCGCTGTAATCGGCGGCGAAAGAATGTCCAGCGGACGAGTGGCTGAACATTCCGGATGGTCCAATCCATCGAGTGGATTTCCCAGGGGGTCGATGACTCGACCAATCAGAGCCTCCCCCGTCGGGATCTCCATACGCCGGCCCGACAGATGCGCGATCGTACCGGCAGTCAGTCGGTCGGTCTGTTCGAGTAGAATGGCGCCGACGATGTGCGCCTCCAGCTGAAACACCATGGCGCGGCTGCCATCGTCGAGGTCAAGGATTTCATCCATCGCTGCCGATGGCAAACCCTCGATCCAAGCGATGCCATCCCCGACCGACACGACAATCCCTTGTTCGGAGACCCGCAGGCTGAACCGATAGTCACGGAGCCACGCGGCCTGACTTGCCAGCACCTGATTCGATGCGATTGCTTGACTAAGCATGGCGCGACGATTCGGCAAAAAAGCTCATTTCGTCTTGCACATTGGCGCGAAGGACCCAGGATCCAAAACTGATCCGTAAGCCGGCGATGAGATTCCTGTCTTCGAGAAACTCGCAGGGCACCTCGCGTCCCATCAGCGTTCGGCAGGCGTCTCCGAGGACCTTCCGCTGAGTCGTGTCGAGTGGATACCCACTCGTAATTCTCATCACAAGCCCTGTCGTGGCCGACACCCACCGGATGGCCCGAATCTTGTCCTCTGGCAGACGGGGAAGATCCTCCATCACCAGATCGATAATCCGTCGTTCCAATTCCGCCCCCCCCAGGCGTGACAGGAGTCGACTCGCGAATGTTGCCCCTTGTGCGATGGCGGAAGCCTCGGTCTGTTGCGTGAAATCTTTCAACCGCCGTTGTTCGACCGCAGCGGCTTTTTGTCGCTCCTGATCGAGTTCTGTACGAAGCCCGTCCAGCTGCCGATTCCGTTCGGCGCTGATTTCGTCACGCAGCTTTGCGCGAGCCTTGTCTTTTTCCTGCTCCCACTCTGCGAGACGATTCTCGTATTGGCCCCGTAACGTCTCCGCATCGCTCCGCATCTGTTCTGCATCCGCCTGCGTTTTTTGAATGGCAGTCTTGCGCTGGGCGATGACTTTCATCACGGGTTTATACAGAAATCGGTTAAGGAGCCAGATCAGGACCAGAAAGTTAATCAGTTCGAGTATGAACGTCGTCCAATCCAGTTCCACAGGTCACCCTCCACAGTTCCCCTCATGGACAGCGATAGAGGGCATGCGCCCCCATCGGTCATGGCTTCAGCATGTATTCGAGCAACGGATTTCGGAAGAGAATGATCAAGACGATCACCAGACAGTAAATCGCCAACGACTCAATCATGGCGAGACCGATGAATAGCGCTCGGGTGATTGAGCGTTCTGCTTCCGGCTGCCTCGCCAACGCTTCCAATGCTTGGCTGATGGCACGCCCCATTGCCATCGCCGGAATCATGGTTCCGATCGCAATAGCCAACGCAGCGACGACTGTCGAGGCAAGGGCAAACCAGCTGATGTCACGCATGATCACTCCTGTGCTTGAGGTTTTCTAGATTCTTGTGAGTGAATCGCACCGGCGATATAGATCAAGGCGAGCATACCGAAGATATAGGCCTGGATCAGCGCTTCGATGATGTGCAAGATCAACAATGGAATCGGCACCAAAAAGCCTGCCACGAGCAGCACCAACAGTGCCGCCATTTCGAGACTCATGATGTTGCCGAACAGCCGGATGGCAAGGGCGAGGGTACGGGTGAGTTCACTCATGAGGTGGAACGGGAGCATGATCGGCATGGGAGCCAAATAGTGACGCAGATACGCTCGGACCCCCTCTGAGCGAATGCCGAACCAGTGCACCGAAAGAAACACAATGACGGCCAGCGCTGCCGTCGTCGACAGGTCACCGGTCGGAGCGTGGACACCGGGGATCAGACCGGACAGATTCGCCACCATGATGAACAGCCAGAGCGTGGCAATGAAAGGGAGCAGCCGCGCTGTCTGTGCGGGCAACACGGCTCGAATCGCCTCATCCGCCGCACCAAGCAACCCTTCCAAGACAACTTGGATCGGCCCAGGATCGAGGCTCAGCCGCCTCGTTCCGATCCAAGACCCCACGACGAGAGCGAACATGATGCCCCATGTAGTGAGGACCGGTTCCGCTAACACAACCGGTCCAAGCTGCACTCCCGCCCCTGTCAACAGATCGGACGATCCCATCCGTTATTCCCTCACGTTCAAATAGACGCTCATGGCGCCGATACCCACACCGAGAACAATCAGGCTCAGCGTCCAACGCATCGAATACCCGGGAACCAAACCATCCAGCCATTGACCGACATAGGCACCGACGATCACGGGCACGACAAACAGCAACCCCAAGGTCCCCAGATACACGGTCTGTCTCAGCAGAGTAGGTCTGTCTTCTTCCGCTTGCTTCATGCGGCGGATCTGCTTGGNNCTCCAGAGTCGCTTGAACATTTCCTCCTCCAATCGACGCAGGCTATCCTTGATACGGTGCAGCGCGGCCTCTTCCGTCACCAGCTGTTCTTCGAGTGCCTGGCTGATCTGGGCATAGTCGTCGTCACGGATGTATCGCCTGGCGCTCAGGTAGAGATTGTTATCGGCACAATAGAGCAGGCCTCGTGGCACAGCCAGAAAATGCCAGCGGTCGTCCGTGGTCCGGTAGCGCGCGAGTCCGAACGCAAGCACCGTCATCATCCGTGCATGACCGGCAAGAATCCCGAAAAGACCCGAGTCGTCCTGCCCCACGAAGCTCGCCACCTGATCGATCCGCTCGTAGTGCGTGGCGTCCTGCAGATGGAGGACGAAAGACTTCATGCTTGCACACCTTTCATCGAGCCACGCATGTAGCACCGATCTTCCGGCACGTCGTCGAACTCTCCGTGCAGGAACGCCTCGCAATCGAGGAGCGTGTCGGCCAAGGGCACCGATACCCCTTGGATACCGGTCAGTTCACCGGTGACATGGAACGGCTGAGTCAGGTACCGCTGGAGCTTCCTGGCCCGAACCACAATACGCCGGTCCGTCTCAGACAGTTCTCCGATGCCGAGCATGGTGAGGATATCTTCGAGTTCCCGATACCTCGCAAGATGCTCCCTCACTCCTTCGGCAATTCGATAGTGCCGATCTCCCAGAAAGTGACGATCCATCAGTTTGCTCGTGGATTGCAGCGGGTCCACGGCCGGATAGATTCCTTTGCTGGCCTGAGCGCGTGTCAGGATCACGAGCGTGTCCAGATGATTCAGAATGCCGCTCACGGCTGGATCAGTCATGTCGTCGGCCGGAACGTAGACGGCTTGTACAGAGGTGATCGCACCCTTCGTGGTGGAGATAATGCGCTCTTCCAACTCCGCGACTTCCGTCATCAAGGTCGGCTGGTATCCCACTGTCGCCGGCATTCGCCCGAGCAGACCGGAGATTTCACTGCCTGCCTGAACGAAGCGAAACACGTTGTCCATCAAAAACAGCACGTCCTTCTGGAGCGTGTCGCGAAAATATTCCGCATAGGTCACGGCAGCCAACCCTACTCGGAACCGCACCCCAGGGGACTCGTCCATCTGACCAAAGATCAGCGTCGTCTGCGGCATGACTCCGGCTTTCCGCATCTCATGCCAGAGTTCGTGCCCTTCCCGAATCCGTTCACCGACCCCGGCGAACACGGACACGCCGCGGTGCAGCGCGACAATGGCGTGCATAAACTCGGTGAGAAGTACGGTCTTGCCAATCCCGGCACCCCCAAACAATCCGGTCTTGCCGCCTCTAATGAAGGGAAAGAGCAGATCCATCACCTTGATGCCGGTTTCCAGAATTCCACTCACGGGTTTCGTTTCGTGGAGCGGCGCCGGCTTGGCCAGAATGTTGCGAAACTCATGGGTCGCGAGAGGCGGTCCCCCGTCCAAGGGTTCCCCAAAAACGTTCAAGACCCGACCGAGGCAATCGGGANNCCACGGGAACGTGCACGGGTGCTCCCGTATCGAACACAGGCATGCCACGACGCAGTCCGCTTGTTCGATGCAAGGTGATGGCGCGTACGTGGCGCTCGTCGAGATGTTGATAGACCTCGAAAATGTATGTCTCATGGTCCATCGCTGAACACAATGCTTGGTGCAGGGGAGGCAGCCGATCGCACGAGATGTCGACGACAGGGCCACGCACTTTGGCGATGACTCCAATCGCGTCATGATCGTCGTGAAGAGTTCCTGCTGGTCTTAGTCCCACCTTGCACTCACAATCATTAAAACCTAGTCGCTGAGGCTGATACAGTCGTTACTGGAACTGCCTCCGAAACTGCCACATGCCGAAGCCGAACAAGGCACCGCCCAACGCCACCATCGACAGGACCTGACTCCATAACATCTCGAGCCCTATACCTTTCAGCAGAATGCCGGTCGCGATTTCGATGAAATATCGAAGCGGGGACAGTGCCATCAGATAGCGCACCCAGGCGGGCATCGTCTCCAGCGGCGTGAAAATCCCGGACAGTAACAGCATGGGGGCAACCACGAGCAACGTCATCATCCCCACCTGCGCCTGATTTTTCGTGACGGTCGATGCAAACACCCCTATCCCCGCTGTGGCCACGATAAAGAGAGCCGTCAAGAGGAACAGCAGTGAAACGCTTCCTCTGATCGGCACGCCGAATACGGGGAGCATGACTCCAAACAAGGCCACCGCTGTTGCGCCAAGAATCACCAATGTCATTGCCACGACTTTAGGTAACATAATTTGCGCCGGGGTCAGCGGCGACACCAGAAGTTGCTCCACCGTGCCGCGCTCCTTCTCTCGTACCAACGCCGCCGCCGGCAGCAACACCGCAAAAATCGTGATCATCCGCAACA
>CXWL01022957.1_pt1 | contig 14708 bp, 10 predicted proteins | sample 590931 | NCBI WGS metagenome assembly CXWL01 (sample SAMEA3498368, study PRJEB10139) | groundwater metagenome | biome: water well; material: biofilm material | place: Germany | collected 2015-04-27 | reverse complement strand
GCGTGGAATGTGTCCGGCATGAGCGCGACTGATCGCACCACGATGCTCTTCGGGAGATGGGCGTTCAGCGCTCTGGTCCATCCCCGGGGCGTCATGTCACGGTCGATACGGAAACTCGCCACCTGCCCCATCGCATGTACTCCTGCATCGGTGCGTCCGGCGCCGATGACCGGTGCGTTGATTTGAGTGACGCCTGCAATGGCCGCTTCGACGGCTGCTTGAACCGTTGGCTGGTCGGGCTGACGTTGCCAGCCTGCGTAGGCTGTGCCGTCATATTCGAGAGTGAGTTTAACGATAGGCATGCAACACGTGGATGACGATGAGCGAGACGATCAGCGGATGTCCGGTCTATTATTGGTCAGGAATGAAACAATACCATGGTAGAGGGATTGAGCGACATCGCGGACGAACGCCGGTTTTCTGAGGAGATCTTCCTCGTCGGGGTTGGAAATATAGGCGATCTCGGCCAGGATGCTGGGCATGCTCGTAAACCTCAAGACATAAAAGGGCGCGGTCTTGACGCCATGGTCGTTGACCACATATTGCCCATTCATCTGGGAGATCATGGCTTCTTTCGCATTCCACGCAAGCTCCAGGGACTCCTCGATTTTCTTTGCCGTTAACAGATCTGCCACGAGGTATTCCCATCCGACCCCGGTGTTGATGATCGGGGTGCCGTTCTCCCGTGCTGCGACCTCAAGTGCTCGCTGATCCTTGGCCTCCCCGAAGTGATAGATTTCAATCCCTTTGACTATGCGTGACGGATGCGAGTTGACATGGATGGAGACGAAGAGATCGGCTTCGTTGCTGTTCGCAAATCTGGCCCGATCTTCCAGCTCAATAAACACATCACGGTCTCGGGTCATCAACACGCGTACGCCGGGCTGCTTTCGTAGAAGTTCACGAAGCTGGAGCCCTACCTTGAGGGTAATATCCTTCTCCTCGGTCCGTTGGATCCCCCGTGCGCCTGGATCTTTCCCCCCATGGCCGGGATCGATCACGATGGTCGTGTATCCCTTGGCGCGCGGCGTGACGGGTTGGGAGGTGGAAGAAGCTGCCCGCTGATGGCCTTCTCGTGGATCAAGCGCTGAAGGAGGGACTGGGGCCTTGGGTGGCGTCACATCAATGACCAAGCGAGGGGGATGGGATAGCGTGAAGTGCTTATAGGTCCGGAACGATGTGGTTGGAAGAGACACTGCGACAGCATGCGAGGGCAGTTGAGTGACAATGAAGGGTGATGGAATAGTCCCGTTCATAGCTTTCGTTTGCGCTGGTTGGCTGAGCCCTGTGTTGGGAAGGGCGAGGACCACGCGACTTGGATTGGTCGCTCGTTGCTCGATGACTGTCGTGTGATGATCAAGATCCAACACGAGTCTGCTTCTCTCTGGGCTCGTCATCACACGGAAATTGCGAACGGTCACGGGAGCCAGGGAAGCGGTCGTTCCTTTGATGCGGCTCTGTTCCGATGACCGCATCGGTAAAGGACGGTGATCATCGGAGGACCACGCCCAGGCCGCTGGGATCAAGCTCCCGTATGCGGAGAGGAAGAAGATGGCAGTGGACGAGAGGAGGGTGAGGAGCTTAACGGAAAGCAGTCGAGGCTTTCGTATACGCATGGGCCTTTTGTCGATAGAAGACAATGGGAAACTATTCTCAGATGTCCGTCGCCTTGTCAAGAATTACACCAGTTAGCTAGGCGGAATTCGGATTGACTGTGGGCTCACGACCGCGATAGCGTGAGATATGCCGACACATCTGATCGTCGATGGGTATAACGTGCTGGCTGGCGCCGGAGCCCTTCCCGGACGCCTTGAATCGGCCCGCGAGGTGTTGCTGCATGAGTTGGCCGCCTATCGGCATCGGAAGCACCATGCGATCACCGTCGTATTTGACGGCTGGCAACAGGGCCAGCCATCCGAACGGCGGGAGCATCGTGCCGGAGTCCAGGTGATCTATTCAAGACGGGGTGAGCGTGCGGATCAGGTCATTCAACGCTTGGCGCGGGAATACGGGGCGGACTGTGCGGTCGTCAGCTCAGACCACGAAATCGTGAATACGGCCAGAGCTCATGGGGCCATGGTCATGGGAGCGCGTGAATTTGCGGACAAGCTGCGCGTGTCATCGAGCACAGGCGGCACCATACCCTATAAAGAACTCGATACAGGAGTCGATGTTCGTCCAATGCGGGGGCCGGAGAAGAAGGGGAACCCTCGAAAACTGCCAAAATCCCAACGACAACGCGCTCGCCAGCTCAAGCGATTTTGAACAGCTGCTTTGCATTCTCGGTCGTTCGTTCCTGAATCTCTTCCAAGGAGAGCTCGGGATGAATGGCTGCGAGTTGCTTCGCTACCTGTGCTACATACGCCGGTTCATTGCGTTTGCCGCGATAGGGAACAGGCGTCAGGTATGGGCAATCGGTTTCGATGAGCAGGCGATCCAGCGGGGTCTGCTTGGCAATCTCGCGTAGTGCGGTCGCACTCTGAAACGTGAGGATTCCAGAAAACGAGAGATGAAATCCCAAATCAAGGGCTTCCTTCGCCAGCCAGGCATCTCCAGAAAAGCAGTGAAAGACCCCGCCGACTTCTGACGCCTTCTCTTCCCTTAAAATTGCGACCGTATCCTCCTGTGCTTCCCTCGTGTGAATAATCACGGGTAGCTTGAGTTCGCGTGCCACCTGAATCTGCTCGCGGAATCGGTCACGCTGCTCTTTTGGGGAGGAGTGATTGTAGTGATAATCGAGCCCGATTTCCCCATAGGCCACGACCTTCGCGCTCTTCGCTAGACGGCGGAACTCATCATACCAATCGCCCTGGATATGCTTGACCTCGTGTGGATGGACCCCGACGGCGGCGTACACAAAGGGATAGTGATTTGCGAGCGCGACGGCCGCTTGACTGGTCGTCAGATCACAGCCGATGGAGACGAACGCTTCGACTCCGGCTTCCCGCGCACGGGCAATGGCGGCCTCCCGATCGTCGTTGTAGCGCGCATCATCAAGATGCGTGTGGGTATCGATTAACATCGGCGCATAGTAGCACGAGCTGCGGTTCTAGAGAAATGCTCGCGTCGTTGAATTATTGAATAACCTCTGTCTGGTGGCTGCATGTGATAATTCCCATGTGTGCCTAACCGGGCTTTGAGGAGTTGACAGGCGCTAGATGAGCAGTGTATTGATACCGATTATTAAAATCACTAACTGAGACCGGCATCTGACCGATAGTCTCAGCCAGAGGCCAGAGGTCGATCAAGACCGGAGCCCAAGACGTCAAAGGACGCCTTGGGCTTTTTTATTGAGAACACTGGACCAAAGGGAGATCGACAATGACGACACACAGCACACACCTCGCTGAAGCACAACTCATGGCTTCACGCGACATTCCCAATGTGGGAACTGCACTGCGACTCACCTATGCGCAGATCGCCTCTCTGTTTCATCAGTACCGTGAGGAACTTACGCGCCGACTTGTCAGTATGGTAAAGTCTCACGAAACGGCTGCGGACCTTGTACAAGATACGTATGTGCGGTTGCTTCGGCTCGGTGACGCGCAGGTTGTCGAGCAACCGCGCGCGCTACTCCACCGGATTGCCGGCAATCTGGCGATCGATCATCTTCGGAAGGAAAAGCACGCCTTCCACAATGCCAATTCCATGGATGTTGCCATGGCGGTCCCCTGTCAGGCTCCATCCCCGGAACGAGAACTGCTGGGCAAACAGCGGCTTCGAATTTGTCTTCAGGTGATCGAACGACTCCCTCCCCGGAGCCGTGAAGCCTTCGTGCTGTGCCGAGTCTACGGGTACTCGTATCAAGAAATCGCCGTGCGGCTGAACATCTCCGAAAGCGGAGTGGAAAAATTGCTGATGCGTGCCCTCGATCGAAGCTGTGAGGCTCTCAAAGCGATCGATCTCGCCGAGTGAGGATCTTGGTCCGTCGGATCGTCACACTGTATACTGGTTCCGGCCTCGCCGAGCAGAGGCCGATGAGCTAGCGCTATGCAGGGCACAGACCATTCCGAGGACATAGTTTCATCGGGAAGCGATGCCCGGCTTCGGAAGGAAGCTGTGGCGTGGGTCATTCGACTACAGAATGCCGACCTCTCTCAGGAGGAGCGACAGGCATTCGACGTGTGGCAAACGCGGAGTTCGGCGCATAGGCTAATGTTTCAGGAGGTTGTGGCTGTATGGAATAGTCCCGAACTCCATGCGGCTGGGATCATGGCAGAGGAGCCTGCCCCGGTTTTCTCCACTGCGAAGTCCACGCAACGCCGTCGCTGGTCGATTGTAGCGGCTGCGTGCGTCGCCTTGCTTGTAATTGCCGCTGACCTTCTCGATCTCACCACACGCTGGCAGTCTGACTATCGAACTGGGTCTGGAGAGCGGCGCACGGTCGAGTTGCCGGATCGCTCGATTGCTACGCTCAATACTCAATCAGCGATCGCGCTCTTATTTGATGACAGGGTTCGTCGCGTCCGGCTGCTTAAAGGCGAAGTGCTCTTTAACGTTCAGCAGGATGCAGCCCGTGCGTTTATCGTGGACAGTACTGCAACCACCGTCCGAGCTGTTGGAACGGCATTTGTCGTGCGGGCGGAGCCGGGAGGCGATCGGGTCACCGTGCTCGAAGGCACAGTAGAGGTTGGTGAAAAAGGAAGCGCCGATTCACCAGCAATCGTGATGGCCGGCTCGCGGATCGATATGGAGCAAGGCCATCCAGGACGGCCGTACGCCATCGACGCGCCCTCAGCTTCCGCCTGGCTGCGGGGACGGCTTGTCGTCAATGGCGTGCCGTTTGCCAAGGTGCTAGAAGAGTTGCGGCGGTATCATCCGGGCACAATCGTCCTGTTGAATCAGCGTGTCGGCGCAACCAGCGTGACCGGAACCTATAACGTGGACGATCCCGTTGCCGCGCTCGAGCTACTCGTCAAAACCGTTCCTGTCTCGATGATGAGCCTCACCGATCGCCTCGTTCTGCTCTTCTAATCCTCTAGATAGCATGCCACAGCGTCGAAGCCGGGTGAGGAAACGCGCGTGCTTCTCCGTCTATAGATCGATGGGTCACAACAGCAGGAGCTGAGCAGAATGGCACAACGAAGATTAAGGAACACCGGATCTCATTCACCGTACGAGGAACAAGAGGCATGCCGGCGATACAAAGGGTTACGGAATTTCGGCTGGAGCGTGCTGCTTCTTACCCTTGTCGTGACGGCAGCCGGCGACTTGTTCGCGCAAGAGCGTGTGGCCTCTACGACCATAAGTGCCCCTCTCGAGTTCAATATCTCTGCGCAGCCACTTGGGACTGCCCTGAACGCCTTTGCCGAGGCCACGGGCTGGCAGGTCAGCGTATCGACTGAGTTGATCGCCGGCAGGACCTCGCCCGGCATCACCGGAAGCCACCAGCCTGAAGCAGCGCTCCAATCGTTATTGTCTGGAACCGGCATCACGTATCGCCTCACTGACACCAACGCTGTGACACTCGTACAGGTAGGCGTATCATCGTCGCCTGCAGAACTCCAACCGCTACTGGCAGATCCGAGAGGTGAGGCACTACCGCACATCGCTGATTCCAAGCCAGTGAAGGTGCCGGAAATTCTGGTGAAAGAGACGAGACGACGAGAGAACCAGTCGTATACCGTCGAGGAGGTCTCCAGTGCGACAAGGATTCCTGTCCCAGTCCATGATACGCCTCGTTCAGTGGAAGTGGTGACCAAGCAAGTGCTCGAAGATCAAAAGGTGATCCGGTTCAGTGATGCCTTGCGAAATGTAAGTGGTGTGTCTCAGTTCAGCACCCAGGGTGGCCAAGCCGGCAGCTTCATGATTCGTGGGTTCGTCTCAGATCTCAACGTCTTTAAAAATGGCTTTCGCGACGATAGCACGTTCAGCTCTCGGGCCCAGCGCGATATCATCAACATTGAAAGTATCGAAGTGATTAAGGGGCCGCCGTCTTACTTGTTTGGCCGATCCGACCCAGGTGGGGTGATTAATCAAATCACCAAGGCGCCGCTGAAAAATCCGTATTACTCTGCCGAACTGCTCTTCGGTAATTACGATCTCTATCGCCCCACCATTGATATCGGTGGGCCATTGAATGAGAGCAAAACCCTGACCTATCGGTTCAACGGGTTATACGAGAATGCCGGCAGCTATCGGGAGGGAGTTCGCTCGGAACGGATCTTTCTTGCGCCGACCTTTGGCTGGGAAATGGGGCCACGAACGACATTCCGTTTCGACGCCGAATATCTCTACGATAATTCACCCATCGATCGTGGGTTGGTGGCCATCGGTGGTGGGGTCGCATCTATTCCTGTCACTCGCTTCTTGGGCGATCCGACCAGGAAGCATGAGACGAATCACGGCAAAGCCACGCTGACCTTCCTGCATGAATTCAATGACATGTTCAGGTGGCGAACCGCATTCAGAGCGGCAGTGACGCGAAGCCGATATTCCAGTTTAGAATCATGGTTTTTGGTCGGTGATGAAAACGATGGCATTTTGAACCTTGCGCAGTTTGCGATTCCCACCACGGTCCAGAGCCATTATTTACAGAACGAACTGCACGGACAGTTCTTGACCGGACCGATCAAGCATAAGACGATTGTCGGGATCGAACTGGGCCGCGAAGTCTCGTCCGCGTCGGTGTCCGGCGATTTCGGAGGCGACACCAGCACGCCGGGTGCCTTTAGTTTCATCAATATCTTTAATCCCGCTGACCGGTTGTTCTTGAATGGACCCCTGACAAAATTCAGCAATACGAAGAATGTGAACAATATTCTGGGAGTCTATTTCGGAGATCATGTCAGTCTCATTGAAAATCTCCATCTGCACGGAGGCGGCCGATTTGACTACTTCAAACAAACGCTCGTGAATCGTCCTCACGACCTGGATCCCACTCAGACTGAGGACAGCCAGACCGACCTCGCGTTTAGTCCCTCCGTTGGATTGACCTATCAGCCCTGGAAGCCTATCGCGCTGTTTGCCAACTATACGCAATCCTTTGCGCCTCAAGCCGATGCAGCCAGGAGTATCAGTGGGACTCTGTTTGATCCTGAGCGCGGAAGAGCTTACGAGGGCGGTGTGAAGTTCCAATTCTTCGAGAACCGGTTGCGGGCCAAAGTGGCTGCTTTTAACATCAAGAAGAAGAATGTCTTGACCGCCGATCCGCTCAATGGATTTGCCTTTTCTGTGGCGACGGGTGAACAGCGGAGCCAAGGTATCGAGTTGGACGTAGCAGGAAGACTGTTACCCGGATGGGATATTATCGCGAACTATGCCTACGTTGATGCGCGGGTGACGAAGGATCTGATGTTTCTTGAGCGGAGTCGCGTGTCCAATTCCCCGCTCCATCAGGGTAGTCTCTGGACCACCTATTTCTTGCAGGACGGTCCGTTGAAAGGTCTTGGTGCCGGATTGGGGATGTTTGCGCAAGGCAAGCGTAATGGAGTGTTCCAATGCACAGATTCTGCCAATTGCCAGACGCCCTTCGAGCTTCCTGGGTATGTTCGCATGGATGCCGCTATCTACTACCGCAGGCCGGACGTCTTTACCAGAACGAACATGTTTGCCGCTCTGAACTTCACCAATGTATTGGATCAGCGGTATTTTTCAGGCACGCAAAATTTCAGAGAGATTATCTACACCGGCGCGCCGTTTACCGTGATCGGCTCCGTGAAGCTGGAGTTCAATTGAGGGAATAGCTCGCCTTTGGTGTGATGGAGTTTTCACGGCGAACCAGATTTTACATGCACGCGGTATCTTGCTTGAAGCCTGAGTCCTCCCTCTGAACTGCTACTGGGGTGAGCCTGATTCGTAGGCGCATCCCTCCTTTTTCAAAAAGACGCTATCGGTTCTTCGCGCACACCAAGAAAGTGCGCTGTCAGCGCATGACGTGCGGCTGATTCTGTTCACAGAGAATCTGAGCGATTCTCTCAGAAGAAAATGCTTCTGTGAGGTGAGGAAAGTTCGTCGCCTTTCGTCTATGTAACACAGAACATCTCAGTGATCAGGGAAGAGACCGTGTTCCTTCTCTGTCAGCTGGGGGCCTGAAAATGAACGGTCCGGCGTACAGCCGAGGGGGGAGAATAGAAAAGTGGCGAGCCTGCAGGGTGCACGGATACTATCGACGCTCTTGTTCCTGATCATACTAGCCCACTCGCCTGTGGGGGCACAGCCCACGCCCTCGGATACCCTCACTCACGTGCCGATAGAATTCAACATTTCTGTGCAGCCGCTTGGGGCTGCATTGAACGCCTTCGCTGAGGCCACGGGCTGGCAAGTCAGTGTACCAAGTGAACTTGTTTCCGGTCTGACCTCCTCCGGCATCAGCGGCAAGCATATGCCTGAAGAAGCACTGCAAGCATTGTTGATCGGAACAGGACTGACCTATCGTATGGCAGGCACTAACGCCGTGATGCTCATACTGGGTGTCACTCTGCCAAGCGCGACATCACCGCTGCTTGGGAAGGAGAAGCCGACGTCACCGGAACCAGCAGGAGAGCCAATAACGACTGCTCAGCAGAAGCCGATCAAGGTGCCGGAAATCATGGTCAAGGAAGTCAAGGAACGCACGTATGCGGTGGATGATGCCTATACCGCCACACAATCCGATGCGCCGATCAAGGAGACGCCGGTCTCGATTCAGGTTGTTCCTCAAAAGGTCTTGCAAGATCAACAAGTTGTTCGTGTACGGGAAGCGATGAAGAATGTCAGCGGAGTTCAGCCAGGATTTGGGTCGGGATTTGGGTTTGTCTACGACTCGTTCCAAATTCGAGGGTTCCACAACGTGCAGAAAAGTTTTCTCCTGCCGCAAACCTATCGCAACGGCAACCTCATGGTGGGATCGGTCATTTCCCTGGCGGATGTCGAGCGGATCGAGTTGCTGAAAGGACCTGCGGCGGTCCTCTATGGACGGGTTGAGCCGGGTGGCATGGTCAATATCGTAACAAAGCAACCTCAGAAGGAAGCGCATTATGCCCTGCAGCAACAATTTGGCTCCTATGAACTCTTTCGGACCATCGGTGAAGCGACCGGCCCCCTGACGAAGGATGGGTCGTTGTTATATCGATTCGACTTCGAGTTCGCCGATCAGAAGTCCTTTCGCGATTCGTTGGATAACCGATTGGGATTTGTTTCGCCCAAGATCCGGTGGAAACCGGCCGAGCGGACGCAGATCGATTTTGAGTATATGTACACGAATCAGCGGACGAGAAACGATTGGGGTATTCCGGTCATTGGGAATCGTGTTGCTGGTGTGCCTATTTCTCGGTCGTTTTTCGAGCCGGACGGGTCCGTCAGAACTCAGGTCCACGCCGGTGGGCTGACCGTGACCCAAGGGCTGTTCGACAACTGGACGGTGCAGGGTCGGGTCTTCAAGTATGTCAATTACGGCCGGTGGACCGACGTTGGGAACTCGTTTCTGGATGAGTCGACGGGGGACTTGCATCGGTTCCTTTCCGATACGCCCTATCGGTACGACTCTACGGTCGGCAGTCTCAAGCTCTCCGGATCGTTTGAGACGGGACCGATCGCGCATCGGGTGGCGTTCGGCGCGGACTATTACCATCTGACGATCAAGAACGACGGGGTGTTTCTCGACGACATCAGCACCATCAATATTTTCAATCCGGTCTACGGACAAGGGCTTGTGAGTTCGGCAGGACAGCCGTTCAACTACTTCTTTAAGTACAGTGATGACTGGTATGGAATGTTCGCACAGGATCAACTGAAAATCGGGGAGAAGCTTCACGTGCTAGGCGGTGTACGGTACGACAATGCGCGGACCTCAACAACCTTCAATGAAGATCGCTCTAGCCCGACGAAAACGGTCAACGGCCAGTTTAGTCCACGATTCGGCATCCTCTATCAGCCGGTCTCGTGGTTGGGGCTCTACGCCAGTTACACCAGAGGATTCAACGGGGAGAACTCCGGACGTCTCGCCGATGGGTCGCAGGCGATCAAGCCGGAGCGCTCCACGCAATACGAAGCCGGGGTCAAGGGATCGTGGCTGGATGATCGTCTGCGGGCGACAGCAGCGGTCTATGAGCTCACCAAGGAGAACTTGGCAACTCCGCATCCCGATGCCGCGTTATCGGCGCTTGGTGTGGTGGAACTCGCCGGAGAAGCTAGAAGCCGGGGGGTTGAACTGGATATCCAGGGTGATCTCTCGAAATCCTGGAGCGTGATCGGGAGCTACTCGTACATCGACGCAAGAATTACCGAAGACACGCTGACGAAGGGCAATCGTCTTCCGAACGTGCCAAGAAATTCAGGCAGCTTCTGGGTGAATCACCAGTTTGTCGAGCTTGGTCTGCCGAACCTGGGAGCGGGTCTCGGCGTCTATGCGATGACAGACCGGCAGGGAGACCGAGAGAACACGATTACGTTGCCGGGATTCGCACGTCTTGATGCGGCGCTGCACTATGTCCATCGCATGGAGCGTTCGAAAGTGTACTTCCGTCTCAATGTACAGAATTTGCTCAATCAGGAGTATTTCATGGCCGCGAGAAACAGAGCCACGGTCTATCCCGGCGAACCGATTACCGTGTTGGGGCAAGTTCGATTCGAGTACTGAGCGAGCAACGCTCGATCAGCTTGCATGTAAAAGAGGAGAGCGCATGGTAAACCCCAGCATCATTGTGGCGAGCGTCCTACTTGCCGGCTCGGTAGTCGGCTGCACACATCACCCTGTCGGGACAGACCCAAGGCCGTCAGGTCCTGTGGCCGAATGGACAATCCAGGAACTGGCTTCCGGCGGCGCCTTTACTCCGGCTGTCGCGGTAGACGCCCGGTCACACACTCTGTACGTCGCCTATGCGATGCCTCATCAAGGTGGCGGGTATGATCTGTTTATCCGCCGAGGCCAGCCTGGTCTCGGCGAGATGAGCGAGCCGGTTCGAGTCAACACCGATGTGAGCGTGGCCCATCCGATTCAGTCGGCTCCGATCCGAATCGCAGTCGCACCTGATGGCGAACTCTATATTGTCTGGCGTCAGGAAAACATGTCGCCGGAGGTCTTGAAGGACTATCCGTGGGGGTTGACGAGAGTGCTCTTTGCCCGCTCCGTCGACCAAGGGCGAACGTTTTCCGATCCGATCGAGATCGCCGCTGGTGTCCCGCACGCAAAGGATTTTCCAAGCCTGACGGTCAACGAATCGGGCCGAATTTTTGTCGCGTGGCTTACCTATGGGCCCGAGATTGACGAATCCGATGTCAACCTGAGTCAGTCCGCCGATCAGGGTCGAAGCTTTTCATCTCCGGCGGTTGTCGATCGGGTCGTGTGTGGATGTTGTGGCCCGGCAGTCGCGGCCGGCCCGGATGGTCTCACGATTGTGGCGTGGAGAGATATCGAACGCCTCCATGCGGGGGGGCTGGACGAGGAGATTCGCGACATCAAATTCCGCATGACGACGGATTATAGCGCTGGGTCTAGCGAGCCGTGGGCTGTTCCGATCTCAGGCTGGCGTGAGTCGACCTGCACCCATACGGCCAGCAGTCTGGCGGTTGATCGAAACAGCCGGGCCCACATCGCATACTACAGTGGACGACCCGATGCGCAAGGCACGCATTACGCCATGTTTGATGTGAAGGAGAAGCGTTACCGCGCCCAGGTCCCGTTGACGGTTGGCGGATTTGTGCCTCCGTCAAAAGTGAGTCTGGCGCTTCTTGATCAGAAGCAAGCTTGGGTGGCGTGGGAAGATCGATCAGACCATGGGTCCTTCAGCCTGAAGGAACATGGCGTCATCGATGCGTCTTCGGCGCTGATTCGCTATGCCTCTATCGACGAACGATCGGGCTCGATCCAGAGCATGGGCGCCTTCGGACCCGGCATCATGCCGCAGGTCGCCGCCGGCGCAGCCGGTGTGAACGTCGTCTGGTCCCATCAAGGGACGGTCTTCTTGGCGAGGCGATAGCGTATGGCGATGCTTGTTTGGACGATGTTCGTGTTCACCGGTATGGTTGGGCCCGTTTTGGCAGACGATGTTGCGGGACAGTTGCCGCCATATACGGTGGTCTCTTTGACGGGGGAGACGGTGGCGCTGCATGAATCGCGTGGCAGAGTGACGGTCTTGAATATCTGGGCAACCTGGTGTGGTCCTTGTCGAAAAGAAATGCCGTCGTTGCAAGTACTGCATCAGAAGTTTCAGGAGCGAGGGCTGGAGGTTGTGGGCGTGAACGTGGATGCGCAGCAAGCTGATCAACTCAAACGGATTCAGGAGCTGACCCAGCGCTTGGGGATCGACTATACAATTCTACTCGATCCGGAGCAGAAGTTCGTGCGGACCTTCCGAGCGATCGGTGTTCCGCAGACCTTGCTGATCGATCGTTCGGGTCGCATCCTGCGCCATTGGCGAGGGGCGTTCGATCCAATGGCTGCGGATGTCGTCACGCTGATTGAGCGGGCCCTGAGTCAGGCACCTTGACCAAGGAAGGCGGAATCAGCCGGATGGCCCTATCGTCATGAAGCTCACGTTCCGCCGTATCTGGATTCAAATTCATCTCGTGATCGGCTTGACGGCAGGCGCCGTTTTTGTTGTCATGGGGCTGTCCGGCAGTGTGCTCGTATTCTATCAGGGACTCGATCGCTGGTTGAATCCACAGCAACTCACCGCATCGTCCGGCGAAACGTGGAAACCCTTGGATGAATTGGTCGCCGCTGCGCAGGGCGCCGAGCCTAGGCGGACAGGTCCTGCCGCGTTGGAGTGGCCGTATGATGATCGTGGCGCGCTGGTCTTCTGGTTTAAGGAGCCTGCCACGGCCCGCCAGGGTCAGGAAGCGGAGTGGCATGAAGTTGATGTCGATCCGTACACAGGTCGGGTATTAGGTGCCAGATCCTACCGAGGACATCTCACCGGGTTTCTGTATGAAGTTCATGAAACTCTGATGGCGGGGGCTGCGGGTGAAACGCTCGTCGCAGTGACGGGATTGTTGCTGACCGTCTCCCTGGCGACCGGTGCCTATCTTTGGTGGCCGAGGTTCGGTCGATTGTCCCGGGCCTTCACATTTCAGGATCGAGCGAATGCCGTCCAGCGTCAGATGGATCTTCACCGTCTGACCGGCGTGGTGTCACTGATCGTCCTGATGATCGTCACTCTGTCGGGCCTATGCCTGATTTACCGGGAGGAGATCCCTGGTTTCTTGGATGATATTGTTCCGGTACACCAGTGGCCCGGCGAGGTGAATTCGATCTCTCGGCCCGATACCTCGCCTCTCTCCGCATCACAAGTCGTCGCGATTGCCGAGCAGCGGTTTCCTCAATCGAAACTGCGTTGGCTGGACTTTCCCGTCGATGCGACGGACGTATTTCGGGTCGGGCTGCATAATTCTCAAGAAATGGCGGGCGCCGGTTTTTCAACAAGCGATCGGCTCTGGCTGGATCAGTACACGGGCCAAATTCTTGCGGAGCGCGACTGGCACACCTTTACATCGACTGATAAAGTCCTGTCGGCGATGCTGGACTTCCATAATGGCCAAGCCTTGGGCCCGGTAGGTCGAGTTGCCGTCTGCCTGGCTGGTCTGGCTTTGCCCGTTCTCTATGTTACGGCCCTACGAGCCTGGTGGCTAAAGCGGAGGATACATCGGAAAAAGTCGGCGATCTCGGAAGGAACCGGGCCTGTCCCTTCAAATACTTCTCTTTCTTCGGCAGGCAGTCAGGTCGAACCAACCTCTCATCTAAGGTCCTAGCCCGCATTCACCTCCTCTTTCAGACCTCTCGCCGAAGAAAATACATTCGGGTCGGGAGGTGAGGTCTTTTGCCGCTCATCCGTCATCTTTATGTCAGGGGGCGCTGTATCAACTCGTTGTCATAAGGGCTGCTAGATTTCTGCCGGAAATGACATAGGAAATGAAACTGAAAAGTATCGTCGGCCTAGCCGGAATTGCTGTCCTGATTGCTGTACTTACCATCAGACTTGGCAGCTGGTCGGCCAGTGAGTCCTCAACAAGGGGATCTGAGTCGGCTCAGCCGATTTTGATAGAAGTCGCACCCGTGACGCTTGGGTCAGTCACGGAATCCATCCAGGCCGTCGGGACACTGGAAGCGGTGGCGTCGATTACCGTGAGACCTGAGATCGCGGGGGTCATTCGCCGGATCAATTTTCAGGACGGGCAGGTTGTCGAACGTTCAAAGCCATTGTTGGAATTGGATCAGGAAGAGCTTCAGTCTCAAGTCACCCAAGCGGCGGCGGAAGAAAAAATGGCGCTGGTGACCTATGAGCGCTTGAAGCGGATTGCCGATGAACAGTCTGCCATCGTGCCGGCTCAACAGATGGACGAAGCCAGGATGGCGTGGCATGCGGCGTCGGCCAACAGTCGCCTCTATGGGGCTCGCTTGAAGAAGACCGTGATCCGCGCCCCCTTCAGCGGAACGCTGGGGTTACGGCGGGTTTCAGTCGGCGATTACCTTCAGCCCGGGCAGGACATCGTCAATCTGGAGGATTTAAGGACTTTGCATGTGGATTTCAAGGTGGCGGAAGTCTGGTTGAGTCGTCTGCATGTCGGTCAGGCGCTCACGGTTACGACCGACGCCTTTCCGAAGACTCCATTTGAAGGGGAGGTGACGGCCATTGATCCGAGAGTCGATGCCGTGAATCGGACCGTTGCGGTCCGTGCGGTTGTCCCGAATCCATCAGGCACCCTCCGCCCCGGTCTGTTTGTCACCGTTCGGTTGACCCTTGGAGAAAATCAGCGGGCCTTGCTCATTCCGGAGGAGGCCGTCTTTCTTC
>CXWL01010857.1_pt1 | contig 14711 bp, 14 predicted proteins | sample 590931 | NCBI WGS metagenome assembly CXWL01 (sample SAMEA3498368, study PRJEB10139) | groundwater metagenome | biome: water well; material: biofilm material | place: Germany | collected 2015-04-27 | reverse complement strand
ACCTTGGACGTGGTGCTGGCCAAGCTGAACCAGATCACCGACCCGTTTGAGCAGTCCTTCTTCGCCATGGTGCACCTGCCCTACTTGCAGCCCTTCGCCGACATCAACAAACGCACCTCGCGCCTGGCAGCCAACCTGCCCCTGTTCCGCGCCAACCTGTGCCCGCTGACTTTCTTGGATGTACCCGAAGCGGCCTACAGCCACGCCACCCTGGGCGTGTACGAACTCACGCGGGTGGAACTGCTGCGCGACCTCTACCTGTGGGCCTACGAGCGCTCCACCCAAGAATACCAGGCCATCCAGCAAGACCTGAGCGAGCCCGACCCCATTCGCCTGGCCTACCGCGACCTGATCAAGCAGACGGTGCGCGATGTCGTGCAACGCCCGCAGGCTGATCCGCTGCAGGTGATTGAGCACGCGTTGGAACCCGTACCGCAAGTCGACCGGGCGGATGTGCATGCTTTGTTGGTGCAAGAACTACAGCGACTACACGAGGGTGTACTGGCGCGGTATGGCCTGCGTCCATCAGAGCTTGCTGCCTGGAAGGTCGCGCAGAAGGCACAATGAGGCGCGAGAGCGGCTCTCGACGATTGGTGGCGCCCCCCCGGACGCCAATGGTATGGTCACACCATGAAGACACAAATCGATCACCTGGTTGTCGTGGCGCGCACGCTGGAACTCGGCGCGCAATGGTGCGAGGCCACATTGGGCATCACGCCGGGTCCGGGCGGCGAGCACGCGCAGTACGGCACCCACAACCGTTTGTTCAAGATCGCCACACCGGCCAACCCGCTGGCCTACTTCGAGATCATCGCCATCGACCCGCAGGCCAAGCGACCCGCTGGCGCCACGGCCAGGCGCTGGTTTGACATGGACGATGCGGCGCTGCAGGCCGCCGTGGCGGTGGAGCCGCGTCTGGTGCACTTTGTGGCCAACACCGACGACATCCAGGCCGCGCGCGCCGCCTTGAAAGCACAGGGCATCGACCGTGGCCCGGCGGTGCAGGCCAGCCGGCACTCGCGCAAGGGCCTGCTGCAATGGCAGATCACGGTGCGCGAAGATGGGCAACGGCTGTTCAACGGTGCCTTGCCGAGCCTGATTCAGTGGGGCAAACCGGGCGCCGCCGAGCCGCTGCGCCTGCACCCACGCAACAGCTTGCCGCGCTCCGGCGTGACGCTGCAAGGCATTGCCGTTACCCATCCCAGCGCCGACAAGTTGCAAGCGGCGTACGCGGCCATCGGCCTGAGCGGCATTGCCCTGGAGACCGGGCCAGCCGATATCACCGCCACATTGCACACCCCCAAGGGCACGGTTGTGTTGCACAGCCAGGGCATCTGAGCCATCGGCGTCACGCCTGGTGCAGGATCAACTTCATCGCCGCCACCAGCGCGTTGGGATGCTCCAGCCCCTTGTAGGTAAGCGGCAGTTCGTGGGCGAAACCCAGCAAGGTGGCCACCGCCAGGCGCGCTGAATGGACCGAGTACTCGACGGTGTAGACCACGTTGTCGGGCAGCTCGCAGTACTGGCCGACGAACGCCAGGTTGACCGATCCAGGTGGCACCACGTCCGGCCGGTCACCCTTGGTGCGTGGCATGAACTGGCTGGTGGTGTAGGGCAGCATGCAGGGTATGCAGTTCGAAGTCGCCAGCAGGGCGGGCAATTCAGCCTGCAAGCCGAGGTGGGAGAGCAGCTCTTGCAAAATCTCCCGGCCGTTGCAGTCGACCATCTTCTTGGGAACGTAGTCGCCCACGCGGTCAGGGAACAGGCCGTAGCCCCACCACACGCCCACGCCGGCGGGCTGGTCGGCGTACGCCGGCGGGTGGTACAGATGAAAGGTCAGGCGCCAGCTCGAACTGATGAGGGTCACCAACCCGCCACGCCCGGCCGGGCTGGCGCTGAAACGCGCCATCAGCTTGGCAAAAGCATCACTGGCGTCGGTCACCGTGAAGGTGACCCACTTGGTCTGGTCCACGTGGCCACAAAAGACCGCCGGGCGCCCAAAAGCGGGGTCCTTGGCGGCGAGCCGCTCCCACAGCGCCCATGCGCCACCGGCCCGCGCACGCCGCAGCACCGGTGCGGTGTCCATTGAGCCCAGACTGGCGTGCGCCGTCATGGAGCCGATCGTGACAATGGCCAGGTCACCGGCCGCGAGGTGAATCTCGGACGACACCCCGTCACGNNGGACTCCAGATCCGGGAACAGCCGCAGGAATCGCAGCAGGTAACGGCGCAACTCCACGGCGCTGTGCCAGGTCTCGAAGCCAAACATGCTGGACCACATCAGCCAGAAGTGGGTCTCGAAGAACGCCGGCTGAAAACACTGGTCGATGCTGCGCGCACCCAACACCTCCTCGTCGCGCAGCATCAGTTCGATCAGATCAACGCGGTCCTTGTTGCTAAAGCCCCAGGACGAGGCGTCGACGATCTTGCCGTGGTCCACCAACCGGGCCTTGTCGAACCAGGGCGCCTCCTGCCAGAAGCCGAAGGTGTCCTCGGTGACGCTCTTGTTCGGGTCGTCGAGGGACGGGATGCCGTCCAGCAGGTCGTAGGTCAGCACATAGGCGGGCCCAAACATGCGGCTGCCGCGCATCGAGTAACCCGCCTCGGCCGAGCCACTGGCGTCCAGGCTGCCGCCGAGCTGCGTCGCCTCCAGGATGTGGATGTTCTGGCCCGGCACATGACCGTCGCGGATCAGGTAGGCGGCACCGGCCAGCGCGGCGATGCCGCCACCAACGAGGTAGGCCTTGCGCGTGTCGCGCCCGCCCGGCGCGGCCGAGCCGGTTCCCGCTTGGGTCTGATCAACCATGCTGTTCTCCTTCAAGATTGGGTTGGCCAAGCCCCGCCCCGCGCCAAGAGGCCCGCTCAACTGGCCAGTGGCGTGCATCGCGGAGAATCCGCAGGCCGAGTCTGTAGGGTGATCCAGCTTGACATGGATGGCCTTGCGCATTGTCAAGCCCAGCTCGGAATCGCCGTGCCACGGAGTTCCTGCTATCGTGGCGGCCTGCCACTGCCCTGAACCAACATGCTCGCCCCGCAAGCACTCGCCCTGATTGACGCCGCTCTGCGTGGCACGCTGCTGGCCCTGTTGCTGCTGCTGGTGACAGTGCTGCGCCGCGACCGCCCGCAGTTGCCGGCGGCACGCATCGGCGTGGCCCTGTGCCTGGGCTTGTGCGTGCAGGTGGTCAGCGCCACACCACTGTTCGAGGCGCTGGTTCCGCGCCTGTGGCAGGCGCCGTGGGTCGCCGTGTCGGTGGGCAACGCGGTGTTGTTCTGGGTGTTCGTACAGGCGCTGTTTGACGACGACTTTGCACTGCAACCGCGGCATGCGCTGGCCTGGCTGTCGGTGGCGGGCTTGAGCGGCTTGAACTGCGCCGCGCTGGCCAACAGTGCGTCACCGCTGGCACCCGTGACAATGGGCGCGCAGCGGGCGGTGCCCCTGCTGTTTGCCGTGCTGGCTGCCGTGGCCGCGGCCCGGCACTGGCGCGCCGATCTGGTGGAGCAGCGCCGTCGGTTGCGCGCCTTCATCGTCGTGACCGGCATCGCCTACACACTGGCTTCGCTGGCGGCCCGGCTGGGCTCGCCACAAGGCCGGCTCGAAGGCCTGACGGCCACGCTCGATGTGGCGGCCTTGCTGGTGATCGTGGCCATCGTCGCCGTGCGCATGCTTCAGTTGACCAACTCCGAGCTGTTTGCGTCGACGCGCCGACCGATGCGCCCGATTTCTCCCGATGGCCTCGCCCTGGCCAGCGCCGACCAGGCCGAGCCGAGCGCGAGCGCGGACGCGCCGCAACGCCCGCCCGACCCCGCCGAGGAGCGGCTGGCCGAAGCCTTGCAGCGCCTGATGCGCGAGGAACGCGCCTACCGCGGCGAAGACTTGACCGTGTCCAGTCTGGCGGCGCGGCTGGCGGTGCCCGAGTACCGGCTACGCCGGCTGATCAACCAGCGCCTGGGGCATCGCAACTTCAACGCCTTCATCAACGGGCTGCGGCTGGACCAGGCACGGCGCGAGCTGAGCGACCCGGCGCGGCGCGACCTGCCAGTGCTGAGCATCGCGCTGGACTCCGGTTTCCAGTCCATCGGCCCGTTCAATCGGGCCTTCAAGGCCGCCACCGGCCTGACGCCAACCGAGTTTCGCAAAGAGAATAGGGCCGATTCCTGAAATCGGCCAGCCGGACCCTGCAAGCCGCAGTCTTCGGCAAGACAAGGTGGATTGCCATCCGCACAGTGCGACTCACCAGGGGCAGTTGCCTTTGGATATTGAAAAGGAGTCCGTTCATGTCTTCGCAATTCCTCTCGATTCGCACCGCGCACCGCCGCCTTGGCCTGGCGGCCGCACTGACCCTGCTGACGGGACTGGCGCACGCCGCCGTCGGTCTGACCGAGATCGCCGCCACGGCGCTCGATGGTCCGGTCACGCTGTACTACCCTACGCACGCCCAGGCCCAACCCATCAAGCGCGGGCGCTTCACACTGACGCTGGCCGAGCAAGGCGCGCCGATGCGCGGCAACGGCCGCCTGATCGTCATCTCGCACGGTTCGGGCGGCGCGCCCTGGGTGCATGCCGACCTGGCACGCAGCATGGTGGAGGCTGGCTTTGTGGTGGCCATGCCCGAGCACCGTGCTGACAACTACAAAGACGACAGCAAGCCCGGTCCCGACAGTTGGACCATGCGGCCGAGGGAAGTGTCCCGCGCCATCGATGCGGTCGGGCGCGACCCGCGCTTTACCCCGCTGCTCAAGCTCGACCAGGTTGGTATGTACGGCATGTCGGCCGGCGGCCACACTGCCTTGAGCATGGCCGGCGGACGCTGGTCGCCGGCCGGTTTCAAGCAGCATTGCGAGACCAACCTGGTCGATGATTTTCAGTCCTGCGTTGGTCTGATCACGCGCCTGACCGGCGGCCCGTTCGATGGGCTCAAAAAGTGGGCCGCGCTGGCCGTGATACGCCAGCGCTTCGACGACGCCACAATGCGCGAGCACAACGATGCGCGGGTGGCGGCCGTGGTGGCGGGTGTGCCCGCGTCGGCCGACTTCGACATGGCCTCGCTAGCGGCGCCGCGCGTGCCGCTGGGGCTGGTCACCGCGCAGCAGGACCGCTGGCTGGTGCCGCGCTTTCACAGCGACCGTGTGCTGCAAGCCTGCAAACCCTGCGAACATCTGGCCGAGCTACCCACGGGCGGCCACGGCGCCCTGTTGTCGCCGCTGCCGCCCGGGTTTGGCGGTTTGCTGGGCGACATGCTCAACGACCCCCCAGGTTTTGATCGAAGCCAGATGCCTGAAGTGGATCGCAAGATCACTGCCTTCTTCGCGCGCCACCTGCTGGGCCGCTGATCCCCGGGTCTACCGTGCGCACGATGATGTCCACCCAAGGCTGGGCCGGGTTTGTTTGACGACACCTGAGTTACCGCGCCTTCACGGCGACACCATCGCGCACCCGGTCGTCCGGGTGGCTGATGACCCGCTCGCCGGCCCGGATGCCGGCGACGATCTGGGCGGCCAGGCCGGTGCGTTGGCCGATCTGCACGGCGCGTTTTACCGCCTTGCCCTGTTCCACCACAAAGGTGGCCCAACCGTCACCATCGCGAAACAAGGCGCTGGCCGGAATCCGCAGGACGTCCTTGCCCTCCCATAAGACGAAGCTGGCCTCGACCCGGTAGCCGTCGCCCAGGCGCTGCCACTGCATGGCGGGCGAGGTGAACGATACGATGACCCACACGCGCTGTTCTTCCACGCCAAGAGCCGAGACCTTGGTGAAGCCGGCGGGCTCGATCACCCGCACCACCCCTTCGAGCGCGCCTTCGCCGCCCCAGCGCTCGAACAGCACGCGCGTGCCGGGCCGGATGCGCACGGCGTCGGCCGACAACAGATCAACCTCCACTTCCAGCGCCGACGGGTCCCCGATCTCGACCAGCGGCTGACCGGTGGCGACCGTGCCTTCGCTCTTGTGCGCGATCTTCAGCAGCCTGCCAGCCACCGGCGCACGCACCGCCACCAGGTCGGCCGTGCTGGCGCTGCCGGCGTACTTCAACAGGGTGCGGGCGGCTTCGAGCTCATGGCGGGCCGCCGCCACGGCAAATTGGGCCGAACGCCATTCCGCGGTGCTGCGCCGCGCCTCGCTGGCCGCTCGGTCCTCGGCGGCGGCGCTGACATGCCCTTGCAAACGCAGCGCGCGCACGCGCTGCAATTCGGATTGCGCCAGTTCGGCGTTGCTGGCGCTGGCGTTGGTGCGTTGCTCGCTGGTACTGACGCCGGACTCGGCGACGGCAATACGCGCCTGCGCGTCAGCCCGGCGGCGCGGGTCCAGCATCTCGGCGCGCAGGGGTTCCAGTTCAACCAGTGTCGCCCCACGCTCGACGGCCTGGCCAACTTCGAACCGCATTCGGCGTGCATGGCCGGTGACCGGCGCCGCCACCACGTAGCGATCCAGCACACGGGTGCGGCCCTCCTGTTCCAGCGTGGCCCGCAACACACCAAGGGTGGCGGAACCAATATCCACCTCCACCGGTTGCGGCCGAAAGCCCAGGAACGCTCCCAAGGCGCCAAGTACGACTACCAAGCCGAGCACGATGCGTCGACGCCACAGCACAGGGTTCTTCATAGAGTCACTCCGCCGCCTTCAGGACGGCAATCAGGTCAAGGTGGTCCAGGCGGCGGCGCACCGCCAGCCCCGATAGCAGGGCCGACACCAGCACCACCACACAGGCAAAGGTATAGGTCTGGGGCGCCAGCACCATGGGTACGCGAAACAAATCGCTTTGCATGGTGCTGGCGATGTAGATGCACATCCATTCGCCCAGCAACAAGCCCAACGGCATGGCCAGCAGGCTTAATAAACCGAGTTCACCGAGCAGGATGTAGGCGATCTCGCCACGGGTGAAGCCCAGCACGCGCAGGCTGGCCAGTTCGCGACCGCGCTCGGTCAGCGCAATACGGGCGCTGTTGTAGATCACCCCAAAGGCGATGATGACGGCGAAGATGGTGGCCACGTAGGTGAAGAACAGCATGGTCTCCTCCATCACGCGGTTGAAGTTGCGAATCTCCTGCACCCTTTCGGCCAGGGCGGCCACGCGCGGCATGCCCTTGAGCCGGGTGTACAGCGCCGTCAACTGGGCATGGTCGACGCTGAGGTAAGCCCCGGACAGGGTGGGCCCCTCCCGCATGAACTGGTTCAGGGCCGACAGACTCATGTAGCCCGACACACCCAGGTACTCGCGCACCAGGGCGACCACGGTGAGCTCGCGCACTGGCCGGGCGCCTTCGAGCACCTCCACGGTCAGGCGATCACCCACCCGCACATCGAGCAGCTTGGCCAGGTAGTCGGTGAGAAGAATGCCTTCGGATGGCAAGGCCACCGGCCGCAGGTCGGCATCAAGCAAGCGCGCAATGTCGCCACCCGGCTCCACACCCCGGATGCCGGTGCGGTAGCTGTGCTGCCCGTTACGCAGGCGCACCGCGACGGAACGGAACACCTCCACATGCTGCACGCCGGGCAGGCCCAAGAGGTCATGGCGGGCACGGTAGCTGGTGGGGTCGGTGAAGGTCACCGACAGGTCCTCGCGCTGGGCCATGCCGAACTGGACGTTGACCATATAGCTGACCGTGTCGCGCTGGAACAGGCCAGTCAGGATGATGCCGCCCGACAGGGCGATGCCCAACACGGACAGCAGCGACTTCAACCAGCGCCGCTGGATGTTGCGAATGATCATGCGGGTGGGCTGCGACAACCAGCGCTTGAGGCCCAGTTGTTCCACCCACGACTCATGGAAGCGCGCCGGCGGCTCGGGTCGCATCGCCTGCGCGGGGCGCAAGCTGGCGGCGCGCCACACCGCAAACACGGTGCCGGCCCCGGCGGCCAGCAAACTGGCCAGCGTGGCCTCCAGCACCGTGCGGGGCTGCAGCGTGAACAACAGGTAGGGGAAGTGGTAGAACGCCGTGTAGATGTTCGCCAGCACCTTTCCCAGCCAAACGCCCAGCGCCGTGCCACCCACGATGCCCAGCCCGACAATCACCGAGACCATGCGCAGGTAGTGCCACAGAACGGCCAGGTTGCTGTAGCCAAAGGCCTTCAGCGTGGCGATCTGTTCACGCTGCATCGCCACCAGGCGCCCGATCACAACATTGAGCAGGAACGCGGCAATGGCCATGAACATCACCGGAAACAGGCTCGCCAGCGTGCCGAGTTGCTCCAGCTCCTGCGTCAGGAAGCGGTGCGAGAGCTGGTCCTTGCGGGCATAAGCGCCCAAGCCGCCATAGGGCTTGAGCAGTTCATCCACACGGTCGATCACGGCCAGACTGTCAGCGCCGGGGCGCAGGCTCAACGCCAGGTCGTTGAAGGCGCCTTCCATGTCATAGGCCTGCCCCAACGCGCCACGCCCCATCCACATCACGCCAAAACGCTTGTAGTCCGGAAACACCGAGCCGGGACGCATCTGCTGGATGAACTCGGGCGAGAGCGCCACGCCCACCACGCTCAAGGCCTGGCGCCGGCCGTTGAGGATGGCGTCAAAACGGTCGCCCAAGTGCAGACCATGTGCCAGCGCGAAGGCGCTGCCAACCACCACCTCATCGGAGCGCGCCGACACCGGCAGTCGCCCGGCGCGCAAGTGCAGGGCATTGAGGCCATGGTGGCCGCTGTCCGAGGCCGACACCATCAACGCCGTGACCGGCTCGGCAAAGGCCGGCATGTCCAGGCGCACCTGCGCCACCACACGGGTCTCCACCTGGTCCACGCCAGCGATGTCCTGCATGCGCTGGCGCAAGCCCTGCGGTGCACGCTTGACGGTGGCAAACACCTCGGCAAAGCGGTAGTCCCGGTAGTAGCGGTCTTGCGTGGCGCGCAAGGCCCCCAGCGTGGTCAGGAACATGATGTAGGTGCCCACGCCGCACATCACCACCAGGGCAATGGCCAGCGCCTGGCTCTTCATCTGCCACAGGTCGCGCCAGAGTTTGCGGTCGAGCGCTTTCACCAGCTCAGCTCCTGCGCTGCTTTCTTGTGCGTGTTGCGCTCGGAACGCACCACCAGGCCGTCGCCGAAATGCAGCACCCGATCAGCCATGGCCGCGATCACCGCGTTGTGCGTGATCACCACCGTGGTGGTGCCCAGCTCGCGATTGACCCGCGCGATCACGTCGAGCACCAGCACGCCGGTCTGGGCATCGAGCGCGCCGGTCGGCTCATCGCACAACAACACCTGTGGCCGCTTGGCCACCGCCCGGGCAATCGCCACGCGCTGCTGCTCGCCACCCGACATCTGGGCCGGAAAGTGATCCATACGTTCAGCCAGGCCGACGCGCGTCAGAGCCTCTTCTGGCGTCATCGGGTCTTCGGCGATCTCAGTCACCAGGGCCACGTTCTCGCGCGCGGTCAGGCTGGGGATCAGGTTGTAGAACTGGAACACAAAACCAACATGCGCACGGCGGTATTGCGTCATCAAGGCGTCGTCGTCCAGGCTCAGGTCGTGGTCGGCATAACGCACGGTGCCGCTGGTGGGGGTGTCGAGCCCGCCCAGGATGTTGAGCAGGGTCGATTTGCCGCTGCCAGAAGGCCCGAGCAGCACCACGAATTCGCCCTCGTACAGATCCAGGTCGACCCCGCGCAAGGCCTGCACCTGCACCTCGCCCATTTCGTAGACCTTGGTCAGGCCGCGGGCCTCGAAAATGGGGCGCGTGTTGGCGTTCGGTGCGGCAGCTTGATCCGGTTGAGCCATGTGCAATCGGCCTGGGTGCGGCCATTCCGTTGAGCCCTGCGTGCGCGGCGCCTGGTCGGCACCACCTCGGGCCAGAGCCGCCAGTCTACACAGTCACCCGGCCCGGCCATTGACTTATCGCAAGCGCTCTTGCCCGTGAAATGCGCCGTGGACGAACAGACTGGTAGCGTTGGCAGAGTAATTGGACAATAGCCCCAGGTGCAAGCATCGAGCAGACCATCGCGCTGATTCGCTCCTATCTCAAATAGTTCACAAGGAAACACCCCATGAAATCCAGAGCCGCCGTGGCATTTGCCGCGGGACAACCCCTTCAAATTGTCGAGATCGACGTGGCGCCGCCCCAAGCGGGCGAGGTGCTGGTGCGCATCACCCACACCGGTGTCTGCCATACCGACGCGTTTACGCTCTGTGGTGATGACCCCGAAGGCATTTTCCCGGCAGTGCTGGGACACGAGGGCGGCGGCATCGTGGTGGAGGTGGGCGCCGGGGTGACCAGTCTGCAAGCCGGTGACCATGTGATTCCGCTGTACACCGCCGAATGCCGCGAGTGCAAGTTCTGCAAATCCGGCAAGACCAACCTGTGCCAGAAGATTCGCGCCACCCAGGGAAAGGGGCTGATGCCTGACGGCAGCACGCGTTTTTCGTACCAGGGCCAGCCCATTTATCACTACATGGGCACCAGTACCTTCAGCGAATACACGGTGGTGCCGGAAATTGCGCTGGCCAAGATCAACCCCAAGGCGCCGCTGGAAAAGGTGTGCCTGCTGGGCTGTGGCGTGACCACCGGCATTGGCGCCGTGCACAACACCGCCAAGGTCAAAGAGGGCGACACCGTGGCGGTGTTTGGTCTGGGCGGCATCGGGCTGGCGGTGATCCAGGGCGCGCGGCAAGCCAAGGCCGGTCGCATCATTGGCATTGACCTGAATGCCGACAAGTTCGGGTTGGCCAAGGTGATGGGTGCGACCGACTGCATCAATCCCAAGGACTTCGATAAACCCATTCAGGATGTCATCGTCGAGATGACCGATGGTGGTGTGGACTTCAGCTTTGAGTGCATTGGCAACGTGAACGTGATGCGCGCCGCATTGGAGTGCTGCCACAAGGGCTGGGGCGAGAGCATCATCATTGGTGTGGCGGGCGCGGGGCAAGAGATCTCCACACGACCCTTTCAATTAGTGACCGGGCGGGTCTGGCGCGGCAGCGCCTTTGGTGGCGTGCGCGGGCGCACCCAATTGCCTGGCATGGTGGAAGACGCCATGCGTGGCGATATCCAACTCGACCCCTTCATCACGCACACCCTGCCGCTGGAGCGCATCAACGAGGCCTTTGACCTGATGCACGCAGGCAAGTCCATTCGCACCGTGATCCACTTCTGACGATGGGGCATGTCCATGGAACGCGTTGAACAGCACGCCTGCTTTGGCGGGCGTCAAGAAGTCTGGTCCCACGCATCGACCACGCTGGGTTGCCAGATGCGCTTTGCTATCTACCTGCCGGTGCAGGCGCAAGCGGGTCCACGCCCGGTGCTGTATTGGTTGTCAGGGCTGACCTGCACCGAACAAAACTTTGTCACCAAGGCCGGCGCCCAGCGCCATGCGGCTGAACACGGCCTGATTCTGGTGGCACCCGACACCAGTCCGCGCGGTGCGGGGGTGGCCGATGACGCCAAGAGCTACGACCTTGGCCAGGGCGCGGGCTTTTACGTCAACGCTACGCAAGCGCCCTGGGCCGCGCACTACCGCATGTTTGACTATGTGGTGCAGGAGCTGCCCGATCTGGTGGAAACGCATTTTCCCGCCAACGGGGCGCGCGCCATCAGCGGTCACTCGATGGGCGGGCACGGCGCGCTGGTCTGTGCGCTGAAACATCCGGGGCGCTACCGCAGCGTCTCTGCGTTCTCACCCATCGTGGCACCCAGCCAGGTGCCCTGGGGCGAGAAAGCCTTGGGCGCCTATCTGGGTGAAGACCGTTCGGCCTGGCAGGCCTGGGACGCCTGCGCATTGGTGGGTTCGGCCGTTGAGCGCCTGCCCATCCTGATCGACCAGGGCGAAGCGGATGAATTTCTGTCCGTCCAACTCAAGCCCCATTTGCTAAGCCAGGCCTGTGAAGCCGCAGGACATCCGCTGGACTTGCGCATGCGGCCCGGCTACGACCACAGCTACTACTTCATCGCCAGCTTCATGGAGGAACACTTGGCGCACCATGCGCGGGCATTGCAAGGCTAGCGGGCCGAAGCCCGCCCCAGCCGATTACGATCCGGCGGCCAGCACCTCAAACGCCCCCAAGGGCAGCGGCTGACCGTTGAGCACAACGTCCACCCGGTGCAGGCCAGGATAGTGTTTGCGCGTGCTCATCTCGGCCAGGGACAGACGCTTGCGCAGTGGCACCGTCTCGCCACCGGCCAGCTCCAGCGTCTTGAGCTTGAACACCTTGGCGCTGCGTTGACCATTGGCCTTGATGTAATGCACACGGCAATCCACCAACACACGTTGTGAGGTGGCTTGGGGGTTGTGCACTTCAAAGGCAATTCCAACGGATTCACCGATGACGGCCCGCTTGGGCGTGATGCGGACTTTGCGGATGACAACCGTCGCCGCTTCACCAAACCCCAAGACATGCAAGGCGCCCGCCTCACCGCGTTTGACCGCCGAGCGCAGGGCATGGCCAACGATCCAACGGCGCTCGGCACTGGCACCCCGCAACCAGCGCTTGGCGGTGTCGGCCAACAATTCGGGATGGTCCTTGCCGATGTCGTTGAGGTTGTTCGCGACCGAGCGGCGAACATAGAGCTCGGGGTCGTCCTTGAGCAACTCCAGCAAGGCCAACACCGGCGTGGGGTCCTTCTGGAAACCGCGCAGACGCGGTGCCCAGGGCAGGCGCGCTCGGGTTCCCTCGGACACCAGGCGACGCACATGGGCGCTGGAGTCGGCGGTCCACAAACGGAGTTGGCGCAGCGTGGCCTCGGGATGCTGCTCCAGGAAGGGACGAATGCTGAACTCGGCCGTGAAGCGCTGGGTCAAGGCGTGCAGCGCCTGCATAGAAATGTCGAAGTGCGCTAGCCCATAAGTCGCCACAAACTGGGTGTGCGGCAAGTAAAGAAATGACCCCAGGCTCTGGCCCATGTCGCGATCATGCGCTTGACGCAAGGAGTCCAACAGAATGGCGGTCGCCTGGGGGTAGTCCTGAGGCAGGTGCTGATGCAGGGCCTGCGCGATCTTCTGGCCGCGCTGCATCAGTTCCAGCGCGTCATAACCGTCCAGGGCGGTTCGAACGAAAGCGGCGCTGTCAAAGGCTGGATAGACCGCCTTCACCATCGCGGCAATGGTGCGCGGTACGTCGGCGCCAAATTGGTTTTTCAGGGGTTCTGCCATAGTTGCCAAGTATCTTGCCAGTTAATGCACCCGCTATAGTGCCTGTTGGCAACTCACTCAGGTCAGACCCCATGCGCTGGACAACCTTCATTGGCGACACACCCGACATGCTCAACCTCTTCCCTCTGGGCAAGGCGTTTGCGGACAAGTTTGCGGACAAAGTAGTTCGGCCATGAAAATACAGATCGACGATCTCTCCCATCCTGCCATTCATGCATTGCTGAACGAGCACTTGCGGAGCATGTACGAACTGTCACCGCCTGAAAGTGTTCATGCCCTTGACCTGGAGAAACTGCGCAGACCCGAAGTCACGTTCTGGTCTGCCTGGGAGGGGCCGCTTCTGCTTGGGTGTGGTGCCCTCAAAGAACTTGACCGAAAGCATGGTGAGATCAAGTCCATGCGCACCCCCAACGCCCACCGTCGCCAGGGTGCGGGGCGGGCGATCCTGGCGCACATCATCAAGATCGCGCAGTCTCGTTCGTATGAACGCCTGAGCCTTGAAACCGGGTCGATGGCAGCCTTTCAGCCAGCCCGAAATCTGTACGCAAGCTTTGGCTTCACCTGCTGCGGGCCGTTCGGCGGATACGCTGACGACCCAAACAGCGTGTTCATGACCCGGCGCTTGGGCACGGACGCAGGACATGCGCAAATCGCCATCGCCATTGATCGGGTCTCAACCACCCCGTAAACCTCGCAGACAGGTAAGTCCACAAGCGCGCAAAGGTGCGCAATCGCGCGCACATCCCCGACAATGGGCGTTGTTGCCGCCAACCCGACTGCCATGAAGCACCTTTGCCTGTCCCTCATCGGCGCCCTCGTCACGGGGCAAGTCCTTGCCGCGCAAGCGCGTACCACCGAGTTGGTGAACGGGCGCTGCGCCACCTGCCATGGCACGCAAGGCCAGGCTACCTCGCCGATCTTCCCGTCGCTGGCGGCACAGAACCGGGACTACCTGGTCAAGCAGTTGCAAGAGTTCAAGTCCAGAAAACGGGTCAGTGAGACCATGGCGCCGCAGGTGGCCGATCTGACGGAGGAAGACATCAGCGACTTGGCGTCCTTCTTCGCCTCCAAGCCNNGGGCAATAGTTGGTCCGGCGTGCCCGCCTGTGTCACTTGCCACGGCGAGAAAGCCTATGGCACCACCCATCTGCCGCGCCTGGCCGGACAAAGCTCGCGCTACCTGTTGACCCAACTGAAGGACTTCAATCAGCGCACCCGCACCAACGACAACGAGGCCATGCACCTGGTGGCCTCGCGCCTGACCGAAATGGAAACCAAGGCGGTCGCGGACTACCTGTCGCAGCTTCCCTGAGCGAGCCGTCCGGCCGATAGGTCCTCGGCCCCAACCCCCAACGCGGCGATGGCGGTCGGCACCGGCAAGCCGCGCACCAGCGCCGCCGCCAGCTCACCCAGGGCCGGGGCAGTCTGGATGCCGTAGCCGCCTTGACCGGCCAGCCAAAAGAAGCCGGGTGCGTCCGGCGCAAAACCCGCCACCGGCGTCTTGTCCGCCACAAAGGAACGCAGGCCCGCCCATTTGCGCTTGACCTGCCGAACCGTCAAGGTGGTGGCGTTCTCAAGCCGGTCCACGGCAATCGCCACGTCCAGTTCCTCGGGCTGCACATCCTGCGGCGCCACC
>CXWL01015189.1_pt1 | contig 14717 bp, 10 predicted proteins | sample 590931 | NCBI WGS metagenome assembly CXWL01 (sample SAMEA3498368, study PRJEB10139) | groundwater metagenome | biome: water well; material: biofilm material | place: Germany | collected 2015-04-27 | reverse complement strand
AGAGGTCTCTCTCCCCAACGAAGTGAGCCCACACGACAATCCCGGATTTCCATTCTGGGTGGCAGGAGTTTCCCAGCGCGCAGGACAGGCTGATCCGGTTTCTATGGGTTCTCGCCCAACCACACCACCACTGGATATGGATTCACTCGCCGGAGGACACGATGGAGGTCTTCCAAGACATGCCTTAGCTGGGTATTCAGCAGAGGGACACGACCATTCCGAAATCACCCGGCTCACGGCCGTCAAGCACATCAAGGAGGCCAAACCGGTCTATTATCATGAGGGTGGGACTCCACTTGAGCGGGTGGCGATGCAGTTTCATGCGCAACGCGTACACCCGACGAGCAAGATCGATATGCATCTGAACGCAGGACCTGCTCAGTTCGTGACAAACGGCGCTCCTCCAATTGCCGGAGCTCCCTTCAACGATCCCTGCATCGACGATCAAGGAACCCGTTTGCAGAGTGGGCAGCCTGGGTTGTTCTTCGGAGGAAAGTATGGAGAGTATTTCTCTTCTCAGCAGGACCTTCCAGGCGGCATTGAATTCGGAGGCGATCATCCCCGTGTCTACAAGGGAGCGAATCTCCAGTTGGATGTCGTCTTCAATAAGCAGGGGTATCACTATCCACAGCAGCGGATTCTGACCCTCTGGGAAGATGTGTCAGGATTATTGAGAAGGCAGCGTCCACCTGAGCCGCTTGTCTTGCGGATGAATACCTACGACTGTGCGAAGTATGAACATACGAATTTAGTGCCCAAGGAATTCTATTTGGATGACTACCAAATCACGACGCCGACCGATGTGATCGGCCAGCATATTCATTTACCCAAATGGGACCTCACCTCCGCCGACGGGGGGGCGAACGGCTTTAACTATGAAGATGGCACGTTCTCGCCGGGAGCAGTGCGCGAGCGTATTCATGCCATCAATGCATGGAACAAAAAACCAGTTAACCGCGACGGGACGCCGAGGACGCCGGTTCCTCAGCTCGGTGGAAGCACATCGCCGCTCATTCCCGCAGCACATCCGTACTTTGGGAAAGATCCTCTCTTTCAAAGTGCACCGACCGTGCTGCAGCTGTCTGAAAAAGATTGTCTTGTGCAATGGAACAGCCTGTCCTTTGAGAGCTTTGAGAAGACCATTGCCATCCCCGGTAAATGCGATTGGCTGGGTGCCCGCACAACCATTCAGCGGTGGTTCTCAGACCCGGTCGTGAATCGGGGATTGATCCATCGCGGGCTTGGGATCACCTTTACCCACGACCATCTCGGGCCGTCGACCCATCAGCAGCTTGGCCTCTATGCGACGATGTTGACAGAACCGCCGGGTTCACTGTGGCGACAGAATGAAACCGGTGACGTTCTCTATAACCCGGCTTCCCGGCAGGATGGAGGCCCGACATCGTGGCAAGCCGTTATTACAGGAAAGAATGGGAAAGCCATCGATGTCGACCACGACAAACGGGACGATTCCCACCGTGAATTCTTTTTGCAGTTCGGCGACTTTCAGCACGCGTATGAAAAAGGAGCCTTTGTCGGGGTGGACGACCACGGAAAACTGATCAACGAAACGGGGACAGAGGAAAAAGATCTGAAATTCGTCAGAGTAGAATCGACAGGCACGACATCACGCGTTGAATTGACCGAGGCGTTCCGGCATGCAATCAATCCATCCTATCGAAAACCAGCTGATCGCAGGAACCCAGCAGACGCCAAAGAAGTCGCCATCGATATCTTTAAGTATCCCCCGACGTGTCCTGGCGGCGTGACGAAAGAGGACGAGCATAAGGGTCCGCTCTTAGCTTACGACAAAAAGAGTGCGCCCAATCGTCCTTGTCCAGAAGCCATTTCGGCGGACGATGTCGGCATGATGGTGGTGAATTATCGAAACGAACCGATCGGCGCCAGGGTGTATGATCCGAAGGCCACCGGGCCGGACGGGAAGCATGGCACCCAAACCACAGGAAGGGCTGGTGATCTTGATCTTGCCATGACCACCAGAACAGATCGGGCACTCGGAGTTCTGAACGGGATCGGGGGAGAGGACCCCAGCATCCCATCGACGACACAGCACTATCCAAATGATGTGAATCATCATCGACTCTTGGGAGATCCATACACACCGATCATGCGCGCCTATTCGGGGGATCTCATCCGAGTGAAGATTCAAGCCGGTTCACACGAGCACGAACATAATGGATCGATCAATGCGCTCGGGTGGATACAAGGAGGCTCTGGATTCGGGCAAGCCCCACACTCTGGTTGGCGAAATGCTCAAAATTCAGGGCTGTCCGAGCAGTTTACCTTCTCAGCGCGCATTACTGACTACTGGAGCGATACATTTTTGAATGACCGGATGTATGCGATCGATACCAGCCAGGATGGGCTCTGGAATGGAGTCTGGGGTATTCTCCGAAGCAAATCCAAATTGGACAGAAAAGATGGGTTGGTCACACTGCCAAATAATCCTGTTCCAACCGTCTTGAGACCAGAAGAAGGTATGGGGAAAGATAACGTCTGTCCCAAGGATGCCGCGATCCGGCAGTATGACATCGCAGCGGTCTTGGCGAACCGTGCGTTGACAAATTCATTGGGCGTGACGGTTCCCTCTGCGAGAAATTCAGGGTATCCGAATGGCTCAGCGCGTTTAAATTCAGGAGGCGGGACGCTGGTCTACAATCCCCGGTCGACCTCGATTGCGATCGAGGTGAAAGATGAGGGAGGAAAGGTCATTCGCACCGAATCATTCGGAACGGGTCCCTTGCATGATCCAACGGCGATATTGTTCGTGCGTGAATCGGATCTGGACACAGAGGGGAAGCTGAAGCCGGGGATGCCACTCGAACCGCTTGTGCTGCGTGCAGCTGCGGGGGAGTGCGTGCAAGTCGTGTTACACAACCGTTTGCCAAAGGGCCGTCGCAATATGCCGGACTTGGATGGGCTGACGTCCCTGTCGGGCATCATTCATCGGGATGATAAGGATGCAAGTGGATCGGTCACGACGTTTAATAATAATCTGATACGGCCCTCGAATCGAATCGGACTCCATCCCCAATTGCTTCATTACAATGTCCATACGTCAGATGGCAACAATATCGGCGTGAATAAGATCAGTACGATTCGTCCCAGTGAGCAGCATGTCTATCAATGGTACGCCGGTGTTCTGGAACCACCGTCGTTGTCAGACCCCTGCCCTGAGCGTGCATCTCCCACGACGCTTCCGCGAGCGTATGCTCTACTGAGCCTGTTCCCAAGATTGGCGATGAGCGGCGATCAACCGACTCGATCGCCGGCGCAGGTTTTGACCAAAGCCGCATTTGCTGAGCGGGTACTCGCCGCACTGAATCCTGACTATTTCGAAACGGGTGAGTTCACGGTTAACAATACAAAAGAAGTGGTGAACGCACTGACCACCGTAGGAGAACGCGCCAAGCTCTTTATCAAGGAACAGACGACCGACAAACCGCAGTCAGTTCTCAGTGTCAAGCCGCCGCTCAGCGCACTCTCGAAGCGTCGATTCATGGCCGCACGAGCTGCGACTGCAGGGGACGTGGAGCGCTTCACGGCGTTGACGAAGCTACTCGAACAGCCCAACATCACTGATAAAGAACGACAAGCCTTGGCAGACCACGTGCCGTTACAGGGACGGGAGGCCTATCTTGATACATTGGCTGGCTTTGAAGGGCTGGTCTCGCCCAGCGGTGGAGACCCTGCAGAGCTGGTCAAAAAGCGAATTGATGAACTCAGTAGACTTTTCGCTGGTGCCAATGATGAGTTCAAGATCAATGTGAGTCCAGAGGTAACCAGGCGACTCGCGCAAAGCCTGTTCTTCGAATCATTCGAATATCCGACCAAGGCCAGTTATCAGTGGTGGGATCAGGTTGTTCCGAATATCTCGCTCAACCTCTCTCCGGAAACTATTCGAGTAGTCCAATTGTCTGGAAAAGCGTGTCGCTATACACCGGTGGAGTTCGGCGGGACGAACCTCACGCCACCGGATCGAATCAAGCAGGGGCAAAAAGCTGCGGTTGGGGCTTTGGTGGTTGAACCACAACGATCGTTCTGGATCGAAAATATCGACGATTCGGCGATTGATCGCCAAACATTTCCGATGAACCCTGTCAATAATCGAGTCAGTCGCGCCACCGCATTCGTGTTTTATCCAGCGGATGGGACCACTCGTTTCTTCCGGGATATCGCACTGGTCCATCAGAAAGGGTTGAATCATCGATATAAAGATGGTTCGGCTGTCGGCACCCTTGCGGCAGAAAAGGAAGGTGCTGCTGAAGATCCTTTGAACATTGCACCTGAAGATGCGCATGACTCGGGCCATATGGCGATTAATTATGGCACCGAACCTAAATGGTTCCGCTTCGGTGTGCCTCCTGACGCGCCGTTTGGAAAGGAAGGGTTTGCCGGAGTCACACATGCGTGGGAAGCATTCAGCAACGGGTGTTGCCAAAATGGTGGGACGGCGATCACCGCCGACCATCCAGTCGGCCATTCCTATACACCTATCACATTGGCGTTGGCTGGACATGAGTTACGGGTTCGCGCGCTGCTCCCGACCGGGATTGGACGGGCCACGATATTTTCGCTCCACGGCCATAACTGGCCACGTGATCCCTATCTTGCCGAGCATGCCACTGAGGGAAAACCGGTCGGATCTCGACCAATTGAGTGGGGTGTGCCTTCCAAGTGCATCGGCAACAATGCCTTACATATGGGAATGGGTGGCCAAGAAAGTTTGACACCGATGGCCCACTTCGATGAGGTGCTCAAGTCGACTGGAGGACGTCATGCCGTTTCCGGCGACTATCTCTGGCAAGACCATGGAGGATTTGGCATAACCAGCGGGGCATGGAGCATTGTCCGCGTCCTGCCAAGCGCACGCTCGAAGAATCTCTTTTTTAGACCTGTATCGCTACGTTCGTCATGCGACCTCACTCCTTAAGGCATCGTGTGTTTCTATTCCTGGCCCTGCTCCTCGGAGCAGGGCCGTCTGTGTCTTCTGCTGGCTATCTTGATCGGACCATTGAACAAGAAGGTCTTCGCGTTCAGTTTTCGATCGATCCGGTGACGAAGCAGAACGCTCCTGCCATGCTCCAGGCTGATCAGCTCGTTCGAATTCGGATGGCAGTCATGCGTCAGGCCGATGGCCATCCGCTGAATAATTGGAATGTGGGGGCGTGGCTGGATCGAGCCGTGTCGGCTGCATCAGGGGCGATGCCGGCTTGTGCACAACGAGTTGCTGGCTATTTGGGTGGCGATCTGTTGCAGCGTCCGTTATTGGATCTTACCGGGTACTACGTGCTGACGTTGGATGCCGAGTCTAGTATCTCCGTACTTGATCCCTCTGTCAGTTTCGCTGGCCGCACCAGCCTGTATGGATCTCTCAAGCTGAAAGGCCGAGGGTTCGATTGGACCAAGACATCCGATGATGCGAAGCTATTCGTAGGCTTGGCCGAGGAGCCGACTGTCGCGATTGCTGATCTCCAAACGGTACAGGTCGTGACGCATGTGTCTGTCCCAGGTCTGCCCACTCGCGTGGCGCTGGCTCCTGATGAACGGCTCCTCTGGGTCGGACACGTTGCGGCTGGCAATGCCGGGCGGCAGGAGGGGGCAAGTGTCATCGATACGGTCACGAACCAGTTAGTGAAGAGTCTTCCGCTGCCTGCCGGGCATCATGAGTTTGCGTTCAGCGATGATGGGCGGTATGTGTATGTGACCAGTCGTCAGGCCGGCATCGTTTCCGTACTTGATGCGGCGACGTTCGTGGTCATCCGCACGATCACGGTGCCTGGTGAGCCGCTGAGTGTGGTGAGCACTCCATCTAAAAACACGATGTGGGTCGTCGATGGGAAACACGGACGGGTCCATCGATATACCGCACAAGGTCATCCCATCGATAGTATTGCTCTGGAGTCCGGCATTGGGCCGACGAAACTCTCGCCCGACAAACGCTACGTGCTCGTTGTGAATCCAAGCCAACATCGTCTGTATGTGCTGAATGCAACGACTGGCCAGCCAATGCACGCCATCACGGTGTCGGGGAAGCCGTATGATGTGATGTTTTCTGACCAATATGTGTATGTGCGCAGTCTGGAAAGCGAGCAAGTGGCCTTGATGTCGCTGGCCGCGTTTGAGAAACCAGATCCCAAACCGCAGTATATTCCTGCTGGATCCGGCATTCTGGCGCAGGCGAGGGAAGGGCTGCCAATTGCCTCCACGATGGGACTCACGCTGAACAAGGGTGGGGCGTTTCTCGCTTCCCCTACAGAACGCACGGTCTATCACTATATGGAAGGAATGAACGCACCGGATTCCGGTCTTCGCACCTATGGCCATACACCGATGGCGGCCCTCACGATTCAACGCGGGCTGCGACAAGTTGGCCCGGGAGAATATTCGGCTGTCGTCAAACTGCCATCGGCTGGACGCATGGTCTTGGCTCTCGCGAGTGATGCTCCGAAAATACGTGAATGTATCGGGTTGCAAGTCGAGCGTGCGCCTGTTGTCAAGGAGTCGGAACGGATCGGGTTCGAGTGGCTGAGCGAGCCGGTTGCTCATGCGGTGGCGGGGAAGCCGATTACGTTGCGAGTGCGCACAAAGGATGGAGTGAAACCGGCTGCTGGCGCAGCGACCCAGTTTGAATTGTTCATCGTACCAACCAGAGGGGGGCAAGGCGTTCGATGGCCGCTCCGAACCAATGAACAGGCCGCCGGGCAATGGATCGGGGAGGGCATCCTCTCAGAGCCCGGGGGATATTATGTCCACATTCGCGGCTCTCAAGCCGTGGACGCGACCTTTTCGACGTTGCTGGTCGAGTCGTCCTCCTCTGACACAACCGGCACCAAGGGCCAGCCGTGATGGCGAAGGTCCGTTCATTTCCCTTGGCCTGTCTTCTGGCGGGCTGTTTCCAGATCACCAGTCTGACAGGAGCGACCTTCGCTGCCGAACCTCGAGACGAGTCGGTCTTTGATCAGTCATCCGGGCAATCGGGTTCTACGAATAGGGTGATTCTTCCAACCGTGTTACTCGTGGATCAGGACAATCGTGCACAACGAATCGATCGCTTGGTCGAGGGGCGGACGGTGGTGATCGATTTTGTGTATACCACCTGTAAAACGAGCTGTTCTATTCTCAGCGCGATTATGGCGCAGGTGGAACAACGGGTGCGAGATCGACTGGGCGAGCAGCTCGTGCTGGTTTCATTAACGGTTGACCCCGCACATGATACGCCGCTCCGTCTGAAAGGCTATGCATCAAAATTTGCGACCACGCCGCATTGGCATTGGCTGACCGGATCGGTGGCTGATGTTCAACAAGCTCTTCGGGCATTCAATATTCCCGCGTTGGGCAGGCCGGAGGATCATCCTCCGGTAATCGTGGCCGGGAATGTGCGAACGGGGAAATGGCAACGCTGGATCGGCATTCCAGATCCTGACGCGGTAGCGGGGGCTGCGCAGGCTCTGTCGAAGGAGTAAGGCGACCCCTATGGACCGAGTGAGGGAGTCTCTACCATTGATGCACGTGTGGCGATGCTGTCCGATAGGGATTGCGTTGGTGCTGGTTGTTGCCCTCTCTGCATTCGCACAGGGAGCTGAACAGCCTCGGTCTCATGACGGAACGCGCGTGGATCGAGCGCGTGCGTACTTCGGTGACGGAGAGCTGTTCGATCAGGACGGGGTCCGGCATCGGTTCTTTAGCGATCTTCTGCACAATCATGTCGTGCTCATTAATGTCGTGTATACCGAATGCCGCGATGCCTGTCCTCTGATCACCAGACTGTTAGGACAAGTGAAGGATCGCTTGGGGGATGAGTTCGGTCGCACAGTGCTGTTTGTATCGCTCTCCTCCGACCCGCTCCGAGATACGCCGGAGTCGCTGAAGGCCTTTGCACGGAAACATCAAGCCGATCACCCGGGCTGGCGTTTTTTGTCCGCCGGGCAGGATGTGATGAAACCCCTCCTGAGTCGTTTGGGACAGTGGCCAGAGACACCGGCTGACCATCAATCCTTGCTCATTGCTGGGAATGTATCGCGCGCACACTGGGTCAGAATCCGCCCTGATGCGACACCGGACTTCATCTACGCCGAGCTGCAGCGCGTGGCGGCCAAGCCATAACGACGGGTTCAGTGCCATGCCTCGTGTCATTCTTTTCACGGCTCTCCTGTTTGTGACTGGTGGGTTTTCGTCTGCCATGGCGGTCACGTCCGAATCGGAACTGGGCAAAAGTATTTTTGAATACGGCATCGGACGTGACGGGAGAGAGATCGGTGGGCGCATTCATGGCCATCTGGTCCTCCGTGGACAAGCCGTCGCGTGCGGTTCCTGTCATGGAGGAGATGCGCGAGGTGGGGGCGAAGCGTTTGTCCGAGCTCCTGATATCCGCTGGCACACCCTCAGCAAGTCGTTTGCTCCGCGTCGAATCGGTGAACCACGGCCCGCGTATGACCAGTCGACCTTTGCGCGTGCGCTCCACCAGGGCATCGGTTCGAATAATGGGGCGCTTGATCCCGCGATGCCTCGTTTTGATCTCAGTCAAGATGAGACCGAGGCACTTCGACAATATTTATCAATAGACGTAGAGAGACGGCTTGATGGGGAGGCACCGACGAAAGTGGTGCTAGGACTGGTACCGGCTACTCAATCGCAAAGGTTTCCTCAAGAGCTGGGCAACCGGTTGAAGACATGCGCATCGACGAGACCAGGTGAAAGATTTCCACCGCTTGAAGTCCTGCAGTATGAGAATCCTGTGGATGCCTTGTCGAAGGTCGAGGCGAAGATCGCTGAAGAACGGGTCTCGTACATTGTCGCCCCCTACATTGCAGGATGGGAGACGCAATACGTCACTCGTGCTCGCACGTGGCCTATTCCAACATTGCTGCCAGTGAGTCCGTTGGACCTTCCCGCTCATCCCAACATCGGCTTTGCACTACCAGGATTGGCGAGTCAGGTCGGAGCGCTGCTGGATCGCGGTCTTGCCCGTCGTCCTGAGGCGTTAACCGTCGTGATGTCCCAACGTACTCTCCAGTTGCAGGACGTTGTACAATTAGTTCGAAAGGAATTACGTTCACGCCAGATCCGTGTCGATGAAGTGCTCCTCGAAAGTGCCGCTGCGATCTCTCAGAATCAGGTGTGGCTCGTCTTGGTTCCCTTGGAAAAGCTCGCGACGAAACTTCAGGATGCGAGACCCAGGAACAAGGTGACAACCCTTGTGCCAGCCATGTTTTTTGATCCAGAGGCGGCTCAACGGATCACTCAGCGATCTGCGGGCATGACCTGGCTGATTGCCTATCCTTATCAACCCAAAGCAGCCCAATCGGGTCGTTGGTGGACTCCAACGGAAGCCTGGTCCGAGGCAGGGTGTGCACTGATGGCGATGATTGCGGAGAATACAGGCCAAGACTGGGTGTCTCACCATCCCTCGATCACGTTACGGAGTGGCATGACGCTTCTCAGTGTCTCGGATGCTCTGCATCGACGTGGACAGGTGATTGTAGAGAAGTGGGAACCGGATAACGTTCTCGGGCAGCGGATTCCCCAGGGATCGGACGGGCGCTGATATCCTATTGAAGGTCACCATCCATCGCGAGGCGTACGGATGCTTCCCTCCAATTGCTGGTGTCGACAAGAGCAGAAATTCGACAGCGTTCTAGACAAGTGGGATGCTCCTGGTCTCTAAAGACGAGGCTTAGGCAGACCGACGCACTCGGGTCAGCGGCTTGGGCTGCTGCCATTCCACGCGGACTGGTCGCCCAAGGGCTGCGGCCATGTTCACCAGTGCATCTCATGAAAAGCATGAGATCCGTCTGCGGAGGAGATCCTTGAAGCGCGGCTGCGTGACGCTGCATCTGATGCCCGCTTCCATCTGGGTTCACCCCATGGCTTCAAGGATCGCGGTGATGTGTCGCATGAAGTCAGCTCGCGCATGCAAATGTGCGGTCTGTTGGGGGGATCGGCCACGGTATCCCACGCGCTCTTGAAACTGTGAACCATCCTACCCAAGATCTCTTCAGCAACTGCTCTTGGGGCTGCATGCCACACGTCCCACGGATACATGTCTAAATCCGGCTTCCGCTACTCGTTCAGGATCATAGACATTCCGAAGGTCAATGATGAGGGGCGTACGCATGGCAGACTTCAACGTTTCAAAGTCCAGACTTCGAAACACATTCCACTCAGTCATAATCACCAGCGCATCAGCTCCTTCAGCCGCATGGTACGTATCGTGGCAAGGCTGGAGTTCAGGAATCATGTGGCAGGCTTCTGTGAGAGCTTCCGGATCGTACGCACGAATGCTCGCACCTTCTGCCAAGAGTTCTCGAGCAATCGCGAGCGCTGGAGCCTCTCGGAGGTCATTGGTGTTCGGCTTAAAGGAAAGGCCAAGGAAAGCCAACATTTTCCCTTTTAATCCACCGACTCCCTCGCGAATCTTGTCGACCATCCGCCTTCGCTGATCGTGGTTCACCTGTGAAGCAGCGGCAGCAATCTGCATGGGATAGCCGTAGCGCTCACCGGTCTGAATGAGGGCCGCCAGGTCCTTGGGGAAACAAGAACCCCCGAAGCCGGGGCCCGCATGAAGGAACTTCCCTCCGATTCGATGGTCGAGTCCCATCCCCTTCGCCACCAACTGAACATTCGCTCTGACTTTCTCACAAAGATTCGCGATTTCATTAATGAACGAAATCTTCGTCGCGAGGAACGCATTGGATGCATACTTGATCAGCTCAGCCGTCGGGACGTCGGTGACGACGATCGGCGTTTCTATCAGATACAGCGGACGATACAGGTCCTTCATGATGGCGACTGCTTGGTCGCTGTCTGCGCCGATCACCACGCGATTCGGTCGCATGAAATCTTCGATGGCCGATCCTTCGCGAAGAAATTCTGGATTCGAGACCAAGTCAAACCGAAAAACATGTGGCTGAGCCTTTGTGATGACCTCTCGCAGTGTTGCGCCAGTCCCAACGGGGACGGTGGACTTGGTTACGATCACCTTGTATCCCGTCATGTGGTGCGCAATGCTCTTCCCCACCTCTTCAACATACGAGAGATCGGCAGAGCCGTCAGCCCTCGGAGGAGTCCCGACCGCGATAAAGATGACGAGCGCTTTCTCGACAGCCTTGGCAATATCCGTGGTAAAACTCAACCGACCTTCCTTCACACCCTTGGCGACGAGTTCCTTGAGGCCCGGCTCATAAAACGGGATTTCACCTTGTTCGAGTTTCTCAATTCTTCGGCCATCGCTGTCCATACAGGTGACCTGGACACCGAACTCGGCGAAACATGCTCCGGTGACGAGGCCGACATAGCCGCTTCCGATCACACTAATGTGCATAGGTCCTCCATATGCATGAGGTAATTGGTTTAAAAACATAGCAATCTGAGGGATAGCCGCTGTCCGCGCCTAGCCTGACAGATTAGGCAAAGTCGTGCGCCATGCCGCTCTGTTACTATTTCACGAGCCTAAACGATTGCTCAGATCGGCTAGTTTCTTACGGGTTGGTGTGCTGAGCACACTGAGCCCGACGTTTGTTCATAGTCCGTGACACTCTATTGAAGGGGAGTAATGATCCAGTTCGGGATCGTACTCGTGCCTCCTGAGTGGTGTACATAGTGTCGCTGCGTACCGCCGGGCAACAACTCCCATCGAGGCTTTTGCTGCTGATCCGAGGTCTGCTCTCTTTGAGAGAAAGAGGTTCGCAGCTCTTCAATGATCAGATGCAATTCGTGGCCATGCACAAAGGCCAAGCCCTTCGTGCCACGAGGAGGCTTCTGCGCGTCGGACACGATGAAGGCCGCTACCTCGTGTGGGAGGGCGAGGTTCAGTGCCTTCGCTAATGCCGGTGCCAACACTTCGGCCTGGTGTCTGGTAAACACGCGGTGTCGTTCTTCTCGTGAAAACGGCAATTGTGAGCCTACATCATAATGTAGAGGCTCAAGGATCGCGAAGGTGTCGTTTGGTTCTATCACGCGTGCGTAGTGAAACGGAGCCAGCGAGGGGTACCCAGCCGGCAGCTCGCGAAGCACGACGGAGAGACCATCTGATTGATGAATCTGAAGGTGTGCGCGAGTCGAGCAGGAAGGAGCACTCCATAGCACAAGGAACAAGGCACCCACCATGGTGAGCTTTCCTATGAGCCAACTCAACACTCGTCTCTGCTTCTCTGGGCGTACACATGGTGGCGCTTCCGGTGGTCTGGTTTCCATCAACTTCCTTTTCCGAGTTCTGTCTGGTTTCCAGGGAGGGCTCGCGCAGTACTCTCAACCCTCAAAGCACTGTCACCTTTTCAGATCCTGCTCGCCTCGTTGGTACTCGAATGCCCCATAGGAGTTCATGTATGCACTGTTTGACGACGCACGGTGGATTACGTAAACGGCGCTCGGGTGTTTTTGCGGGAATCATTACTTCACAGCTCAGTCACCACGCATTCTGCTTTCAGCCACTAGCCGGACAGTGGGAAGCACACACAGTTCTGGATCCGTCGCCGAGCTCGCGCAGCATTCTCTAGGAGTGGATGTGCTGATCAGTGGTGCTCACGGGGGGCTACGAAACGGTATGCGACCACGACGTGCCTCGTGACAACGCCTAACCAACCGTAGAAGTGAGAAGAGCAGGTGACATCAGCTTTGCGAAGTCCGTTCCTGCAAGGAATGCAGTCCGGCGCCGGGCAACTGCTTTCCACATCTCTGTTTACGTTTCCCTCCTCCCTCCGTCTAATTTATCAGCCAAGGTGAAAAGGAGGAGTTATGCAACCATTCTGTTCCAAAGTTAGTGCCTATCTACTTGCGGCGACTGTTCTGTTGTCGGGCTGTGCCTCGACCCTGGTGCATGATGATGTCAAGCGCACGACTGGGCTCAGCGGTCATTGTTCCGGCAGCGAGTGGGCGGACGATTCCTCCATTGCCGTGCTGCCGGTCCCGGTCGTCGCCTTTGTGATCCCTCACGTCGATCTGCACAACGTCTCGAGTGAGCCATACCTGAATCGGTGTGGAACCTCGACTAGGGTGGTCAATCGTGAAGTGGTGGTCAACAGACTGGCCTGCATGCCGGCAGGCCTCACACGCATCATCACTCTCGGCGTGTGGCAATGGTGCCCGGCGCGTGTCACATGGTCAGCAGATGTCCTGGCTGATAGGCCGTGATCAGTGAGTGGCTTCAATAGGGAGCGTGAATCAACTGTGTTAACCAAAAAAGGAGATTGATGATGAACCGTATCAGTTGGAAAGGAATGATCGTCGGAACGCTTGGGGGGCTGTCAGTGATAACCTCACCGGTCGTGGGTCAGGCGAAACATTCCATTGAAAATGCACAAGTGCGTTTGGATAATCGTAGCCACGGCTTGCTGAACAGCGGCGTGGGATCTCTACAGAGTGGCCGTCATGAGGGAGATCATGAGTGGAGGGATGCAAAAAACGACCTGGTTGTGGCTCAAGCGAATGATGTGCGACAGGAGGATCGGCGAGCCGATCGCCAAATGGACCGGCGAGAAGATCGAAGAGAAGATCGACAACTCGATCGACGGGAAGAGCGCCGGGAGGATCGGCAGATGGACCGGAGAGAAGACCGCCAGATGGATAGGCGCGAGGATCGACAGGCTGATCGCCAGGAGGACCACCGATCAAACGCTGGCGGCGAATTCCGCGGGCTTGATCGGGCCGATCATGTTGCCGGCGAACGTGGCCGTGACGGAAGGGACAACGCTCGTACGATGCAGATGGAGCGGCCGAACAGGCCAGAACGGATGGAACGAATTGAACGGCCAGAGCGCCCAGACCGTCAGGATAGACCCGATCGTGCTGAAAGACCGGAGCGAGGAGAGCGGCACTAACCAGTTATTGGCAGTACGTCAGCCACCGACACCGGTGCCGGAACCATTCGCACTCCGGCGCCGGTGTTCCTATTGTGCTCTATAAATCGTTGCGCCACAATTTATTTATCGCTAAGGTAGCACCGTTAGGTTTTATTACGAGACCGCATGGTGTACAGACTCCTATGCAGAAAGGGTTGGTCGAGAACGATGCAGAGATGGATGGTCCTGTGGATGATGGTGCTCGTCACAGTCGTTGGATTCTGTGACAACGAAGGCTTTGCCGCTGATCCGACCGATAAGCGGCCACAACAGGCGACAGAACGAAACTGGCAGATCAGTTTTACGCCAAGCTATAGCCACGGGAATTTCGGAACCAATACGACAAGTGAGTTTATTTATGCACCGCTGTCAATCAGGCGGTTGTTCTCCAAAGGTGATATTTCGCTGGTCATCCCTTCAGTGACGGCAATCACCGACGGGCGCACCACCGTCGTTGGAAATACCGCATTCCGTGTCGACGACAACAGCGGGTCTGGTAGTGGGAGCGGTAGTGGATCGGATGACAATTGTCGAAAGGATAACAGTGGCCCCGGGAATAATAATGATGTGCCTTGCGGTACCACGACGCGTATCGCCGGTCAAAAGGTGACGACCACAGGAATCGGCGATGTGATTCTGCGGGGACGCTACTATCTCGTTGAAGAACAGGAGTATGTGCCGCTGATTGCAGTGACAGCTCGGTTGAAGTTCCCCACGGCAAATGCGAGCCAGGGATTAGGAACCGGTGAGTTTGATCATGGGTATGGGGTGGAGGTCTCCAAGCTGATCGGGGCCAGCTGGTTGGTGTTTTTCGACGGCGGGTACAACTTTATCGGCGATCCGGATCGGGCTGATGGC
>CXWL01119170.1_pt1 | contig 14718 bp, 10 predicted proteins | sample 590931 | NCBI WGS metagenome assembly CXWL01 (sample SAMEA3498368, study PRJEB10139) | groundwater metagenome | biome: water well; material: biofilm material | place: Germany | collected 2015-04-27 | reverse complement strand
GACGATCAGCTTGGTGATCTTCTTGCTCGAATAGCGCCACACTTCGGCCGGAATGCGCTCGATATACTTTTTGCCCGATTTGAGTTCAATCTCCAGCACCAGCGGCGTGACCAGCCCGCCCGCATTCGAAAAGTCGACCAGGTACAGGTATTTGCCCTGTTTGAGCAGCGCCTTTTCCCACGGGTCGAGCGTGGCCATCTCTTCGTTGTACTTGTTGCGGTCCTTGTTGGTGACGGTGAATTCGTCATGCTCGTTGTAGAAGTCCTTGAGCTCGGGATGGGCATCGAGCCGGCGCGGCGTGCCCTTGTTGCGCTGGACCGACACGGCCACCGGTTCGGCATCCTTCTGCGCCTTTTTCCAGGCCTTTTCCACTTCCGGATTCTTGCTCGAGACGCCGTACTGGGTGATGCCGTCGACACTGACGTCGACCGCGTCGGTGGTGTAGAACCAGCCGCGCCAGAACCAGTCAAGGTCGGTGCCCGAGGCGTCTTCCATGGTGCGGAAAAAGTCGGCCGGCGTCGGACGCTTGAACTTCCAGCGCTGCGCGTACTCGCGGAAGGCATGGTCGAACGCTTCGCGCCCGAGCACCGTCTCGCGCAAGATGTTGAGCGCGGTGGCCGGCTTGTTGTAGGCGTTGTTGCCGCGCTGGGTGACCGAGTCCGAGTTGGTCATGATCGGCACCTGGTTCTTGCTGCGCATGTAGTCGGTGATGGCGCGCGGCTCGCCCGTGGTGTCCGGGTAGTTCGCTTCCCAGGCCTGGGTGGCCAGCATTTCGAGGAAGGTGTTCAAGCCTTCGTCCATCCAGGTCCACTGGCGCTCGTCGGAGTTGACGATCATCGGGAAGTAGTTGTGGCCCACTTCGTGGATGATCACCGAGATCAGGCCGTACTTGGTGCGCTTGGGCCAGGTGATCTCGCCGGTCTTCTTGTCCTTGGTCGGACGTGGACCGTTAAACGAAATCATCGGATACTCCATGCCGCCCACCGGACCGTTGACCGAAATGGCCACCGGGTAGGGATAGTCGAACGAGTATTTGTTGTACTGCTCGATGGTGTGCACGATCGCCTGGGTCGAATACTTTTCCCACAGCGGATTGCCTTCCTTCGGATAGAACGACATCGCCATCACGTCGGTGCCGTCCTTCTTGTAGCCTTGCGCATCCCAGATGAACTTGCGGCTGGCGGCAAAGGCGAAGTCGCGCACGTTGGCGGCCTTGAAGTGCCAGGTTTTGGTGCCGGCGGCGCGCGTCTTTTCGGCCGCTTCGGCTTCCTGCTGGGTGACGATGACGACTGGCTTGTCGCTGGTGCGGGCGCGCTGCAGGCGCTCGCGCTGGGCCGCGCTCAAGACCGCGTCCGCGTTTTGCAGCACGCCGGTGCTGGCCACGACATGGTCGGCCGGCACCGTCAGCAAAACGTCATAGTCGCCAAATTCGAGCGTGAATTCGCCGTCGCCGATGTACTGCTTGTTCTGCCAGCCGGCCACGTCGTAGTAGGCGGCCATGCGCGGGAACCACTGGGCGATTTCGAACAGGTCGTTCTTGTCGGCGTCGTCGAATTTCTCGTAGCCGTTGCGCCGTCCCAGCACGTTCATTTCGGGGATGTTGTAGTTCCACCCGATCTGGAATGCGAAGCGCGCGCCCGGCTTGATGGGCTGTGGCAGGTCGATCCGCATCATGGTGCGGTTGACCGTGTACTTGAGCGGCGCGCCGGCAGCGTCGGTCAGCGAGGTGATGTTGAAGCCGCCGGCAAAGGTGCGGCTCTCGAGCAGGAAGCGCAAGCCTTCGAACTTGACGCCGTCGGCCGCGCTGGAGCGGCCCCATGCCTCGCGCGAGGGCAAGGTGGCGCTGGTCAGACGGTCGGCGTCGCCGCGCACCATGTTCTGGTCCAGCTGCACCCACAGGTAGGACAGGGTGTCGGGCGAGTTGTTCTGGTAGGTGATGGTGCCGGCGCCGTCGATGCGCCGTTTTGCCTCGTCAAGCGTGGCGCGCAGCTGGTAGTCGGCGCGCTGCTGCCAGTAGGCGTGGCCGGGGGCGCCGGCCGCGTTGCGCGTTTCGCTGGGCGTGGGCAGCAGCTCTTCGAGCTGGCGGAACTTGTCGTCGAAGGGTTCGGCGGCGCCTGCCGAGATGGCCAGCAAGGCGGCCACGCTGGCCACCAGGTGTTTCTTGAACATGGTCGTTCCTGTCACTTCGTGGTTTTGAGCGGGGTGCGGAAGTCCTTCATCAGGTCATCCTTGCCTTTTTCGGTCTTGAACAATTCCAGGCGCGACTGGGCGATCTTGCGCGGCCAGGCGTTGTTGCTGGTGTCGATGTCGGCCGTCTCCCAGTGCGGGTCCTGGGTCAGGCCCACCATCGGTTCGTCGGTGACGATCAGCTTGGTGATCTTCTTGCTCGAATAGCGCCACACTTCGGCCGGAATGCGCTCGATGTATTTTTTGCCCGATTTGAGTTCGATCTCCAGCACCAGCGGCGTGACCAGCCCGCCCACATTGCTGAAGTCGACCAGGTACAGGAATTTGCCTTGCTTGAGCAGCGCCTTTTCCCACTCTTCCAGGTCGGCCATGCTTTCGTTGTACTTGTTGCGGTCCTTGTTGGTGACGGTGAAGTCGTCGTGCTCGTTGTAGAAGTCCTTCAGTTCCGGGTGGGCGTCGACGCGGCGCGCCATGCCCTTGTTGCGCTGCTCGGACAGCGACACCGGCTCGGCATCCTTTTGCGCCTTTTTCCAGGCCTTTTCCAGTTCCGGGTTCTTGCTCGAGACGCCGTACTGGGTGATGCCGTCAACACTGACGTCGACCGCGTCGGTGGTGTAGAACCAGCCGCGCCAGAACCAGTCAAGGTCAGTGCCCGAGGCGTCTTCCATCGAACGGAAAAAATCGGCCGGGGTCGGGCGCTTGAACTTCCAGCGCTGGGCGTACTCGCGGAAGGCGAAGTCGAACAGCTCGCGTCCCAGCACCGTCTCGCGCAGCACCGTCAGCGCGGCGGCCGGCTTGGCGTAGGCGTTGTTGCCAAACTGCAGCAGCGACTCGGAATTGGTCATGATCGGGACCTGGTTCTTGCTGCGCATGTAGTCGGTAATGGCGCGCGGCTCGCCGCGCCCGCGCGGATAGTTTTCTTCCCATGCGTCCTGGGCCAGGCCCTGGACGAAGGAGTTCAAGCCTTCGTCCATCCAGGTCCACTGGCGCTCGTCGGAGTTGACGATCATCGGGAAGTAATTGTGGCCCACTTCGTGGATGATCACGCCGATCAGGCCATACTTGTCGCGCTTGGACCAGGTGATCTCGCCGGTTTTCTTGTCCTTGGTCGGACGCGGGCCGTTAAACGAAATCATCGGGTATTCCATGCCGCCCACCGGGCCGTTGACCGAAATGGCCACCGGATACGGGTAGTCGAACGAGTACTTGTTGTACTGCTCGACGGTGTGGATGATGGCCTGGGTCGAATATTTTTCCCACAGCGGATTGCCTTCCTTCGGGTAGTAGGACATGGCCATCATGTCGGTGCCGCCCTTTTTGTAGCCCTGCGCATCCCAGATGAACTTGCGGCTGGAGGCNNCGCGCTCAAGACCGCGTCCGGGTTTTGCAGCACGCCGGTGCTGGCCACGATATGGTCGGCCGGGACCGTGATCTGGACATCGTAGTCGCCAAATTCGAGCGTGAATTCGCCGGCGCCCAGGAACTGCTTGTGCTGCCAGCCGTAGACGTCGTAATAGGCGGCCATGCGCGGGAACCAGTGCGCAATTTCGAACAGGTCGTTCTTGTCGGCTTCAAACGCTTCAAAGCCGGTGCGTCCGCCCTGGATCTTGGCGTTGTTGATCTTGTAGCTGAAGTCGACCGAGAACACCAGTTTTTCGCCCGGCTTGAGCGGCTGGGCCAGGTCAATGCGCATCATGGTCTTGTTGATGGTGAACTTGAGCGGGGCGCCGTCGGCGCCTTTCACGGCGCCGATCTTGAAGCCGCCGTCAAAGGTGCGGTTTTCCAGGATCGAACGCATCGCTTCGAAACGCATGCCGTCTTCGTCGCCACTCTTGGCGCGCGCCCAGGCGTCGCGCGAGGAGACCGTGGCCGAGGTGCGCGCGTCCGAATCGGCGGCAAACACGTTCTGGTCCAGCTGCAGCCACAGATACCCGAGCGCGTCCGGAGAATTGTTATGATAGGTGACGGTTTCAGTGGCGCTGATGGCGCGCTTGGCTTCATCAAGCGTGGCGCGGATCGTGTAGTCGGCGCGCTGCTGCCAGTAAGCGTGGCCGGGTGCGCCGGCGGCATTGCGGATCGCGTTTCCGGTCGGCGTGACTTCGTCGAGCTGGCGGAATTTGTCGTCGAAAGGCTCGGCAGCACTGACCGAGAATGTGAGGCACAAGGCTGCGAGGCCGAACGGCAAACGTTTCATGGGAGCGACTTTTTAGGGAAAATTAGAACAAGCATTCTAAGCGTACCGAATAAGCAATTGTCCTGCGGAATTGTAAAAAAGCTGAAACATCGCACGCCGCTGCGCGATATGATCGCGGCACGGCATGCATATACATATATGGGGATGGGATGGACATTGATTTCAAGTCAACAGTGCTGATCGTCGACAGCGCCTCCGACAATCTGGTGCTGCTCGAGCAGCTGCTGCAGCAGCGCCACCACGTGATGCTGGCGCGCAGCGGCGCCGACGCCGTGCGCCTGGCCCAGCATGCGCCCCAGCCCGATCTGGTGCTGCTCGACGCCAGCCTGCCCGACATGGATGCCTATGCCGTGTTGCGCGAATTGAAATGCAATTTCCTCAGTTGCGACATTCCCGTGATCTTCCTGACCTCGGCGCAGCAGGGGCCGGACGACGAGGCGCGCGCGCTGCGCGAAGGCGCGGCCGATACCATGCTGCGCCCGCTCGCCCCCGCCACCGTCCTGGCGCGGGTGGGCGCCCATACCGAACTGCGCACGGCGCGGCGCCTGCTCAAGGACCAGCAGCGCCATGTGGCGCACCTGATCGCCGAGCGCATGCAGGCAGCCGACCATTTGCAGGATGCCACCATCATCGCCATGGCGTCGCTGGCCGAGTCGCGCGACGCCGACACGGGCAACCACATCCGCCGCACCCAGCACTATGTGGCGGCGCTGGCGCGCGAACTGCGCTACCAGGCCCCATTCATGGCCGAGCTGAACGACGACAATATCGCGCTGCTGTTCAAGGCGGCGCCGCTGCACGACATTGGCAAGGTCGGGGTGCCGGACGCGATTTTGCTCAAGGCCGGCAAGCTGACCGAGGCCGAGTTCGCGCTGATGAAACTGCACACCGTCTATGGGCGCGACGCGATTGCCGGGGTCGAGCAGATGCTGGGCACGAGCAACCAGTTTTTGCGCTACGCCAAGGAGATCACCTATTCGCACCAGGAGTACTGGGACGGCAGCGGCTATCCGGAAGGCCTGGCCGGCAGCGCCATTCCGCTGTCGGCACGCTTGATGGCGGTGGCCGACGTCTACGACGCGCTCATTTCCGAGCGCCGTTACCGGCCCGCGTTTACCCACGAGACGGCAGTCGAGCTGATCCGCCAGGGGCGGGGCCAGCATTTCGATCCGGACGTGGTGGACGCGATGCTGGCCATCGAAGACAAGTTCAAGACCATCGCCAGCCAGTTCCGCCCGCTGCGCGCGGCGGGTGTGGCGCCGGCCCTCCAAATGTGAGATTTCTGAAAACCAATATGCTATAGTTATTTTGCATTGCCGGGCGCGGCCCGGCTGCGAGGACTTGGTGGAGCGCACTGATGCGGACTCAAGGGTATCTTGCGTTTGTAGTTGGCATTTGCCTCACGGCGTGGACCTGCGTGATGGTCATGGACGCTCAGCAAGCTACCATCCGCAGCAACTTCCAGCGCGATACCGACAAGGTTGCCAGCGACACCAACGTGCGCCTGCAAATCTACTTCGACATGCTGCTCAGCATCAAGGGCACGTTCGTCATCAACGAGAGCATGGACCGGGGACAATTCACCAGTTTCGTGCGCGAACTCAATCTGGCCCAGCGCTATCCGGGCTTTCAGGCGATCCAGTTCGTGCGCCAGGTGCCGGCGTCCAGACTGGCCGCCTTTGCTGACGGCGTCAAGCGCGACACCACGCTGGACCCGGCCGGCTATCCGGACTTCACCATCCATCCGCCGTACACGGGGCAAGACCATTTCATCATCGAATACACCGAGCCGATGAAGGGCAATGAAAATGCTTTTGGCCTCGACCTGGCCGCGCTCCCGCCGCACCGCAAGGCGCTCGAATCGGGGCGCGACAGCGGCTTGATCGTGGCCACCGAACGGATCACGCTGGTGCAGGACGCCACCGGCCAGCCCGGCTTCGTGGCGCGCGCGCCCGTGTACCGGCGCCAGATGCCGCTCGACAGCGTGGCAGCGCGGCGCGCCGCGCTGGTCGGCTGGGTGGCGATCGTGTTCAAGGTGAACAACTTGATGGCCGAAGTGATCGACCCTGCGCTGCAGGGGCAGCTCGCATTTCGCATCCACGACGCCGGCGACCTGGCCGACGGCGCCAATGCGCCCGTGTCGAAGGACAACCTGATGTTCGACTCCACCGGCAGCGGCGCCACGATTGCCGGCCTGGCCGCCGAAAAGCGCTTGAACGTGGCGCAGCGCCAGTGGGTGGTGCGGTTCGAAGCGCTCAGCGGCGGGCGTTACGGGCGCGACCTGGCCACGGTGGCCGTGATCGCCGCCTGCGGGGTGCTGGTCAGCAGCCTGATCGCGGCGCTGCTGATCGCCTCGCGCCGCAGCCGGGCGCTAGCCGCACAAGTGCGCGTCACGCTTGACGAGCAGCGCGCCTTTCAGGACAGCGCCAGTGTCGGCATCGCGCTGTTTTCGGACGGCGCCATCGTGCGCTGCAACCGCGGCATGGAAGAAATCATGGGCTATGCGCCGGGCGAGCTGCTGGGCCAGCGGACCGACGTGCTGCTGGCTGCGGCGCCGGGCGCGGCGGACGCCTTCGGCGCGCTGTCAGCCACGCGCCGCTGGCAGAGCGAACTGGAGCTGGTGCGCAAGGACGGCAGCGTGATCTGGTGCCTGGTCAACGGCAAGGCGCTCGACGCCGACAACCTGGCCAAGGGCGGGGTCTGGGTGATCCAGGATATCAGCGACCGCAAGAGCACCGAGGCGGCGCTGGTGGACGCGCGCGACGGCCTGGAAAACAGCCTGAGCGAGCTGGCGCGCCAGAAGGCCAACGTGGAATCGGCCCACAGCGACTTGTCGAGCGTGCTGGTCACGCTCAAGCAGGCCCAGACCAATCTGATCACGTCCGAAAAAATGGCCTCGCTCGGCTCGCTGGTGGCCGGCATCGCGCACGAACTCAATACCCCAATCGGCAACAGCCTGCTGACAGCCACCGCGCTCGACGACATGGTGGCTGAATTTGAACGCAAGTACGACGGCGGCGGGGTCAAGCGCTCGGCGCTCGAAACGCTGCTGGCCGACACCAAGCTCGCTTGCGGCATCATGACCAATTCGCTGCGCCGCGCGGCCGACCTGATCACCTCGTTCAAGCAGGTAGCGGTCGACCAGACCAGCGACAAGCGGCGCCGCTTCGATTTGTCGGAAGTGATCCGCGACACGCTGGCCACCTTCCACGCCCAGCTCAAGCGCGCCAACTGCGACAGTGTCGTCGACTGCGCCAGCACGCTGGTGATCGATTCGTATCCGGGCGGGGTGGGGCAGGTGCTGTCCAACCTGATCAACAACGCCTTGCTGCACGCCTTCGAAGGGCGCAGCAGCGCGCGTATGGTGATCACTGCACGCGAAATGCCGGGCGACCAGATCCTGCTGGTGTTTAGCGATGATGGCGTGGGCATGACGCCGAAGATCTTGCACCAGGTGTTCGATCCTTTTTTTACCACCAAGATGGGGCAGGGCGGGTCGGGACTGGGGATGAATATTGTCTACAACATCGTCACCGGCATGCTGGGCGGGAGCATCGAGATCGAATCATCCACCGGGCGCGGCACCAGCGTCACGATCAAGATGCCGCGCACCGCGCCGGACCGCGAAAGCAATGGCGCCGAGCTCAATCTGTCGCTGATGTAGCGCGCGCGTTTCAGCGGCTGCGGCCGTAGCGCGCGCGCAGCAGTGCGAGCATCGCCAGATTCAATTCCCAGGCGTCGGCCGCGCCAGGTTGGGTGTAGGGCGCCGGGCCGAATTCCGGGGTGATGGTCATGCTGGCGGCGCCGTCGGCGTGGCGCAGCGAGACGATGTGATCCCACCATTCCAGATGGCGCGCCAGCTCGGCGGCCCATTGCGGCGCGTGCAGGTCGCTTACCTGCGGTCCCTGCGCATGGCCCACGCGCGCGTGAATGTGGCGCACCCGCGGCAGCGTGGCGGCCAGGTTGTGCTGCTGGTCTTCGAGCAGCGACTCGCATGCGCAGCACCAGTGCGACAGGTCGGCCGTCAGGTGCAGCGCCGGCAGTTCGCGCAGGTAGGGCATCAACAGCATCGGGTGGCCGGTAAACCGGCTGCGATGAATCTCGTGCAGCACCGGCACCCCGTGCGCGGCGCCGATCTCGCCGGCCAGCGCGATCAGCGACAGGTTCTGTTCGCGCGTGTAGAAGTCCTTGCCGGTATGCGAATTGACGAACAGCGGAGCGGCCGCGCAGGCGTTGCTCAGGTAGCGCGAGAGCGCCTCGCGGTGGGCGTCAAAGCCGCTGTGCAGCGCCGTTTCCCACTGCTGGGCGATCAGCTTCAGGCCGGCGCCGGCAATGCGCGCGCGCCAGTCGTCGCGCGCGCGTGGCTCGAGCGGCAGCGCCATCTCGATGCCATCGAAGCCGGCAGCCAGCACGCGGTCGATGAACGCTTGCGGCGCCAGGTGGTTGCTGCCCCAGTGCGGGGCGAAGATCAGGATTTCCATGACCTAGATGAAGCCGCGCACGGGGAAGGCGGCGTCGCGCTGGATCCAGTTGTGCGGCGAATAGCTGGCCGAGGCGTCCGTCACGTGCAGCGTGTAGGCATGGCGCGACACGGGCGAGCGGTTCGGCGCGCTGTAGTGCGGCAGCAGGCCGTGGAAGCACACCAGCGTGCCGGCCTTCGCTTCCAGCGCTACTGCGCTGGTGTTGTCGGGCCACGGCGTGCGGTCGAGCTTTTCCATCGTGATGTCGTCGCCGTGGCGCACGAAGCGCTCGCGCATCGGACCGCGGTGGCCGCCCGGCTCGACCCACAGGCAGCCATTGTCGACGTTGGCGTCTTCGAGCGCGAACCAGAAGGTGGTCACGGTGACCGGATCGGTGTCGAAAAACGTGGCGTCCTGATGCCAGGCCACTTCACCGCCGATGCCGGGCTGCTTGAAGATGTACATCGACTGCCACAGCTGGGCATTGGCCAGGCCCAGACCGGCCGCAACGGCAGCCAGTTTCGGATCGCGCGAAAACGCTTCGAATACGGGGTCGAGGTCATGCAGCGCGTGGCCGATCTTGTTGATCGACAAGGACTTGTCCTGGCGCAGCGCGCCGTGCTGGTCGAAGGCTTCCTCTTCGAAGAAGCAGCGGATGGTGTTGTCCGAACGCAGGAAGTAATCGTCCGTGGTTTTCAGCTGCTCGCGCGTGCTGAAGATCGAGCGGTGCGCGCTTGGATCGAAATCGTTGACAATCTCGCCGGCCCGCTTGCGCAGGGCGGCAATCGCTTCCGGGCTCTTAAAGTCTGGAATGACGATATAGCCGTCGCGCGCAAATTGATCGCGCTGGTCCTGGCTCAGCATGGGATGGCTCCTGAAAAACAGTGGTGTCGAGATTGTAAATTGGCAGGCAGCGCCCCGCAATCGGGCAAATGGTTGACATATTGTCGCCAAACGGTTGACAATCGCCCATGGACCAATTGCACGCTATGGAAATCTTTGCCGCAGTGGCGCGGCTGCGCAGTTTTTCGGCGGCCGGGCGCGAGCTCGGCCTCACGCGCGCCATGGTCAGCAAGCACATCATGCAACTGGAGGCGCGGCTGGGGGCGCGCCTGCTGTACCGGTCGACGCGCGAAGTGAGTCTGACTGACGCCGGCCAGGCCTATCTGGCGCCGTGCCTGGCCACGCTGGAGCAGTCGCGCGAAGCGGCGCGCGCGATCCGCCCGGCTGGCGAAGCACTGGCCGGGCCATTGCGGATCCAGGCGCCGTCAAGCTTTGGCAGCGAGTGGCTGGCCGACGCCGTGGCCCGCTTCAGCCTGCGTCACCCGCTGCTCCAGCCATCGCTGTTTGTCGACGACGCCCTGCTCGACCCGATCCGGCATGGCTTTGACCTGTCGGTGCGGGTGGGCGGCATTCCCGACACCAGCGGCCTGTCGCAGCGGCGCCTGGCGCCTTGCCGGGGCGTGCTGTGCGCCAGTCCGGCGTATCTGGCCGCGCACGGCGTGCCGGGTGCGCCGGACGATCTGCTGGCGCACCAGTGCCTGCACTTTAGCCANNGTGCACGCCGGCTTCACGTCGAACAACGGTCTGGTGCTGCACCAGGCGGCGCTGCGCGGGCTGGGCATTGTGTACAGCACCACCTTCCTGGCCTGGCGCAACCTGCTGGACGGTACGCTGGTGCCGGTGCTGCCCCAATGGGAGCTGCCGCTGAACCACCTGACAGCGCTCTATCCGGCCAGCCGGCAATTGTCGCCCAAGGTGCGCGCGCTGATCGATTTTCTGGTGGAGGAATATCAGCCGCTGCCGCCGTGGGATGCGGCGCTGGCGTAAACCCCCGGGGTCAGGTCCCCCATTGCAACACGGGCCCAGCAGTACCACCGGGGTCAGACCACTTTTTCCTGCAACCCATGGGTTGNNCCCGCTGCCGCCGTGGGATGCGGCGCTGGCGTAAACCCGCCGGGGGGCGCTGGGGGCTTTGTCGATCGTCAGGTCGCTGCCGGCACGCACCAGCTTCCGTCCCGGTACACCAGTTCCTCGTCCAGATAGACCGCGTCAGTGACCGCAAACACGTCCACGTGGTAGCGCGCATCCTTGCGCTTGAAGCCCGGCTTCTGGTACACGCCATGCTTGGCGCCCAGCGACAGGTGGATACCGCACATGCGCTCGTAGGTGCCGATGTCATTGACCCTGCGTTCGCGCGTAAATGCCCGGTTCATGCCAAAGCCCAGCTCGCGCACCCACACCTCGCCCTCGTCGCGCGCGATGATCTCCATCAGCTTGTCAAATTCCGGGGTCGCGTCCTGCGTGCCCACCACGCGCCCCCGTTCAATGATCAGCGTGATCGGCCGCGCGGGCCGGTTGACCATATAGCTGGTGTCGCCAAACACGTGCACCTGGACGCGCCCGTTGACCGCTTCCAGATCCTGCGCTTCGGTGAACACTTCGCCGATCGGAAACTGGCCGCCGATATTGTTCATGCCGCTGTAGTCGCCGATATTGAGCTTGGCCGATTCGAGCCTGGACGCGAACACCAGCTGCTCGCCGCCGCCATGCACGCTGGCGCGGCTGGCCGCATCGATGCGCGCCTTGAGCGCGCGCCCCACGCCGCGGTAATAGGCGCTGTCGTAAGCCAGCGCTTCGATGTAGTGGTCGCCCTGCGGCCCCGGCATGCGCGACAGGTGCACGTGCTCGATCACCTTCAGGCCCAGCTTGAACAGCTCGACCCGGATGCGGAACGCCTCCAGCCGAAAATTGGTCGACTGGATCAGCACCACCAGGTCCGACGCCTGCATGCGCCCGAATGCTGCCAGCACCTCGTCGGGGGTAACGCTGTCGAAGTCGATGAACTGGCCATCCGGCAGGTTGCGGCGGTAGCCTTCGGTCAGCGCGAGCGCCAGCTCCGAACGGGTGTCGTACACCACCAGCGCGCGCTGCGCCGGGCCGTGTTCTACGACGATATCGAGCACGTCGCGCAGATGGCGGGCGGCAGTGGCGCTGTCAGGGGAGGTCATGGAGCGCCATTATACGTGGCGCCGCTACAGGTCCGGCGCATAGCGCGCTTCCATTTCCTGCTGCGTCTCCGGCGCCTGCGTGGCGCCGGTGTGATCATTGAGCATCTGCCCCATGGTCGGCAGCACCGTGCGCGCCTGGCGGCTGGCCGGATCCCACAGCCTTGAACGCATCAAGGCCTTGGCGCAGTGCAGATACGCTTCCTTGACGTTCACCTCGATCACCAGCCTCGGCAGCCGCTTTTCGCCGGCAAAATGGGCGATCAGCGCGGCGTCGTCGGACAGCAGCGCGCGGCCGTTCACGCGCAAGGTCTCGTCCACGCCGGGAATCAGGAACAGCAGTCCGATCTTGCCGTTCTCGACCAGATTGCTGAGCGTGTCGAGCCGGTTATTGCCGGGAAAATCAGGCAGCAGCAGCGTGCCGTGCGGCGTCACCTTGACGAAGCCGGGCGGCCCGCCACGGGGCGACGCATCCATCTCGGCCGCGCCGGTGGCCAGCACCACAAACGGCGACAGCGCGATGAAGGCCAGGCAGTGACGGTCCAGCCGGTCCAGTTGTTTGGCCACGCTGCGCCCGTGCGCGGGAGCGTAGCGCTCGCGCAGCGCTTGTTCGGTAGTAATCATGCCTTCGATTATGCCGCAAATTCCCGCCTGGCATCTCTTCGCGCCACCATGCAGGCCGCATGACAGTACCGGGCAATTAAACCGCCTGCCAAAGCCAGTTGCGCTATGATTTGAAAGGCAATAGCGGCCCCGCAAGGTGACCGCTTTTTATACATATACCTCGGCGCGCAACATGGCATACAGATGGGAAACGCCAGCCAGCGTCTGGCTGGAAGACGAGAGCAGCGCGCAGTTCGAACTGGCTGCAAGCGCGGGGCTGTCCAGGATTGACTGGCAAGCGCAGGCGCGCGGCCGGCTGCCCGACGTCGCCCATTTGCTGGGTGCTTCGCTGCCCGCAGCATGTTCTTGCGCGCCAATTTTTCCCGAAGGATTTGCCTTCTGCCCCACCTGCGGTCACGAACTGCGCAAGCTGTCCGGCCAGCGCAAGACACGCGCCGACTGGTTCGGCCCGTGGTCCGATGCGCTGCTGCCGCGCCACGTGCCGCACGGCTTGCCCGTTACCGCGCTGGCGCTGGGCGAGAGCCTGGAAGAGCGCGCGCCCGCACCCAGCGTGGGCCGGCCCGACCTCGCGCTGCCCGTGCCGCCCAACGCCCAATGCGTGTTCGCGGCCGGCAGCTTCGGCTTTCCCGTGCAGCGCCTGCTGGCGCTGGCGCCCGCGCGCGGCGTGCTGCAGTACTGGGACCCGCTGGCCGGCCTGTGGCACGTGATGGCCGCCGAAGAACATGGCGCCGACCTGTCCTTTACCGCTTCCGACTACGCCTGGCTGCCAGTGGCCAATCCGCGCCGCGGCGAAGTGGCCTTGATCCCCACCGACCGCGGCTTGCAGCGCCTGTGGATCAATCCGGTCAGCGAAACGTGCCACACCGAACGCGTCTTTGACGCTGCCATTGTCGGCGCGCCGGGCGCCATGCGGCGCCACGTGGCCTGCCTGTTCGCCGGCGCCGATGGCTTGCGTCTGTGGTCGGCGCTGACCGACCTGTCGGGCGTTGCGCTGTACGACTGCGATGCGCCCACCAGCGGCTGGTCGCGCCCGATCGGCTACGACGGCCGCCTGTTCTGGCTGCACCAGCAAGGCCAGCTGATCTGGCAGCCGGGCGCGCAGCCGCAGTATCTGGCGTGGCCGGCCGGCTGGTCGCCGCGCCTGGCGTTCGGCGGCCCCACGCAAAGCCGCGATGGCCGCCTGTGGCTGATCGGCCATGGCGGGCAGTCCTATTCTTTCCTGGAACTGGGCAAGCCGAACGGTCAGCAGCAAGCCATCAGCGGCGCCCGCCTCGGTTTTGCCAGCTTGCTGTTCCGGCGTGGCCACGCCGTGGTCAACGAGCCCTGGGACAGCGAGCAGGTCGACGACCCGCACGAAGAAGACTCGCTGGTGCTGCCGCTGCTGCGCGGCTTTAACAACAATCGCAGCCAGCCCAGCGGCCTGGTGCTGCGCTTTCATGCCTATACCGGCAAGGCCGAAGACGCGCTGTCCGAGCGCACCATCGGGCGCACCACGGTCGAATGGATCGGCAAGCGCAACGTCATCCTGGACGATATCGCACGCCTGGCGCGCCCGCTCGAATGCGTGCCTTTCGTCTACGACGATTGCCTGTGGCTGCACCATCCCGACTGGCATCAGGTGCGCGGCTGGCGCCTGGAAGAACTGCCGTGAAGCGCCTGCTCGCCTGCGCGGCGCTGCTGCTGCCCTCGCTGCCGGCGCTGGCCGTCTCGCACGTGTTCCTGGTCCAGAACTCGGGCTGGATGGAGCCTTTTTACACCGATCCGCAATCGCGCTACAAGCCGCTGGTGACCGAACTGGTGATGGCGGTGGCGCAGCCGGGCGACGCACTGGTGCTGGCCGCGTTCAACCAGGGCATGCCCGGCGCGCCGTCGCCCAAGGCGCTGGCCTCGCTCAGGTTTGACCCCGCCAGCGCGCGCCAGCAGGTCAGCGGGGCGCTGGCCGCGCTGGAGGTGGCGCGCAAGCCGGGCAGCGCGGCCTACGCCGACACGGATCTGAACCAAGCGCTGGAGGCAGCCATCGGCCGCGCGCTGGGTGGCAAACCAGGCCTGGTGTGGCTGTTTACGAACAACCGCAACAGCCCGAACAACGACCAGCAGACGGCCAGCCGCAACCGCGAATTTTACGAACTGATCCACCGCGGCGGGGCGATTACGCGCGCGCTGGCCTACCCGCTGCAAATGCCGGTGCAAGGTGAGCACTACCGTGCCAACGGCCTGATGATCTACGTGTTTGCCGTGGGCGAAC
>CXWL01007052.1_pt1 | contig 14719 bp, 8 predicted proteins | sample 590931 | NCBI WGS metagenome assembly CXWL01 (sample SAMEA3498368, study PRJEB10139) | groundwater metagenome | biome: water well; material: biofilm material | place: Germany | collected 2015-04-27 | reverse complement strand
GCGCGGAGAGCCTGCACATTGCCAGGAGAGTCTTCAATGTAGAGATTCGCACCAACGGCTGCCTTGTCCTTCATGAAACACAAATCCCAATATGGAATGCCATGATGCTCAAGCCATTCAGTAGTTTGTTGCACTGTCTCTAGGTGAAAGAACTTGATATAGAGGCGATGGGTAATGATGCGAATACGGATATCTCTTGTTGAGAGACGACGAAGAGCTGCAGCTGCCCCAGGTATAGGGACTAACTCCCTGAATAAATTTCGTTGTGTCACCGCGAAACGATGAAGTGCCTCATAACCACCAGCTTGATCGAGATTCCACTCTGGAAGACCGTATCTAACCTTCTCCGGTAGGCTGTCGATGGGAACGCCTAAAAACTCCGCAGCAATGACGCGTAGTCGTGAGTAAAAGTCAGCGACGACACCATCTAAATCAACACCTAGAACGAAGCTGGTTGTGCGTTTCGATTGGTGCTCTTCAGCCATTGAGAGGATCTCCCGCGGTAAATACTAGCGATGAGAGATCAGGGGGTTTTGAGCCCGCTAATCGACAAAAATGACTTAATGCTAAGAAACTGCTTGGCAATACCTGGCGCTTTATCGAGGTTGTCTTGATTGAAGTGATACCGCCCTTCATTACCCAGCGTCACTAAGCGAAGAGTCTTCAACTGAAATATGTCGTCTCCTGGGATCCAATACTCTCGTCGGCACTTTTTATGGAGAAAGATGGCCCCCATCCAAGATGATTGGTTTTTACTGATTCTGAGTTAATACCACGGTCCACTATGTCGTGATGGATCCCCCACCAGCCCTTTTTCAAATTGGACTCATGGGCAAGAAAGAGAAGCTTAATCTCTTTTTCCTCAGCGAAATATTTTGCCGCACGGTCCTCAGCTATCTTCACTCCCAATCTGCATTCTTGAAGCCGAGGGTGCGGGCGTTTTCCGTGACAGCGCGCTTGGTCTGATCACTAGCACCGCTCGGGAAATTGACTTGGATTTCTAGGCTTATCTTCACTTCTGCATTGGGGTCGGCGGCGAGTACGGCGATGATTTCTTCCGCCACCTGGACCAGGCGCACCTTGGCAGTCGAAGCATTGATGACGACGTTGCCGTAGAAGTCGTGGGGCCTTGGAGTCGGAGTCGGCCCAGGCGGCACAGGTCCGGGCGGTGTCGGACCGGGAGGAATCGGCCTAGGCGGCGTTGGTCCGGGTGGAGTGACTGGTGGATGCGCGGCCTCATACGCCTTGGCCACTTCGGGTTCGATCAGCAGCAGGGTATCATCCAGTTGCACATTCGAATCGCCGAGCTTGAATCCATCGAATATGCCCTCGTGCTGCCCGTAGGCGGTGCCGAAGAAATCGCGGCTACCTGCCCCTTTGACAATGGCTTGTTCTAAGACCATCCGGCTTTTCAATCGTGGCAAATAGAGATAGCGGAGCGAGTCTTCCCAAAAGGCCATCGCGCCGAAGGCTGACTTGTCAGACTTCCAGTAGAGTTCCTGCAACTTGGTCCGCAGATGGATCGGTGACCAGGTGGCGATGATCAGTTCGTTGTCGATGCACACCCGCTCAATCTCATTACCCAACGAGGCTCCACCGGTGTTCAGTGGAAAGGATTCAATCGTCGACTTCGGGTCGGTGGGTACAGTTTGGCCGGGACAGAGCAGCCACTTATAACACTCCCGTGCGACTCGGGGCAGTACATCCTCCGCCCCTTGCAACTCTTTCCTGGCCTGTTGCGCTTGAAGATTGTCGAGCACGAGACGCATCGCCCCCACATCTTCCACGATGGAGTTCCAGGCCAAGGCGACACGGATGCAATCGCGCAGCCGCGTGAGCGCGCCATGATCTGGCGCGAGAAAGAGCAGACGGTTCCCGCGATACCGGGGCGTGGTTCCGTGGCTCCTAACATGGTCGAGCACACCATCGAATGCTACGCGTGATTCTTCACGGGAATAAAACTGCTCTGGTGCCAGCACAATTAGGCGCAAGGCGCTATCATCAGGGACGTCACTGTGCGGAGTGAAGATATGTGCGCCATCGAAGAAGGTAGCGCCAACCGTGAGCTTCTTGAGCACCTCGGCCATCCGACCACGGACCTCATTCTTGTCTTCAAAACGCTTCTTCCGCTCCTCCATCTCCCGTCGCAGATTGGCACGAGTATCAAACCAATACCGCGTCGCATCCTGCATCTTGTCGCCGGAGGAGCTCAAATAGTGTAGTTGGTCTGCCAGCCTATTCAGCGCATCGGAGTACAGGGATGATGCTTGACCTGGTTGGAGGCAGCCCAGTAGCACTCGCGCACGGTCGAGTCCGCGTATGCCGGGCCTCATGTTCACGGAGGAAGGCGCACTGCCCAGGAATACAGTTCGTGCCACCCGGCGGGCAGCCTGCACAGAACCAAAACGCGTCTCCTTGATCTCCAGCAACGTGGTCTCAGCTCGCTCACCATCAATGTCACGGTCCACCACCGGATCCCACCCAGGCCCGAGATAGTAGATCAGCTCATTGCGCGACTGGCCATCGTAGAGGGGCAGACTACTGGGGAGGATCATCAGGTCTTTGTTGTTGTCCTGCCACAGCCTATAGATGACCTTGGCCATAAGTTTCAGCACGCCGCGTGTGCGTTGGAATCCCTGGATCGTTGTCCACTCCTCATAGAGTTGAGTAAACACCTCAGGGTGGATGGGATAGCTGTGGACCATCCGGTCAAAGTAGCGGGATTCCTGAGTTTCCTGCGGCAGCTTTGCGCCCTCAGCCGCGTATGCATCCGAAAAAGCTCGACACACCAAGTCACGTCCCTTGGCATCGCGAATCGATTCAAACAAGCGCCGCCGGACGATCTCAAAGGCTTCCTCTGGTGCCACGGTTTTCCAAAGAGCCTGTACCCGGTTCACAACCGCCTCCAACGCCTGCAATGCCGCCACGCCACGCGGCCCTCCGGCCTGGCTGTTGGATTCTGGTAGCGAAGCCAGCACCACCGCATTCGGCACCAACTTGGCAGCCTCCGTCAGCGATTGGATGAAAGAAAGATTACTATCGTAGGTGCCCCCGCTGAGCGCCTGGCTCTCCACAAATTGGCGGATATAAACAACCAACTCATCCAGCAGCACCACGCACGGCGCGTAACGTGTCAGTAGTGTGCAGAGCACATCTTTTCCCGGCGAGGTTCCGTTCGCATCGGCTTCTTGCACCATGGCGAAACCCTCCGCCTTACCGAGTTGCCAGGCCAGTTCGCCCCACAATGTGCGCACCGCCTGCTTGCCGTGCTTCCATGGCTGGCCTGGGGCGTGGGCCGTACCGTCCAGCACCGCGACATGTGCCTGCGGCACATCCATCAGCCCAGCATGATCGAGCAAAGCCGAGATGCCTGAGAGATCCCCCAGCGCACATTGGCGGGAGGCCAAGTGATACACCGCCAACAGCGTGTGCGTCTTCCCGCCACCAAAGGAGGTTTGTAGTTGAATGACGGGCTCCCCGCCTTTGCCATTGAGTCGTTGCGACACCTGAGTGAGTAGCTTACCCATGCCTTCGGTAATGAAGGTGCGCTCGTAGAAGGCCTGAGCATCTCCGTATTCTGGCGTCGCTCTACCCGTGAGCACAGCCGTGAGGTCGGCTGCAAACTCGGATTGTTGGAACGTGCCATTTAGCACGTCCTGATGAGGCACAATGATTTCTCGCCACGGTTTTAGGATCATAATTTTGGCTCTCTAGTTTTCAAAGAGTGTTCCTTGCGAGTCGGCAGGTTTTGGCACGCTGTTGGCGGCGGATTCGATGCCAGTCCAGCTGGTGATAAGTTCGTTGTAGGCATGGGCGTCTTCGGCTTGGCCGAGACGATCACAGAGGGTGTGGAGTCGATAGGCAAGCTGACGGACGGCCTCGGCTTTGCCACCGAGAGCCGCAAGGAGTGCCCCAGAGGCCGACTCGCCACCTTGTTTCAGAGCACGGATGAGTTGGTGCAGGGCCTCCCACACAGGCAGACGGGTGTCTGATTTTGGGTCCCAATCGATGGGATACTCAGACCACCTGAGAAGACGTACTTTGCCACCCCCACTTTTGAGAACGCCGGCCTCTTTCATGCCGTCCACGCTCGTGCCTTTGCCGCGTGCCAGCGTATCCGCCGTGCCGAAGACACCTTCGTTCCAGCCGTGTTGCTCGAACCAATGCAGGCAAAACTGTGTGTCTGCATCGAAATCGTCCTCGGCAAGGAAGCGGTTGATGAGTTGGAGCGCGGTAAGGACGCTCATGTGCGAGCCATCGGCTTCGAGCACGGTAGCGTATTTTGAGAACACTGCCATGCCTGGTCCGATGATGGCCTGCGAGAGGTCCACAGGAGCGACAGGCGAACGCTCGTCGCCGGAACCTTGGGTCATCTCGTCGAGTGCCTCGGGCAGCACACCGTTCAACTCGCGAATGAACTCGCGGCGGGAAATGGATGGCGCGTCCGACGGACGCTTGCGGCAAACGAGGACGATGCTGGAGGCGAGCATGTTGTTGCCCATGCCAACTTTGTTGGCCAATTCGGTTCGCATCGGCCAAGTGCCAGAGATCAGAAGTCCTGCTTGATTGACCGCTTCCAAAAACGTTTCCCAACCAGTGGACGCAGTCCCGCTTTGGGTCTCGGTATCTGACTGCTTGACAGCGTAATAGATTGTGATTGGCCCCTCGGGATGAGCTTGAACAGCCAGACTGTGCATCGCTTGTGTCATTCCACCGAGAAAGAATTCCTCCGCTTTCTCTTTGCTGCCATGTCTGTAAGGTGTCGCCACCAATTCCTCCGCTTTCGGTACTGACATGGTCGAAAATAATGATGGAAACGTCTCGCGGAGTAACTTGCGCAACCAAACGTAAAAGTAATCGGAGAGGTCGGCATAGCCAATGTTGTTGTAGTAAGGGGGGTCGGTAGAGATAAATTTGTTGGTGGAAATGCGCTGGGTTTGAGCGTCTGATTGTGAGGCGAAACCTGGTGAAGTTGCGGGTGTTGTTGTCAGTGCCTTCCAAGTCCAATCGACCATCGCCATCCAGTTGCCTGAAGAATCGCTCATAGGATTGGTCTCTGCAAAATCCCATGTCATGGGGATTGCTTGGCGCCCAAAGGCATTGCGCATTTTTTCTCCAGAAGAATGCCAGGAACAAATCGAAGACCAGTAGTCGGCGCACTTATCCACCACAAACGCGAGATAAACACTGATCGCTTCTGCGTAAGCGTTGGGGCCAGTGCCGCCTTCGGCTAACGGCACCATGTTGCAGGCATCCTCGCATGCAAAAGGCCCCATCGAATGCTGCACAATAGTTTGTCCCCATGCCAAGCCCGCGTCCCGACGGATGCGTTCACGAGCTTCTTCCACCAAGTCGCTGAACGTAGTTAGGGCGACAAGCTGACGAGGAGTAAACAGATCACCGTACTTGGTGAGCCCGTAAATCTGAGTTTTGATGTCACGAGGATTGTAATTGATATCAAGTTCGGGTCGCCACGTCGGTTTGGCGCTCTGTGCCAATTCCTCCATATTCGGTGTGGGTGAGATATAGATCCGACCTCTGACACCTTCTACTACGACGGCCATTAGACGGTTACTTAATCGCCCGGCTACGCCCTCGCCTCGAATGAAGTCATATGTAATAGGCGCGTCTGAAAGGAGGCAGCGAAATGCATTCCACTTACCAGCTGTGGTGCCTCGTTTGGATGCCAGTAAATCTTTCGCAACCCCCACCTTCACGCAGAATCGGTAGTTGCCATTCTCGATGATAGGTTCGACATATGCTTCCCTTCCCGCCTTGCTGGAGAGGATGAAAGTAGAAGCCAATGGAACGTCCACGTGCGAGAAAGCCGGATTCGGACTTTTGACCGTGCGCGCCCAGATCCAAGCAATGACGGTGAGCTTCTGACCGACGAGTGGTTTGAGGTCGGGCCGTTCCGTCGCCATCTCCGCCGTGATTTCCACCGGCGGATAGAGGTGGCCGATGCGCTTCTGCGCTTCTTCACGCATCCAAGCGCCGTAGTAGCGCACGTCTTCCGCCAGACCTTTGGCACCCGACCAGCCAGCCAAGGCTTTCTCTTCCTTGCTCTTGCTCTGCCAGTCGGGATTGACTGGCGGCCTGTCTGCGAACTTGGGCGGGATCTCGATCATGGCCTTGTTGATGAGCACGGCCACGGGGTTCAAGTCGCTGGCGTAAGCCTCCAGCCCCAGCCGCTGCGCCTCCAACGGGATGGCTCCACCGCCGGCAAAGGGATCGTGCAGGGCGGGCAGCTTGTCGGGATTGAATAGCTCGGTAGCCTGCGGGTGGTCCTTGTTCAGTTCGCACACCTCTCGCCATGAACGGCGGATCTCGGCGCGGGCACGTTCCAGCACTTCCTGGTTGGTGGTGCTCTCCCACAACACGAGGTCCTCGATGATTTTGAACAGCCGCTTCCGCTCGATGGCGGCCTCTTTCTTGTTCTTCCCGTATTTGAAGCCGCCGCCCTGCTGGTAGCCGGGATCATTGACCAACTGCGCAAAAATAACCGCCCGCGCCGCCGCCAGTGGCCGCCGCGCCCACCACAGATGCAGCGTGGACGGATGTCCATGCCGGATGGATTTCTCCCGCGCACAAGCCGCATTGATCGCGTTCAGCGGCAGCGCGACTTCGATGAGCTTGCGGGGTGATTTGATGGGATAGGACATGCGTTAAATTCCTTCGGCGCGTTCGAGCAACGCTTTAAGTTCGTAGCTGACGGAGGACACGCCCCAGCCTGGTTCTTCCTTGAAGGGATGGGGCACGTAGTGAGGGCCGTCGATGGAGTCGTCTTCGCCGACGAGCACGATGGCAAGGTGGTATTTGGCGCCTTGGTTCCAGCTCTCAAAGATTTCGTTCTTGGTCACCGTGACAGTAGACGCGCCTTTGATGCGACCTTTGACTTCGATATGGCGGGACTCTGGTAATTTGCCATCCACGGCAGGCGCGTAGGCAGTGATGTCCCAGCCACATTTCTGAGCGGAGACATCCACGACGCGGTGGCCACTTGCTTCTTCGGCACGGCGAACGGCGTTCATGGCAAGTTGCTCAATGCGTGAGCGGGCTTCTGGGTCGGTGGAAAATAAGGAGCCCGCAGGGACGTGTTCACCGCGCAAGGTGCGGAGCAGTCCCGCCGGAACAACAAGCGCACCACTGAGTACGACCGGTGTGGCGGAGGTGACGTGGCGCATGGACTGGAGTTCCTTTTTGCGACTCTCTAGTCGAGCTTCGAGGTCGCTGAGGGTGCGGCGGACGTTTTCGAGATTCAGCCGCACGTCTTTCCCTGCAGCTTTGTCATCCGTCAGCTTGATGAAGCGGTCGGACCAGTACTCAATCTCCTTCGTCAGGCGTTCGTGGACGGCGGTGAGCGTCTTGTCCACATGGGCGATGCGGCGTCCCGCGATTTCGCTGAAGTGTTCTGGGACGAGCGTAGAAGCCGCAAGCGCGAGGGCACGCTGTTCCAGTCCAGCGGTTAACCACGGAGCAGCAAGCGTTTTGAGCAGTAGCGGGCGCTCGTCGGATGCGAGTGGTTCAAGGTCTAGGTGGGGTGCCCAGCCGGCAAATGTGGCGCTGCCATCGGGCAAAACACGGACGAATTGCAGACGCTTGGAAATGACCTGACCGTCACCAGATTTCACCTCGTGCGTAAGCAGAAAGAGCAACGAAGGCTGGTCGCCGTCGTCAGCCGGGTCCACGAGGATGGTGCCCTGGCGGAGGAGATTAGCGTGTTGCTCAAGCAAGACATCGCTGAGAGCGAGCATGAGTGGGTGTCCAGGATGGATCATGCTGGCGAACGCAAGACCAGGGCGGTCCACCGGGCGCACGGCACCCTTGGTGAAGCAGACGCGTTCGTAGCGTTTAAGGACTGGAGCGAGATCCCGACGATTGCGTCCGGTGATGAGGCGGTCGCGCTCACGCAATTTTTCAGGGACGTGGGTGATCTCGAAGCGTTCGGATTCGCGGGGGTAGATGGAACCGCCGAGCGACTCGAAGCCTTTCATAAAGAATGAGCGAACGAAATACGGCTGAAGGCGGCGGGCCTCGGCCTTTTCCATTTCCTCCTTAACCGCAAAGAGACGCTCGGGGCTCATGCTTTCTTGAGCAAGCGCATCACGATTCAGGATGGTCAGGAGGTGTTCGCGGTCGAGGACGTTGTCGATCTTCTGGCTGAGTTTGGCACGGATGTCAGGACGGTCGCCGTACCGAATGGCTTCCAGTAGCATGTCTTTAAGGCTGTTGCCTTCAAACACTTCGCCGAGGACGTTGAACACCTGTCCCTTGAGCGCCTCGCTCACCACACGAAGTTTTTCGAGTAATCGGAAATAGACATCGCCCTCGCGGGTTTCCTTGGCTACAAGATTCCAGAGATGGCAAACCTCCTGTTGACCGATGCGGTGGATGCGCCCGAAGCGTTGTTCGAGGCGATTGGGGTTCCACGGCAGGTCGTAGTTCACCATGAGGTTTGCGTTCTGGAGGTTGATCCCTTCCCCGGCGGCATCAGTGGCCACAAGAACCCGAATGTCTGGATCTGAGCGGAAGAGTTCCTGGGCCTTGCGGCGGTCGTCGCGGTGAACGCCACCGTGAATGACGACAATGGCATTATGGCCCCCAAGCACCCCAGCGATTTTCTGGTGCAGGTAATTCAGAGTGTCACGGTGCTCACTGAAGATGATGATTTTCCGCATCCGCCCCCCTGCGTCGTGCATCTGGGGTTCGTTTTGGAGAATGCGTGAGAGTTCGTCCCACTTGCGGTCTTTGCCTGAGGCGACAAGGGCTTTGGCCTGCTGTTCGAGGGATTGCAGGATGAGAATTTCAGCCTCTAGCTCTGCAATCGTTTGCGATGCGGTGGCCTGATCGACGAGCGTTTCTTCAAGGTTCTCCTGCTCCTCGGCGTTGAGGTCGTCATCGTCTTCGGGGACATCAGCGAGAGTCTCGGCGAGGATGTGCTGGCCACGGTTACCAAGCTTTTCTTCGCGGAGACGTCGTTCGAGGCGTTCGCGGCGGCGTTTGAGTGACTGAAAGATGGCCTCGGGGCTAGAGGCGAGACGGCGCTGGAGGGCGGTGAGCGCGAAGCCGACCGAGCCTTTGCGCTTGCCTTCGAGTTGGTCGGCCTTGCCCATTTCCGTCTTTACATACTGGGTGACGGTTTCGTAGAGCGCGGCTTCGAGGTCGGAAAGCTGGTAGTTGACCGTATAGGCCCGACGCTCCGGGAAAAGAGGTGTGCCGTCGAATTTCACCAACTTTTCCTTCACCATGCGGCGAATGAGGTCGGAGCAATCTACCTTATGAACACCATCGCGAAACTTGCCATAAAAGCGGTCGGAGTCGAGAAGTGAAAGAAATAGCTGGAAGTCTTCTTCCTTACCGTTGTGCGGGGTGGCAGTCATCAGCAGGAGATGTCGGGTCTTGGCACCAAGCTTTTCGGCCAGCTTGAAGCGGCCAGTCTTCTCCAGCTTATTGCCGAAGAAATGTGCGGCGAGCTTGTGAGCTTCGTCGAATACAACGAGGTCCCACCCAGCGGCGCAGAGCTTGTCTTGCAGGTCTTCGTTACGCGACATCTGGTCAAGACGAACAATGAGGTGATCGAGGTCTTGAAATGGATTGCCGCTTGGCGTGGCGGCTTCCAAGTCTTTGCTAAAGACACGGAACTCTAAGCCGAACTTCTCAAACATTTCATCGCGCCACTGTTCGACCAAGCTGCCGGGAGCGACGATGACAATGCGCCGTGCGTCGGCCCGCATGATGAGTTCGCGGATGTAGAGACCCGCCATAATGGTCTTACCAGCGCCCGGGTCGTCGGCGAGGACGAACCGCAGCGGCTGGCGCGGCAACATGGACTCGTACACGGCGGTAATCTGGTGAGGGAGTGGTTCGACGTTGGAGGTGTGAACGGCCATCATCGGATCGAAAAGAAAGGCGAGATCAATGCGCTTGGCTTCGACGGTAAGTTTGAACGCTTCGCCATCCCCATCGAACGACCAGGGACGATCAGTAGTGGCGATGGAGATGTTGGCTTCATCTCCACGATTTAGGAGACGCTCTTTAAGCGCCCCGTCTGGCGTTTTATAAAGGACCTGCACCACACCATCAGCAATCGGCACGACGGCCACTACGCTGCCAATGACAGCCGGTTCAAGGCCGGTAAGCGAAAGACCGGGAATGATGGATTCGACGGTTATCATATTGATTCGCTATGCTCAATGATATAGATGTGACGGATCTGGCCCTCACCCGACTGGCTAGAGCCATACCGAATTCCTAACGCCACAAACAATGCCACAAATCCACGTCCTACACTTAACTTCGCCGAAGAATACCTCGTTCTTTTTGAGAAATCACCCCAACTTGGGAGGTACAGAGGCTGGAATATTGTGAAAAGGGCAAGCCGTCCCCCCCGAACTGGTTGTTGGTTAAGTCCGGGGCGAATAGATTGGCGCTCAGTTTCCCGCGAATTTTCCCTATTGGTCATAGCGCCTTGGTGCCTGCGCGGCAAAGGAAGGAATTGGACAATTTACAAAACAGGTTAAGGAGCATCATTTCGTCCAATGTGCTGGGAGTGGCACCGGCGATACGAGGATCGGCCACAACCACCGCCAAACATTGAGCACGTGATATTGCCACGTTGATGCGGTTTCGATCGAGAATGAACGCCAACCCCCTAGAGCCGTATTCGCCGTAACTGGAGCAGAGGGAAAGAATGCAAACTGGGGCTTCCTGTCCTTGAAACTTGTCGACGCTGCCGACCCGTGCGCCTTGGGGGAGCGCGGCTTGCAGCGCACGCACCTGCGCGTTGTAGGGGGCAATAAAGAGAAAGTCGTTTAGTGTCAGCTGCCTTGTAACGCCTTCTCTATCTGTGTAGGTACGACCACATAGCTCTGAATAAATCGCCTTGACCCGATCCACCTCTTCATCGCTCTGCTGAATGTTGCCATCGTGCTCGACCGCGCTGAAGACGATCCCGCTTTCGCTTGTGATCAGACCGATTGACCCGGAGGGGACGATAATTTTCTGCCGAGCGCAGTCGGGATGTGACCGAAGGCGGCTTTCGTACATGCTTTCGGAGATGAAGCGGCAGACGGATGGGTGCATGCGGCGGGATTCGCCTAGAAAGAGACCGTACTCCGAAGACACCACGGCATGGAACAGTGGCGCATCGGGCAGGCTGGCGAGGGTATCCTTCAGGGCATATTGCAGCACAGAGAGTCCGGCATCACCGGGATGCGAGCCCTGAATAGGCTGTTCGAGCTGCATTTGATCACCAAGGAGCACGAGATTCTTGGCACATCGCGCCATGGCGACGGCATTGGCGAGAGGAACCTGGCCGGCCTCATCAATGAACAGGAAATCGAGCACATCTTCCCACTCCGGCCGGGTAAAGAGCCACGCTGTGCCACCCACCACGCCACCGTTATAGATTCCTCGTGCATCCCCCGAACTGGCGACGTATCGCAGCCCAGGATTCGATGCCAATAAGCCGGAGTCCGCTTCACCACCCACCTTCATCCCCAGAAGCATCGTCCCCAACTCCCGAGCCGCTTCCCCGCAGTCCATCAGGAGATTCACCACGGCTTTATGACTGTTAGAACTGATGCCTATTCTCTTATTATTAGCGAGGAGTGCGGTGATGACCCGTGAAGCGGCAAACGTCTTACCCGTTCCGGGAGGCCCCTGAATGACTAGACAGCCTCCCGACATCGAACCAGTGATTCGTATGGCGGCATCAATGGTTGGCTCCCCAGCCATCTGCATAGGTGTGGCCGGTGGGCGACGCTCTAACAGTGCCGCCACTGGTGGATGCAACTGACCCGACAGGTGCCCATTCGCGACGGCCGCGAGCGCATCTGGAATTCCGGCCGGAGAGACAAATTCGTCCGCCAGCAGCGCCCCTTGTGAAGGGAATCTGCCCGCGCATTTCTCATCCAGACTCTTCTTGCCGATCTTCAGCTTCAACCGGCTCGTGGATGTATCGATCTCCGCCAGCGTGAAGTTGGCATCCAAATTGTGGGTGAATTTCACCTTGTCGTCCTGGCCCAATTTGCATTCCTGGGATGGATCGAATTGGTACGCCTGCACGAGCGATTTCTTTTCGGCAATGCAAGGCCCATCAGCTTGCAGCCCTTCGAGGCACCCTGGGTCATCACGGCATTCTTCGGGAGTGGCCGCCGCCCGATCGAACATTCGCCACCACATGGGCTTCTGCTCACGGCGATGAAAGTCGATGACGTCAGCCAGCACCACGGAAGATGCGTCTCCATGCAGGCGGAGCTGTGCCGCCGTGTTCAGTCGGGCCACGACCTCGGGCGACAGTTCTGGTGGCGTCGATGGTGCAGAGATGGCATCCGAAGGCGTGGCGGCAATTTGGTGTTCCTTTGCCACCGTTCTCAACCACGTGAGCAACTGGGCTGTCGATCGACAGTCATCCTCGTTGTAGTCACGGATGCCCTTGAGGATGGGGCTCTTGTTCCAATCGCCTGATTGTTGGCTTTCGATCCAACGGTTGTATTGGACAATGGAATCTGCCGCCGTGGCCACCTGGGTAGCTCGCTTCGGTCGATACAGATGCTCGACCGACTTGATCGAGTAGCTGTCCTCGCCTATGCGAAGGCCCTGCCGGACGATCTGATAGAGATCCACAAAGACCTCATGTCGCAGAAGCTGGTCCACCTCGTCCTGGCGTGTGTCGTGACGCATGCTCAGTCGCCTCACCGCGCTGACTTCGTAGTTGGCGTAATGGTAGATGTGCATGCCCGAATTGTTCTGCCATCGGCGGAACACCCAATCCACAAATCCCTCGAAAGCCAGCTTTTCCTCGTCGCGGTCGTGTGCCCACCAATCCAAGAAGTCATAGGAGAGCGCTGGTCCATTCCAGATGCACACGCCAAACAGGTATTCGAGTCCTCCGGGAGCGAGGGGATAGCCTTCCATATCGAACCACACATCGGCCGGATGATCGGGTGGCAGGGCGGCCAGCCCAACTGGTTCTCCATTCGCTCCAGATTGGGACAAGACCTCGTAACGCGGCGGGGCCTCCGGCGTTCTAATCCGGTCCTCCCCCGTCTGGCATTGCAGGCATGCTTGGGCAACCAGCTTCTCCAGCGAGTCCTGGTCGAGTCTGGGCACGTGTTTCCCAGAAGCTTGGGCTAGTTGCGCCATGGTGGTGATGCCGGCCTTCTTCAGCTTTTTGATCTGGCCGACGCTGATCCCCGCCACCCGGACGATATGGTCCGTGTCCTGAAAGAACTTGTCTGCATATGACGTCCAGCGGCCGTGATCCGCTCGGGGAAGCGGCTCAGGGCAGTCCGCCAAGCTCCCGGTAAAACCATCCTGCATGGCAAGAAAGGCTTTCTTGATGTGGCGATAGTAGTGCAGGAAGTGTTCGAGCCGGAATTCCACCTTTTCTTTGGTTCCCAGGATGATCCCGAACTTTTCCGAGATCTGTGTGCCGGTCATTCCCCCGAGCATTTCTGAGTAGCAGCAGAGCTGAACCGCGTAATAGGGCTTAGGCGAGCGGGCCAGCTTGGTGTCCCACACCTGATACCGTGCTGATTCATCGAGCATGAGAAAATCGGCAAAGCCCGAGAACTGTCCACTGTCTAAGGCCGCCTGATAAATAATAGGGACTTTCACACTGATAGCGGACAGGGTCTGTTCTCGGGCACAGGCAGGATCGTTCTTGGAGATCTCGATTACGGTGGTGGCTGACGATTTAAGGTCGCCGAGCACCGCTTGTTCGTGCTGATCGCCAGTTTGAGCTATCAGCTTCTCATCCTCAGTGTCTTCATCGGGAGTGATGGTGCCTGGGTTCTCCAAATAGTATCGATCCATCCACGACGCAAACGGTGATGCCAAATAACGGACGAGATCACTTGGTGAGTACACCACTTCCCCTGAGCTCTTTTTCTTCATTCATGCCCCTCAGATTGTTCATAGCCTGGCACATCCCAATACCGACATCCCTTCGACAAAGCAATTCTTCGGAAGGGGGTATGCATGTGGCTATGAGTGAAAGATGTCAGCAAGGCTGATGTCCCAGTTTGCGATCCAATTCTCGCTGGTCCATCTGCTTCCGCATATGTTCAACATCTAATTGCTGCTGTCGTTCACGGAAGTAGTCATATTTCTGCTGTTGCGGAGAACGGCCAAGGCTGTCTTTTTCCGCTACCGCCACCATGCCGGTCATCAAGACCCCACCCACTAAACAACCAAGAATAAACTGTCGCATCGGATGACCTCCTGCCTTGGTTCGTTACCGCCCCTCAATCCTCCAGCCCTTCCCATAAGGATTGTTCGGCGAATCGGGCCTGAACGGATTCCCCGCGCCAAATTGGTTATTCAGCGAGTCGGGCGAAAAGGGCGAGCCGTACCGGCCAAACTGGTTGCTCGTCGAATCGTGATCGAACGGATTGGCGCTCAGCTTGCCGCGGTAGTTGCCCTGCTGGTCGTAGAGCCTGGGCGCTTGTGTGGCGAAGGGATTGGTCGCCGACGAATTACTAAAGGGACTGCCGTAGGGGCTGAAGGGATTGTTAATCCCGTTTGGCGCAAACTGGCTGCCTTTGCCGAAGGGGTTGGCGGTGGAATCGACATCGAACGGATTCGCACTGAGATTGCCGAGGTCTTCGGCCTGGAGTGAAAACGGGGTCCAGAACAATACGAGAATCAGAATGCCGAGAGTCTTCATGGCGTTCTCCTTTCTCCCGGTCAGTTCAGCCACGACGGCAGGTCCTGG
>CXWL01021653.1_pt1 | contig 14720 bp, 16 predicted proteins | sample 590931 | NCBI WGS metagenome assembly CXWL01 (sample SAMEA3498368, study PRJEB10139) | groundwater metagenome | biome: water well; material: biofilm material | place: Germany | collected 2015-04-27 | reverse complement strand
CGGACAGAATGACCTCGATTTGTTTGGAATCCCGCTCCGTCGCCAGCAGGACCGGACGCGGATCTGGCTTGGAGGTAACGGCATGAACCGGCTTCTGAGCTGGCTTCGCAGAATCTGTTTTCGAGCGACGAGTCATGGCGCGGCATTATACTGACGCAAGCACCTCCACACAATGAAGGCGTTCCGGTATACTGCGGCAGCTGACAGCTATTTAGGATTCGATCTCTATGCCCCTCGATGAACAGCTCAAGCAAACCGTGAGCGCCCTCTGCGCCGATGTCGCCCCCGATATTCTCCAGGATTTTCTCAGCCGCATGGATCAGGAGTACTTCCGCCGATTCGAACCGGCCACCGTCGCGCAGCACATTCGACTCGCCGCGCAACTGACTCCCGACTATCCCTGCGAAATCACGATTGGAGAACGGAGAGATCAGCACTTCGATCTCACGCTCGTCGCCTACGACTACTTCTCCGCCTTTGCCAACATCTGCGGCCTGCTCTCCGCCTTCGGGCTGAACATTGAAGAAGGCCAGATCTACACCTTCGCCGACAGCGCCGCCCCGCCCGCAACCCGCAGCAGTTATGGGGGCGGCCCGCGCACCCGCCCCAAAGGCCGGCCGGGCTTGAGCCGGAAAAAGATCGTGGATGTCTTTCGCGTACAGCCGGGGCGCGGCATTCCCTTCGGGCCGGAGGATCACCAGCGGCTCATCGGCGAACTCACCGCCCTCATGAAGCAACTCGATGCCGGAGAGTTTGACGAAGCGCGCCAGGCCGTGAATCGCCAGCTGGTCGAACAGCTGGGCAAGCGGCGCGGCTCGTTCAGTGGCCTGCTCCACACCGTGCATATCACCTTCGACAACAGCCAGTCCCCCACTGACACGGTGATGGATATTCAATCCGACGACACGCCCGCATTTTTGTACGCCTTCGCCAATGCGCTCGCCATGCGCAACATCTATGTCGACAAAGCCCAGTTCGCCATCGAAGGCGGCAAGCTGCACGATCGCTTCTACGTCCGGAATCGCCACGGGCAGAAACTGACCGACCCGGCCGATCAACAGCACCTGCGCCTGACCGCCGTCCTCATCAAGCAATTCACCCACGCCCTCACCTGGGCGCCGGACCCGGCCAAGGCGCTCGAAGCCTTCGATCAGTTCCTCGACCTCACCGTGCAGGACACCAAGGGCAAGGCCCAGCAGCAGGCCCTCGCGTTCCTCGGCGACAAGAAGACCTTCCCCCTCCTCGCCCGCCTGCTCGGCACCAGCGACTTTTTGTGGGAGGATTTTCTGCGCCGTCAGCACGGCAACCTTCTGCCGCTGCTGCAACATTATCGCGACGCCCCGCTCATCAAGCCGCAAGCCGCGTTGCGCAAGGAACTCGACAAGCTCGTGGACAAGGCCAAGACCGACGATGCCCGCAAAGACGCATTGAACCGGTTTAAGGATCAGGAGCTGTTCCGGATCGACATGAAACACATGGTCGAATCCTCCGGCCTGGCCGACTTCTCCCTCGCCCTGACCGAGCTGGCCGAAGTCATCGTGAGCCGCAGCCTGCGCGACTGCCAGGCCAAGCTGGAGAAACAGTACGGCGCGCCGAAACTGGCGAACAAGAAACCCTGCCCCTTTACCATCCTGGGCCAGGGCAAATTCGGCGGCCGCGAACTGGGCTATGCCTCGGACATCGAAGTCCTCTTCGTCTACGGCGGCGCCGGACGCACCAGCGGGAAACAGGGCATAGAGAACAGCGAATACTTCGAACGGCTCGCGCAGGAACTCCTCCAGTGGATCGAGGCCAAGGTGGAAGGCATCTTCCACCTCGACATCCGCCTGCGCCCTCACGGCGGCAAAGGCTCCCTGACCAATCCGCTCGAAGAAATCATCAGCTACTACAGTCCGACAGGATTGGCCGCACCGTTCGAACGCCAGTCCATGATCAAGCTCCGCACCGTCGCCGGTGACGCCGCACTCGGCAAGCAGGTCGAAGCCCATCGGGATCACTATGTCTACGGCGGCGCATCCTGGGATCTCCCCACGGCGTTAGACTTGCGCCGGGCGCAATTAAAGCAGCTCGTCGAGCCCGGCACGGTGAACGTGAAACACAGCGCCGGCGGCCTCGTCGATATCGAATACGCCGTGCAATATCTGCAAGTGATGCACGGGCGCAAGCAGCCGATCTTGCGGACGCCCAATACGATGCAGGCCTTAGCGGGATTGGTGGAATGCGGGTTGGTCACCAGGCAGGACGGCGAACAGTTACGCAAAGCCTATCTCTTCATCCGCATGCTCATCGACGGCCTCCGCATGGTCCGCGGCAACGCGAAGGATTTGGTTCTCCCCCCGCCCGACTCAGAAGAGTTCATCTTCCTAGCCCGCCGCGTCGGCTACACCACCGACGACTGGCAAGCAGGGGCCAGACATTTGCAGACAGATATTGAACAGCATATGAAACTAACGAAAGAGTTTTTCGAGAGGACGTTCGGGGCGTTGTGAGTCGAGCCATACCCAGCAAAGTATGACGGCAAGACCTGAACCTCATTTTCAAGTTCGAGGAAAACACCATGAAGAAAGATGAGTTTCTCAAGGCCGTAGACACCCTGAAGTTGTATCGCCGCGCTGAGCTTGTAGATGAACTTGGGCAAGAATTGATTTCCGACCTCTACGTGGATCCACTTCCCGACAATCATGTACTACGGACAGTATTGCGACCCAACACAACGTTCTTGATAGGGCGCAAAGGAACCGGCAAATCAACCATCTTCCAAATGGCACAAGAGTCGTTGACTCGGGATAAATATGCAACATGGGCATACATCGACATCAAGACACTCTACGAGTCTTCAACTGCTGAATTGCTAGGTAGTGCTCCACAGAGCTATGAGTCCGCGCTCCCTCCTGATGCAATCAGAAGGCTCAGTGTATTTAAGAGCTTCGTCATCGAGCTGATTCGGGAAATCAAGACTCAAATAACACAACGTGTTACCTCAAGCATGTGGAATCAAGTCAGAGAGGCATTCACCGGATCCGCTACGGATCTTTTTGAAAAGCTCGATGAGTTCGTGGAGGAACTAAAGCAGGACCGATACCTCGATATCACAGGAAGCATTCAGGCATCGAAGCAGGACGAGGAAACTCATAAAGAGAAGGTTAAGTTCGCGGCAAAGACTACAGCAACAATTTCGTCCAACCCTTCAGCTCAAGCACAATTACTGGCTGAACTTATTTCCGAACTTGAAAAAACTCGAAGCCAAAACTACTCACAAGTCTTTATCAAGGTCTTCAATGTTCGTGGCCTAATAACCCGACTGCGGGAAATCCTGACGACCTTGAATATGAGGCATATCTATATTTTCATCGACGACTTTTCAGAACTTCCGCGCGCTGACATGGAGCAAGTTATCGACACAATCCTCACACCATTCAACAACTGGTCTGAAGAATTTATTAAGTTGAAGGTTGCCGTTTATCCAGGCCGTCTATATGCGGGACAAATCGACTTGTCGAAGGTTGACGAGATTTACCTCGACATCTACAGAGCATACGGCCGCAATGATGTGGGGAATATGGAGGATAGAGCAATTGACTTCACGAAGCGCCTCGTTACTACTAGGCTGCTCTACTTTTGCAATGAGGATCTGGAGGCATATTTCGACACAAGCTCCGCCGACTTCTGGCAAACGCTATTCTATTCATGCCTTGGAAATCCAAGAATCCTAGGATACATCCTTTTCTTTTGCTACGAAACAACGATCATCTACGACAAACGCATTGGCGTAAAAACGATTCAAGATGCAGCCCGCCGTTACTACGAGGAGAAAATTGACCATTCCTTCCGCCTCAATAAGTTCTTGCAAGAGACTTTTGAAGAACGCTCCTCCATCTACAGTCTGAAGGAACTATTTGAGGAGATCGTAAAAGGGCAAAGGCCCTCCGGAAGTATCGAGATTCAAAAGTGATGAGTGAGATCTCAGGGCGCCCACCAACAAGCCACTTCCATGTGAGGTCAGGATACGAATCCATCCTCTCGACTCTTGAGCTAAATTTCTTTCTGACCAAATACTACGAGATGAAGGACAGGGAAGGTCGCGATGTTTCAATCTACGCGATTAACTATGGGCTCTGCCAGCAGCAGTCAATTGCATTTGGGCGTCCTCGCGAAACAAGAGAGCAGCGGCTGTACTTCATTGAGCGAGTTTTTGATTTTAGCCCTATTGTCGTTTCATATATAAAAGTTAACCAAGAAATTCTCTGCAATAACTGTGGCTGCAGACACGGGCATGAGATGCTTCCAGCGATTCAGGCATTTGACATGCTCTGCCCTCAATGCAAACAAGGCAGATGCAAACTTGTTAATCTATCCCGCAAGTACGAACGCCTCATTAGGTCTGTAGCAGACGAAACTTTATTGCCTGATACAGAACTAGGAATCTTGAAAACGCTTCACGATGAGAGACAGAGCATGTTTGCGAAAGAGATTGCTGCACAGCTCGACTGCTCCTACCAGCTCGTTGGGAGGCGTGGGCGGCATTTAGCAGAGCGAAGTCTGCTTGTCCGAGGCGAAAATGAAACGGGGCGCCGCACTTTCGAGATCACTCCTACAGCACAGGAAGTTTATTTCTCCACTACCCCAGAGGACCAAATGGATTTCGGTGGTGATGGTGACAACTAAGAAGATGAAAAGGTGTCAGTGTGGGTTCAAGGTTCTAGTGCAACACCAGTATCCTCGAGCTTCCAGGAACGAAGGAGTTGCACATGGCCCTCTACCAACGTCTGACCCTCATGGAACGAGAAGAACTCCGTCGTCTGTTGGCCGCCGGTTATAGTCTCACCTCACAAATACTAGCACTCAGGGCCATTCGGCCCCTTCCTTGCCTCGAATCATACGCCTATAATCGCCACATCCCCATATATCCGAAGATACTTCACCAAATTAGGTACAATAAATCCTTTGTCCTCCGCACAGTAGGATTAGTTTACAGACTAGTTCCTAAAAATGACCACTACAATTCGCCAGGCAACGATCAATGATTTAGACAACATCTACAATATTTGGCAAGCGGAGATGACCAGGGCTCTCCCAGGAGCTTCACCAAACAATGATCACATAGACTATTTCAGAGGAAAACTCGAATCCCAGTGCGATACGTTCAGAACTTGGGTTGCAGAGGACACGGAGACCAGGGCAATTTTAGGATGGATGTCATTGTCACCATTCATCAATAATCCTGTTATTAGGCCTGCTTTTGCGGAAGTCAGTACATACGTTATGAACGGAAAGCAGGGAGAAGGAGTTGGAGCACTGCTTACTGATACAGCGATCAAGCATGCGAAACAGCACACCTCACTCATCGCCCTCGTAGGAGTGATTCATTCTGAAAATACGGCCGCTATAGCTCTCGCGAAGAAAGCAAACTGTACGGAAGCCGGTTCGATCCCAGCGTTCTCTAGCCACCAACCTCCAATTCCAGAATTGAAGATTTTCGTTTGCAGAATCTAGTGACACACAGATCGTAATAGGCCCAGGCTCTTTTCGGGTGGCGCTTCTATCGTATGGCGGGGGTGGCACAATGGATTCAGTTCATTCAGGCAAGGGGACGCTCAAGAAGGTTGGCATTGGAAGTGTTCTACTGGCACTTCTTAGTAGTGGTGGTGTTTTTCTCTATGACATTTTTTATGACACAGCAAAAGACGAAGCCAAAGCACTTCTCGAAACCTACGTCAGACTCACACCAGAACGTCAGAGGTCCATGGAGGGGAAATGGCGAGGAGCGATTACCCAAGTACCTCTTACAAGCACCTCAGGAGCAAATCCTCCTTCGCCTGACACACCATCTCCCCTCGCGTACGCCGTTGAGTTCTATTTTAAGTCTGGCTTGCGGAGGATTACTGGCAAAATTATAGTTACATCACCCAATAGCAACGCGATTCGCAATTACACTTTTTCAAGTGGGTTCATTCACGACCAATACTTGAGTTTAGAGTATCAGACTTCTGATTCAGGCTCTATTGCGTTCGGGTCAGCCGTCCTTACACTTGACTTGCAGGGACGAACACTGAACGGATTTTTCATCGGGATTGGAGACGAATCCAATGGGTTCGTTAGCGGCCACGTAACATTACATAAACAGTAGGTAGGATACAGAAACCAAAGAAAGGAAAGAGGACGGTTTATTTAATAGAGCAAACAAACCCAAGCCCACGTTTTCGGCGCGCGGAAGCCATAGATTGTTAGCTGCATTTCGTCGTTCACTTCTGCCCTGCGATCCTAGAAACCCATCGACCCATCGCAGGTTAGAGAATGTGGTCTGGATCAATTTCTGACCACCCTCCTCCCCCTCGTCTTGCCTCTCTTCTCCGTTGCCCTTTAGGATGGCGCAGGGAACAGCCTGACCGTCTACCCACTGAGGAATTCACATGGAAGCAAGTTTTTGGCACAACCGGGGAGGAATAATGTGTCAAGGAAGAAAAAGGTGTCAGGAACCATTCGGCAGTCCAATGTGGCTGGAGTAAATGGTGGCACGGTGGAACTTGGGCGCGACGGCGCGAGATCAAAGGCGACCGAAGAAAAAGCTAACAAACAACGGTTCCTGCCACCGTTATCTGTTTCTGTGCATTGATCCAACGCACGGTGGCTTCCGTCGAAAGAACCGATCGCGCCGCCTACCCATGCTACGAACGGGGCATTGCCAAATTGTCCTGCTTCATCTATATACGCCTTCCTCACTTACTCCAAGCAGAAGGTAACGTATGCCTTTCCCCAGTGGAGCCTTGATTGTCCTCGCACTTCCCCTGCTCGCCGCCTGCTCCACCATCGCGAGCGGAACGACTCAAGAGATGACTTTTCAATCGAGCCCCGAGGACGTAGTTGTTACCCTCACCACGCTGGACACTGACGACCCTACGAGGATAGAGAAGAATGTCATCCGCGTCCTTGGCAAGACGCCACTCACTGTTGAGCTTGACCGGGGAGACGATCAGACGGTGACGTTTTCCAAAGCAGGCTACATGCCGCTCCAACTGGAATTGACGACGGAACCTAATCCCTGGATGGCTGGCAATATCTTCATTGGAGGGGTCTTCGGCTCCACGACCGACGTCATGTCCGGGGCTGCCTACGAATATGTGCCCGATAAGTATTTCGTAACACTCATGCCGGAACAGGCTACCTCCATTGAGGCCCCAACCCAACGCAGTCAGCAGGAGAAGACCCGCGAGTTCATCATGTTTCGGCACGACACTCTTCTGAGAAATATACATCAGGGAGAAGGCGAAGACCTCAACGCATTGATACACCTTCTTCACATTCCCGTGCATGACGAACAGGATGCGCGTGGCACGCTCCAAACCCTCGCCACCACATATTCCGACGCAGGAGTCTTTGCCAATCATGTCGTGGAGGCATTCTGCAAACAGATGGAATAGGAAGAAAAGGTGTCCGGAACCATTTGGCAGTCCGATGCGGTTGGAGCTGATGATGGCACAGTAGAACTTGGGCGCGACGGCGCGAGATCGATGGCAACCGAAGAAAAAGCTAGGAAACAATGGTTCTTGACACTTTTATCTGTTCCGGACATCCCAAAGCTGGTGGAGATCCTCAAGAGAAATAGGGTGACTGTAGCTGTGTGATGCGGCCCGGCGCAGGGACAAAGAGCCTGGAGTCTTTTTACGGGTGGATAAAGGAAAAGCAGAAGCTGAGACAGCCCCACATAATGATTGATGGTGTCATCGCTCTCACTTCTCCACTTGGTCCTCGCGCTATTGTTGCATTTTCGCCGACCGATTAACCCAATCGAACCGGAGCGGCAGCTCAAATAAGAACATAGATTGCTCGATAAACATCAACCGCTGATACTCCTCGGACCAGTTATCCTCTTTACTGACCGTCTTCACGGGAAAGCGTTGAGCCGTGGTGATCCACTGAAAGTAATGCCGCAGGTCTCCGTTCTCCGACACCGTCACTTCGAAGAACTCCGTGGGATGGCCGTTCAACAGCTCGGCGCCGATATATTCCCGTGACAGCTCTCCCTCCATCGTCCCGCTCGTCTGCAACATATGGTTCTTGGCGATCGGCACCTCTGCATACTGCCTCCACCTGGACAGAATCAGCCAGGAGGTGTTGCGGTCCTTCCGCACGATGATGATGCTGGCCCCGCCCTGCGGCTGCGCAAACTCAAACCGCCAGCGATCACCCTTGGCATTAACATGAGCCCTCACCACCATTTTTCCGCTCTTAACGACCCGATCAGCTGAAAAGTCGATCGCCGCCGCCTGGTGCGTCGGACTGCTGATGAGAATTACCACCGACCACAACCATACCCAACGCAATAGGATCCGTTGTTTGAGAGTGTCCATGGCTGAATTACCTCATCACTCATCGACTCTTCAAGGCGCCCTCCCTTTCAACTGGAAGAGCCAATTTTTTTCAGGAACCATTTGGAAATCCGATCACTTTAAGTAAATAAATGATGACACAGGTTTCCCTTCCACAGTGTCTGCTTTTGTACATTCCGGACGTTTCATCTCTGGTACGCTCGCATCGATTGATGTGGGCAAGTCCAAGATGAAGTTGAAAACCGTGAACGAGGGTTACTCAACCGCCGTGCCTACTAGATGCTTGGATCGCTCGCCTAAGGTGAAACAAAGAGGGCAGGGAGTCCTTTCTCGCCTCGACACTCACCGTCGGCGTTCCTCTATCCCTGGGGCTCGCCTACAACCACCATTGACGGCAGCAGCCACCGTCCTTCTCCTCATTCGGCTATCACTGTTGTCTTGACTCCTCCCCGTCTCGCTTATACGTCCTCTCTCTCACGATTCACCTGTTACGCAAAGGAACACCTGATGACCACATTGTTTACGCCGCTGCAGGCCGGGGACATTCTCTTGCCCAACCGCATCGTCATGTCCCCCCTCACCCGGGCTAGAGCCGGGACTACCCACATTCCCAACGACATGATGGTGAACTACTACTCCCAACGGGCCTCCAGCGGGCTCATCATGACGGAATGCACCATGGTCGATGTCCACGCCTGTGCTTTCATCGGCGAAGGCGGCATTTACAGCCCCGCGCATGTGGCCGGCTGGAAACGCGTGACGGACGCCGTGCATGCCAAGGGTGGCCGCATCTTCATGCAGATCTGGCATCCCGGCCGTGCCGCGCATTCGTTGTTAAACGACGGTGAGCAACCGGTCTCCAGCAGCGCCAAGGCGATTCGCAACGATGTAACCCATACCCGGGAGGGCGCCAAGCCCTACGAAGTCCCCCGCGCGCTCCGCACCGAGGAAGTCCCGCACTATGTGGAGATGTTCCGGCTCGCCGCACAGAACGCCAAACAGGCCGGCTTCGACGGAGTGCAAATCCATGGCGCCCATGGCTATTTGGTCGACAACTTTCTCCGCGACGGCGTCAATGCACGCACGGATGCCTATGGGGGCTCTGTACCCAACCGTGCTCGCTTCCTGCTGGAGGTGACCGATGCCGCTATCGGCGTTTGGGGCGCCGGGCGCATCGCGGTGCGGATCTCGCCCCTGGTCCCGTTCAATGACATGGTCGACAGCCAGCCCAAATCGCTGGTGACCTATGTGGCGCAGGAATTAAGCCGGCGAACAATCGCGTTCCTGGAAATACGGCACGAGAATCACATGCTGCCTGAGGAGCAAGCTATCTTGCAGGTCGCCCGCCGGCATTTTCCGGGAGCGCTGATGAGTAACGGGAGCTACACTCGTGAGAGCGGCGAATCGACGGTGGCGCGCGGCGCGGCCGATGCGATCGTCTACGGCCGCCCGTACATCGCCAATCCGGACCTGGTCGAGCGCTTCGCGAAACAGTCGTTGCTGAATGAGGTCAACTACAATCGCCTGTATGGAGGTGGACCAGACGGCTACAGCGACTATCCGTCCCTCGCTGCGAGCTGAGCCTCCGACCGGCTCCATGCTATAGTGGCCACGATCCGCCTATGCCTAACCAGGGAGTCCCCATGCTGAGACGATTCTGTGCGCTTCTGTTGTGCTGTGGAGCCTTGATTTCATGCAGCCGCAGCGATGAGTCCGGGTCGAAATCGGCGGCGGATTGGGCGAAGGCCGGCGAGACGGACGGCTACGCTTATTTTGCCGATCACGCCAGCATCAAGAAAGCGGATGAAATTGTGACGATGTCGGATTTATTCGACTATAAGGCCGCGCGAACAGAAGGCGGCGGAGCCCCTGCCCTCTCCAAGAAGACCGAGCGCGGATACGACTGCCAGAATCAGAAAAGCCAGGCAATCAAGACAACTTGGTACTCCGGCCAGATGGGCACCGGGGCTGTAGTGCGTTCCAACGGGGACAGCGACCAATTAACACCGGTCATGGCAGGATCCGCAACCGCGGCACTCATCAAGATTGCCTGCGGCAGCCACTGATCTTGGCCCTGCATACTTAGGCGGCTTTCGCCCCTTGTATCATGAGGTAGTGGACGCCGACATGTAGGGCCTTCCGCCATTCAGCTTCGACGTCCGCCGTGCATTCATCGTCGAATTCCTTGACGGTCTTGACCAGACTCGTAATCCATTGTTCATATAGCCGAGCGGTCACATTCATCCGACTGGGGCTGTGCGACTCTGCGAGACGATCCAAACAGGCTGTCCCCACCGGCTTTCCCTCCAGATGCATCAGCAACATCGACACCCCTTCCCGCAACAACGACTTCTGCTTGGCAAAGTTCGTCCTGGCGAACATGGGACGGATCGCCGGATCGCTGGCGAGGAAGATCTCGTAGAATCGGTCGAAGAACGCGGGATGCACACAACAGCGACCGTAACTGGCAACGACATCTGAGATGGGCATGGGATTTCCTCGCGGTTGCTACGCTTTCTCCTTTTTATATCGGCAACATCGCGGGAGACTTGAGGTGATTCTCCCATCCTCGTCATTCTCCCTGTGGTCATATTTCACCTTCTGAATGGCTCCCCTTCCTGTTCCGCCCTATAATTCAGTTCGAACGAACCTACTGCATCTCACCCGCATGAGGCCGACATGAAACTCCCCCGCAAACAAGCCATCGTGGTCCGCGATGCCATCGAGCGATGGAAACAGGACGGAATGATCCCTGACGCTCAGGCCGCGACGCTGGCCGCGACGATCGAGGTGCAATATTTCGATTGGCGCAAACTCGCGAAGTACTCGTTCTGGATCGCCCTGTTCTCGATCGTCTCATCGGTGAGTGCGGCGCTCTCCGACCGTTTCATCAGAGATCTGCTGGANNCTGGCCGGGCGCGCGAACGCCCCCGATAAGTTTTATCGCAACGAAGCCGTCTTCTTTCTGGGCGTGCTTGCCACCGCCGGAGCCATCTCGCAAGTCGGCATCATGTTCGACACAGGCAGCGGACACTTCTCTTTGCTGCTCCTGCTCTCCTTCATGGTCTATGCCGTGCTCGGCGTCATGCTCGAATCAACTTTGATATGGGTGTTCGCCCTGGCGTCGCTGGGCAGCTGGATGGGCACCGAAACCGGCTATATGTCGGGGTGGGGCGCCTACTATCTCGGCATGAATTATCCGCTGCGCTTCGTCCTCTTCGGAGGCCTGCTGACCGCCTGCGCCCTCTCGNNTTTATCGCCCTCTGGATCATGTCGATTTTCGGCAACTACGGAGATATGCACAGTTGGGAACGGGTGAAGCAGATCGAACTCTTCCATTGGTCGATTCTGTTCGGTACGGCAGCCGGGTGGGCCATCTATCATGGCTTGCGTCACGACAACGACATCACCAAAGGATTCGGCCTGACGTTTCTCGGCATCAACCTGTACACCCGTTTCTTCGAGCTATTCTGGAACAATCTGCACAAGGCCGTCTTCTTCGCCCTGCTTGCCGCCAGCTTCTGGTATATCGGCGGCAAGGCCGAAACGATTTGGAATATTGGCAAAGGGAACGACGCCGGCAAGCCAGCCGACAGAACATAGAGCCGGGCGGCAGTTCGACCGCAAAATTCGGATAGTGGCCTGCCCCGTCCCGGCGGTATCATACGCCATGAATTCGGATCGTGACGGAATTGTGATTCCGGTCGATGCACAGACGGCGTGGAATGCCGTACTGAAGCATGACCGCCGATTTGATGGGCGCTTCGTCTACGCCGTCTCCTCCACGCACATCTACTGCCGTCCGTCCTGCCCGTCGCGTCGCCCGGCCCGCCACCGTGTGACCTTCTTCCCATCACCGCAACTAGCGGAGGCCGCGGGCTTCCGTGCCTGCCTGCGGTGCCAGCCTCAATCCGCTCAGGACACCCTGCCGAACCGGAAAATCGAGCAGGCTCGCCACTACCTGGACGAGCATGCGAACGAGACGGTCTCACTCCGTCGATTAGCCGGCCACGTCGAACTCAGCCCGTTTCACCTGCAGCGGGCTTTTCAGCGATCGCTCGGCCTCTCACCCAAAGCCTATCAGGACGCCAAACGTATCGAACGATTCACCGCCCTGCTGCAACGTGGAGAGAGCGTCACAAGCGCGACCTATGAAGCAGGCTTCGGCTCCAGCAGTCGCGCCGCGGAACACGCCTCCAAAGCGCTCGGAATGACGCCGTCCGCCTATCGATCTGGCGGCAAAGGTGTGACGCTGCGCTATGCCACGGCACGCACACCGGTCGGCCGCGCGCTGATCGCCGGAACGGAACGAGGCGTTGTCTCGGTGAGTCTCGGAGACAGTGACGCAGAGCTGCTCGCCTTACTCAAAGAAGCCTACCCGCATGCCAAGCTGTCCCACGACCCGAAAGGATTGAAGCGACAGATGCAGTCTCTGCTTCAGTGCCTCAATGGCAACCCCCTCTCGAATTCCATATCACCGGATGTGCAGGGAACGGCCTTTCAGCGGAAGGTGTGGAGGGCTCTCCAAGAGATTCCTCCAGGATCGACCAGGACCTATCGGGAGATCGCCTGCGAGATCGGGCAACCGACAGCCGCCCGGGCTGTGGCCAGGGCCTGCGCGACTAACCCTCTTGCGGTCGCCATTCCCTGCCATCGCGTCGTACGGGAAGACGGCAGTCTGGCCGGCTATCGCTGGGGGTTGGAAAGAAAGAAATGGCTCCTGGCGCTCGAACAAGAGCGCCAGGAAACCTGACTAGGCTGCCTCTCGATCAATCCCAACAGCGAACGGGATGGGTCGAACGACACACACCATACGTTCGAATAACATCGCCACACCTCGTTTCGCAATAACCGGCACTTATTGACATGCGACCGTCAGCTCTTGTTCGTGGGCAGCTGCCAGTTGTTCCAGGTCACGGGCCTTTGCTCGATACGTCTGCGCCGCCGTCAGCATTCCATTCCTCACGAACCCTTTCGGGTCTACGTATCCAGCCAGTGATGCTGCCCGCCGTTCATAGGTTACCGCTTCCGCATAGTTCGCTTCAGCCTGATCGCAATACCATTGGGCCGTCGTATGCTGCGCCTGTGGCCTGATCGTTTCCTGAGTGCCAGCAGTCGCCTGAGATGCGATTCCGGAGCAGCCGAACAAGCCGGCGCAGAACAGAATGATGCCACCCATCACAGCCGCCCGTCGATTTCCCAGCCTCAATATATTGCTCATACATACCTCCGTGGGTTACATCTGCCTCTTAAGCATTGCCCTCGAACGCAGAATACTCCCGCAGCAGTTATGCCACTAGAAGGTAGATACCGTGTGGCGCGTAAGATATTTCCTGGGGTTCAACCAAGGGATTCCCTTGGTATGTGCGGAAGAAGAAACGCAGAAAGAAAGGGGGGCTGACTTAGGAATCTACCGCGACCAGGCCGATGCGAATCGCATAGCGAACGAGCCCTGCGACATCGTGAATCTCCAATCGCCTCATCAATTCGGCACGATGCCCTTCTACTGTCTTGACGCTCAGATCGAGCTTGCCGGCAATTTCCTTCGTGGAACCGCCTTCGGCGATCAACTTCAGCACTTCACACTGCCGCGGAGATAACGCCACACCTTTGTTTTGCGCTGTCCCCTGCCTGAGATACTCGTCCACCACTTTTTTAGACACACTGGGCGTCAGATAGGTCTCTCCCCGCATGACCGCCTTGAGGGCCAGCTCCAATTCCGGCGGCTCGGCTCCTTTCAAGAGGTACCCGGAAGCACCGGCCCGGAGCGCTTGGCGGACATATTCTTCGTTGGAATGCATGGAGAGGATGATGACTCGCACCTGTGGCCACGAAGTGGTGATGCGGGAGGTCGCCTCGAGGCCCGAAAGCCCGGGGAGCGCGATGTCCATCAATACCAGGTTGGGTCGATCTCGCTCTACCAGCTGAATGGCGTCAGGCCCGTTTCCGGCTTCGGCAACCACCTGCACTCCATCAAAACTCTGGAGCAGCGCGCGAAGTCCGGCTCGAAAGAGCGCGTGATCGTCGGCCAACAGAACCCGTACCGCCTTTGACGTGGCTCGCATACTGCCTCTCACTTCTTCAAACGGCCTCGTCGAACGGGATCATCGCCGACAGCTTCGTACCCTTCCGCTTTTCCGAACTGATCTGGAGCTGTCCGTTAAAAGCCCTGATTCGTTCTTGAATTCCGATTAATCCCAAATGCGACCGTTCCCCGGATACCCGCATCGCCTCGTCGGGAGAAAAACCGATGCCATCGTCTTCGATGACCAATTTGACTCCTTTCTTTAGGGGGCGCAGTGTGACAGCCATCCGGCTCGCCTTGGCGTGCCTCAAGATATTGGTCACGCCTTCTTGGACAATCCTAAAGCAGGCCACCAACGCATCGGAAGA
>CXWL01001368.1_pt1 | contig 14723 bp, 13 predicted proteins | sample 590931 | NCBI WGS metagenome assembly CXWL01 (sample SAMEA3498368, study PRJEB10139) | groundwater metagenome | biome: water well; material: biofilm material | place: Germany | collected 2015-04-27 | reverse complement strand
TTCCTCATTGTGGTAGCGGGCGGTGATTCGATTACGTTGTTAGAAAGAGCAATGGCTATGCCCAACCTCACGAGCACCGATATGCACTGAATGATGCGCCAATCAGAAGATTGATCGGGAGAAATGGCAGCGCCGTGAGGAAATGTGCCCCGGCAGACTCAGACCAATTGTGGCGTTCTTACTCAACGCTCTAAGGCAGGGCGCTGCCCGATGGCACCAACGTCAATCATACGCTGGTCAAAGACGGCGCATGTTGGTGGTACAGAAAATATGCACCAGTTGATACGGTGCTGGAAGGGTTAGAAACAGAAGCGCGGGAGGCGAGAAAAGGCGTGTGGGCCGATCCGCAGCCGGTGCCTCCGTGGGAGTGGCAGAAGAGAAGATTGCGTTAGTGGACAGGCTTATTGTTTGACGTTGGCGCGCTTGGCTTCAGTCTGCGTCGCTCTCAGCGGGACACGGATTTTAGGGCCAAAATAATATTTATTCTGGTACACCGCCACCAAACCACGCTCGCTCGTGCCGACAGCTCATTATCGCTTCTCGCAATTGAAGCCATCGGATAGACACCTCCAGTGTTTCCTTTCCCCTATCTAACATCGCCATCGACCAGGCAATGGATTTCTCTTGCGTTCACTGTCCGCAACACCCGCCTGAAAATATTTGCCGCTGTTGAGAGACACTCCAGCAGCGTTCGCAGAGTTCAATGGTTGAATGGGTAATCCCATCGATAGATGTGATTCGATGCTGGACCATCGTTTCACAGTCAGAGCAGACACCCGCGAGTCGAATATCTGCCCTACACTCTTGGATCAGCATATGACACGACCTTTGTGTTCGGACGAACGCATCGATTGCAGACGGCTGACATGAACTCCTGCCCACCTTTGAGACTCACCAGGTTTCGCCACAACCGAGTCGAAAGCGACTCCGCCTTGGCTCGGTATAAGTCCCATTGCATCTTACGTAACTGTCCATTCAATGAATCCACCGTTCGCTCCAAGTCGACAAGCCGCTCTATCCCTACGAACCTTCCTGCTGTGAGCATCATGTCCTCCCTTCTTTCATTAATAGGATGCTGAGTTTTGAGTGAGTCCCAATAACTCAGAACCCAGAACTCCTAACTCAGAACTTCTTCATTAGCCCGTACAATGCCGAATCACGCCGATGAGAATGCCTTCGATATGAAACGTATCTGACGGTTTCACGATGATCGGCTGCATCGCCGCGTTCGCAGGATGCAGCTCAATGTGCGAATCCTTTTTGAAGTAGGTCTTGATCGTCGCATCATGATTGACTAGCGCAACGATGGTCTGCCCGTTCCTGGCGGTCTCCTGTTTCCGCACCACCACAAGATCGCCGGGAAGAATGCCGTCATCTTTCATGGATTCCCCTTTGACGCGAAGTGCAAACGTATTTCCACCGCGTAACATGCTGGGCGGCACATCGGTTAACTCGCTCTGCTGCACCGGTTCGATCGGTGAGCCAGCTGCCACTATACCCGCCATGGGAATTTCAAATGATCGCCCCAACTGGGCCAACATAACCTGAACCATTCCGGGAATGCGGCGCATCCCCGCTTCGTAACGCGCGACGGATACGCGCGTGGTCCTCAACGCATCAGCCAATTGCTGTTGTGTCAGTCCTAATTCTTCTCGCACTCGCTTGAGATCCGCTGGCTTCATGATGTAACCAATGGTTACATATACTGCAACAGGCTGTCAAGTCCCTGTATTGGACTCCTAATATTGGAGTGGAAACACCAATCCAGGAGAGCGGTCTGTGTATAACTTGAGTGCAATCCCCGCCCCCAGTAATGAAATTCATAATTATGATGCAGGAAACACCTGTCTTTAACTAGAATTTGTTGTTTCTGACTTATTTTCTTGGAAGCACCACCATATCTTGTGGTATGGAGACCGGGGGGACCAATGCTTACTTTTTAGGCAAAGACGTATTTAAGGTGGGAAAACACCCGCTATTTCGAGGGCAGGACGATCTTATGAACAGACTTATCCACAGAAGCTGGGGAGAGGTTTTTGTGAATATTTCTCTTGACCTTTTAGCCAGATCTCGGCACGAGATGCACGGCACCAGCTTTAATCGCCGCCACAACGGCTGAACCTGTTTCGAGACCAAGCTCTTCTCTAGCCCCCCTCGTAATCACCGCCCGCAGGGAAAAGCCGCAATCGACCGTGACCGTCACCAGCACACCCTGGGACAGCATCTCGGTTATACGTCCAGACAGGTGGTTACGCGCACTGGTGACTCCGCTCCCTGATTGTTCAAGCAAAACATCTTCCGCGCGGATGCAGACATATACAGCTGCGCCGCTCACGTCCGCTCCTAAACCCTTCAGCATCGTCCCATTCACCGACACGGTCGCCAGCCCATTGTCGTTCGTGACCACGTGACCCTGCACGACGGTCTCGATACCGACGATCTGCGCAACCTCCGCATTGGCCGGCCTGGAGAACACTTCCTGCGGTGAGCCGATTTGAAGAATCGTTCCACTCTGCATCACTGCAATCACATCGCCCAGCGTCAAGGCCTCAGCCCAATCGTGCGTAACGACGACAGAAGGAATGTGCAACTGCGTCAATAGGGCTCGCAGTTCTCCGCTCAAGCGACTGCGTGTCGGCGCATCCAAGGCCGACAGGGGCTCATCGAGCAACAAGAGCTGCGGTCGTCTTGCGATCGCACGCGCAAGCGCCACACGTTGCTGCTGCCCGCCAGATAGCTGTGTCGGCTTGGCCTGTTCGAGCCCCTGAAGTTGCAACAAGACGATCAGCTCACGGACACGCTCCTGTCGTGCCGCCATCGGCAAATCGCTTAATCCATATTCAATGTTGCCGGCCACCGTATGCGTGGGAAAGAGCGCATAATCCTGCGGCATGTAGCCGATCCGCCTCGCTTGCGGCGAGAGACGAATGTTGGATGCCGCATCGAGCCAGGCCGTTGAGCCGAACTGAATCAGCCCCTCTTCAGGCCATTCCAATCCGGCAAGACAACGCAGCAGGGTCGTTTTCCCAGATCCTGATGGTCCGAAGAGAATCAGGACTCGCGGAGGATCCAGCGCCAACGTAAACTGTGTCGTAGTAGTAAACCGACCGGGAAAGGTTTTGCGGCAATCAACCGTCAGCGCTGCGGCCATACAGCCCAGACCTTTCGATTCATCGCGTAGACCAGCAGCAGCACGCCATAGGAGACCGCAAGTAACAACAGCGCCGTCTTGGCGGCCCCGGCATAGTTGAGTGCCTGCACTTCATCGTAAATATCGATCGAGACGGTTCGCGTCTCGCCCTCGATGTTGCCGCCGACCATCAACACCACACCGAACTCTCCCAAGGTATGGGCGAAACTCAGTACCGCGCCGGTGATGAGGCCTGCCGTCGACAGCGGAACAATCAGACGAAAGAAGGTCTTGAGCTTCGACACCCCGAGTGTCCAGGAGGCTTCGATCAACCGGCGATCGACTTGCTCAAAGGCTGCAGCAAATGGTTGCACGGCAAACGGCAGACTATAGAGAATCGATGCGAGGAGCAGACCTTCGAAGGTAAAGGGGAGCGGATGCCCGACCACGTCGCTGTAGAATCGACCGACTGGACTGTGCGGACCGATCGCGACCAGAATATAAAAGCCCAGCACCGTCGGAGGTAGAATGAGCGGCAACGCAACCACCGACTCGACAATGAACTTCCAGCGCCATTTCGAAAAAGTGAGCCAATAGGCGATGGGCAGTCCGACGATGAGCAGCACAGCCGCCGTGAGCAGCGCGAGCTTGAAGGTGACGGCAATCGCAATCCAGTTCATCTATAGCTCGTCGTTCGTGAAGCGTTGTTCGTGAAGCGTGCCTGCTGTCATGGCTTTGCCCGGTCCCCTGGAACGACGAAGCCATAGCGTTTCATCATGGCCTGCCCCTCAACACCCTGGACAAACGAGAGAAAGGCCTTCGCACGTTCCTGGCTCTTCGCGCCCTTGAGGATCACCGCGCCTTGTTCGATCGGTGGATGCGCATCAGCTGGAATCTCCCAATAGTGGCCTGCTGCCTGCATCAGCGGGGCGAGCGCCAGCGACATCGCGATGATCCCGACGTCCGCGGCACCGGACTCAATGAACTGGGCGGCTTGAGAAATGTTCTCTCCGAGCACCAGTTTGTTTTTGACGCGATCATAGACCTGCACATGTTCCATCGCTGCCACTGCCGCCCTCCCATAGGGCGCATGTTTGGGATTGGCGATGGCAATTTTCTTGATCGTCGGCTCAAGCAAGACATCCATTCCCTTGGAGAGATCCAGGCGCGAGTCCTTGCCGGCCCACAAGACAATCCGCCCGATGGCATACTGAAAGAGCGAGCCAGGAACGGTCAGGCCGGCTTCTTCCAATTTCCTGGGGTAGGCTATGTCAGCGGAAAAGTAGAGGTCGAACGGCGCGCCATTTTGAATTTGCGCGTAAAAATTCCCCGATGACCCAAGCGACAGCCTCACGCGATCGCCGGTCGATTTTTCATACTCAGTGACGAGTTCTCTGAAGACAAAATTCAAATCCGACGCCGCTGCAATCGTAATCTCCTCGGCGACCGCAAGATTCACGCCTATGATGACGAACAGACACAACGCGATCATCACTCGAATCATGGGCTAATCTCCCTACAGTCTGACTTTCGTCCGAAAATAAAAATAATCCGTATCTTTGTTCCCGCCGGCTGGTAGATCGGCGGAGGCAGGAAGCCGATCAAAATAGGATCCCTTGAACCAATGATCGTACCCGACATCGAAGTCTATGTTGCTGGTGGCAGCCCATTGGATACGAAATTCCAGATCATGTCCGAGGTCGTTTCCAGATCCCCCGGTGGAATCTCTCAAACCGGAACTTCCGAAGCTATCCTCGCTCTGAGCCAAATACCAGAATCGCTGTTTGAGTTGAATGGTCCAGCCTTGTGCCGGCGTTGCGATCATCCTCCAGCCGGGGGAACTGAGGTTGGTTCTGAAAAATGGGCCGAAGGATCCAGTCGGCATATATTCAAATCGTCTGGCTCCAAACAAGGTGTCGAACCCTTCATCCTGGCCATCGCCAGGTTTGCGGTCTCCGCTGGCATAGTCGTAGTGAACCAGGAACCTGGGAGACCAGGGGACATCGAACATATACCCCAGATCCAGGTGCTGAAAATGAGCGAAATGATCCGTGCCCCCACGGGTGCCGGTCTGCCAGGCACTCTCAAGTTCGTAATCCATCTCGCCTTGCTTGGGGTCTTTATAGAGTCGAAGTCCAACGGTGGAGTAGGTGCGATGGGTGGCAACGTCGGCCACACGCCGGTCATTCAAGCCCAAGTAGTAGGCATCCACCTTGAGCCAAGGGATATGCTTGCTCTCCAAGTAGGTTCCCCAAAAAATGGACTTGTTGTTTTGCTCGTCGAGGCTCACCTCGTGTCGAACGACCGGTTCCACAAAAAAAGCTCTTAACCGCCAGGTCTTGTCCCGGCCGACTTGCCAATGGACTCCATCGAACGCGTTTGAGGTATTTCGAAAGTCGTTTCGCGCGATAAGCCGACGACGACCGAAGTCCATCGTCATGCGTCCGAAGTGCAAGTCGGTTCGCAATCCGCTCCCCCCAACATTGTCCAAGGTCAATGACCCGAGTAACTGCAAAATGTCATATTCGTTGACTGTCGTGGTATCCCTGAAATCCCCACGCTCCCTGTCCAAATAGGCCCGCGCGTCCTGCCCTTCAAAGAGGAATCGCAAGGGGCCGTTGCCCCCCAATCCAACACGCAGCCGAGACCGGATGGTGATTGAGGGATCCGTGCTCCCATCTCCATCTTTCTGGCTCGTTCGCCAGGGATGGTCGTACGATTCAAATCGGGTCCTGTTTGCAATTCCCAGATCCACCCAATCAGGTAAGTTCATTGCGGTTTTTAAATATCGGCTCCATTCAAATTCCTTCCGTTGATTGATGAGAACTGCATCGGCGGGTTCGATCCAGTTTGTTCCGGTTTGTGCGTCTGCCCTCGTTTTGATGCCATAAATTCCATCAGAATAATCCGAACCTTTTGCTGTCGCGCTGGACGAAGGCGACACAGGCTGCTGCTCCTCGGCCAGCGCGACACCGGTCGCAAACAACATCGCCAACACTAAGGCCAACATGCTTATCACGGAGAGCTTTTCGTCAGCCGACACGTAGCGCATGGAGTTTTCCTGTTTCGCTGGTGTCATACCCGCCCAGCGCCTCAATCTCATTTCGAAACGGGCGGCTGACGAGTATCTCGAACAAATGGGATAACGTCGGGTGGAGCTTCAGATAGGCTTTGGGTACGACAAGGTCATAGCGCGCGGTTTGAAGCGGCACGAAATCGAGTTCAAAGAGTTGCGCGGCAGATCGAATGCCGACCCCGACATCCGCCTGACGGCTTGCAATCGCGCGTGCAACTTCGAAATGCGAAGCGACGATTGTGCCATAGCCTTTTACCTGATCCGAATTGATTCCCGCCGTGCGCAACCGCTGATCCAGCAACAGCCTGGCCCCGGCTCCCTCTTCCCGATTCACGAGCGTGACTAAAGGATCGGCGACGTCGCTGACTGCACGGATAGACTTGGGATTACCAGCTCGAACGAGCAATCCCTCTTCCCAAGTCGCAAACGTGACGACCTCATAGTTCGAACTTTTCAATACTCTCCGGAGGAATGGCAGGTTCGACTCCCCGGTCGCCGGATCGAAAAGATGCAGACCCGCGACATGCACCTCGCCCTGTTGTAAAGCCCGAAGCGCCGCCATACTCCCCATCGTCCAGCCAACTACGGAGGTCTGGTCCTTGTGCCGTCGCATGTGTTCACCTGCAAGAAAGATCGCCGGATCGCAACCAGCGACAGAGATTTGTTGTTCAATCGCCTGACGATCGCGTGACAGGTTCACTCGCACCATGGCGCCCGACGCCTGCCCATGCGCATCCGTCGCATAGCCATCGGCCGGCACCGTATACGAAAGCATCTCGCCCAATTCCGTGACAGGCCGCACGACCATACGAGTCCCTACCCTGGCGACCTTCACGCGAACAGTCGAGATCTTCTCATCGCGCTGAGGGAAATGACCGATCAGTTTTCCTGCAATAACATCCTGCTTCTCCGCAAGACTGAAGAGATCTTCCACATGACAGCCCAACGAAGCGGCCAGTCGAAGCGCGACCGCCGTAGTGGGCAAATAGAGATGGGATTCGATGGCTGAGACAGCCTGCCTGGTGATCCCTGATTGTTCGGCAAGTTCACCCTGCGAAAGACCCTGGGCGACGCGAATATCTTTTAGATGATTCTGGAAATGCTCGACAGACTCTGCTCGGTTCGCTTGTCCCATAATGAGACAATAAATAGCATGTATACTTGCCAAAAACAATTATACATTTACACGTCAAACCTGGTGCGCCTCATTTTTTCCATTCCATAAGTCGCCATATCAAGACATAATGTATAGAAATAATGTGGATTTACACGCTATGCGAATGGCAGGTTGATCAGGACGGGAGTAAATTGAATTGAAATTCTACTCGCGCTCAATCAGCAGTTTCGCTATCTGCGTTTCCATCCAATGGAGGGTCACATGCACACTCGAAGAAAGAGAATGGCTACGCGCGTCCTGAACTTATCGCTCCTGGCTCTATCGCTCCTATCGTTGCCGGCTGCTGCTGCAGACCAGTTCGGTGCTCCAAAAGGAGATGAAGGTACGCGCATCTTCAAAGCCACTGAACATCCACACTACAGCGGGCAGTTTTACCTATCAGGCCAGAAGGCGACCCTCATCGGAAGCGTGAACGATCGCGCGCCCTGGGATCACCTCGACTATGCCGGCAAACACCTGATACCGGTTCAAGGCTCCATCGACATCCAGGTGAACGAACTCACGAACAACGGCCAGGTGGTCGCCGAGTTTGTTGAGGGCTCCGACCGCTATCGAATCGTCTTTGATCGGTTTGCCGCGAAAGCTCCGTTCCAGGATGGCGGCATCGCGACTAGAATTTATGAACATGGGGATTCGAACAACGGCGATCCACTGTATCCGAAAACGTGGTTGTATCTCGGTGGCTGGGGCCAGGCTACGATGTACAAGAACGATCAGGTGCTCTACAAGGACTACGATGCCCACTTCATGGTCATGGAACGATCCCGCGATCCCAAAACCCATGAGGTTCACTATCCGGTGAAGCGAACTCTACCTGGCGGGGAAACTGATCCGGCTGGAATGGAAATCGATCTCTGGGTCCGGTCGAAAGAACAAAACACGAATAATTTTCCTCCCTTTGAAACCTTCGTCCATCTCTGTTGGGACGAAGTGACGTGGCGGAGCGCACAATGAACCGGTTGGTCAAGTTCCTCATCAGTGTGATAGTCGCGGCTCCCCTGGGATTCGGAGCCATGTCGACTCAGGCAGAGACCACCGTTCCTGCGCCTGTGTGGGACTTTGATGCTGAGCAGCCAGGTACCCTTCCTGGCGAATTCTCAATTGGAACGTTGTTTGACGGACGGCCCGCAGGCGATTGGCAGGTCCTAGCGACTGAGCGTGCGAAGAGTCCCCCACATGTGTTCGCCCAGCTCATGGCCAAGGGGGCGGAACATGCCTACAAGATAACGCTAGTCAAAGAGATCGTCCCCTCCGATCTCAACCTTGAAGTCTCATTCTTGCCCATTCAGGGACGAGCAGACATGGGAGGCGGCCTGATTTGGCGCGCAGCCGACGATCGCAATTACTATCTGGCACGAGCCAACCCGCTGGAACAAAACATTCGAGTGTATCGCGTCGAGAACGGCATTCGACACCTGTTAGAAAACTCCAACCAGACGATTGACGTGAAGCGGTGGCACACACTGCGGGTCACCCATCAAGGCTGTCGCGTAAACATCTTCTATGATGACAAGCAGGTCTTCGATCTCTGCGACAAGACATTTCACGCCGGAATGATCGGACTGTGGACCAAGTCGGATGCCGTCACTTACTTCGACAATCTCCAGTTGCAGTATGTGAAATGAACGTTTCTGCTGCAATCACCGATGCCTGACTCAAGCAAGGCGGGCGAGAAAAGCGCGACGAGGGAGGGTTGAGCTGGTTCATCTGGTCTATCTGGTTCATCCAAACAAACGAGACAGACCAGATAGACAAGAGAGACCAGCCAGTCCTGATACCTGCGTCGCGGCTCGCTACTTCTTCTGTTTGGCGCGTGCCAGCGCCAACGCCATGGCCATCGTGCCGGCTGGCTGCGGCTCGCGCTCCGGAGTGCGCTGCTGAACCGGCGGACGCCGGTTACGTGGCTCGCGTGCTGCTTCCACTGAGACCGCTGCAGGCATGCGGCCTGAGACCGAGGCACTGGCTGGCGCATCGTCGAGTCGCATGGTCAAAGAGATGCGCTGACGTTTCACATCGACGTCCAGCACCTTCACCTTCACGATCTGGCCAGGCTTGACGACCTCATGGGGATCCTTGATGAATTTATTCGCCAGCGCCGACACATGCACGAGACCGTCCTGATGCACCCCGACATCGACGAAGGCTCCAAATGCGGCGACGTTTGTCACGACACCTTCGAGGACCATACCTGGATGCAAGTCGGTCAGAGACTCGACGCCCTCTTGGAATGTAGCTGTTTTGAATTCCGGGCGCGGATCGCGGCCCGGCTTTTCGAGCTCAGTCAATATGTCGCGTACCGTCGGCACACCGAACTTCTCATCGGTGAAGTCGGCAGGCGATAATCCCTTGAGCGCCGCCGGCTGACCCATCACATCCACGATACCTTTGCTGATGCGCGCAAGAATGCGCTCGACCACCGGATAGGCTTCCGGGTGGACCGAGGAACGATCCAACGGATTATCTCCGTCGTTGATGCGGAGAAAACCTGCGGCCTGTTCGAAGGTCTTGTCACCCAAACGCGGCACCTTGCGTATCGTGGTGCGATTCGAAAAAGGGCCGTTTGCATCGCGATACTCGACGATATTTTTCGCCAATGCCTTGTTCAAACCCGACACCCGTTCGAGTAATGGCACCGATGCCGTATTGACGTCCACGCCCACGGCATTGACGCAGTCTTCGACGGTCGCATCGAGCGAACGCGCCAGTGCCCGTTGGTTCACATCGTGCTGATATTGGCCGACACCGATTGCCTTGGGATCGATCTTCACAAGTTCAGCCAGCGGGTCTTGCAGGCGACGGGCAATAGAAACGGCACCGCGCAGACTGACATCCAACTCGGGAAACTCCGCAGCGGCGAAGGCCGATGCTGAATAGACCGAGGCGCCGGCTTCGCTCACCACGATCTTGGCTACTTTCTGTTCCGGCTTCTGAGCCGCGACTAATTTGATCGCTTCGATGGCGAGCTTGTCGGTCTCTCGGCTGCCGGTACCGTTGCCGATCGAGATGAGTTCGACACCATACTGCACGACCAATCTGGTCAGCGTCGCTAACGACCCTTGCCGATCATTGCGCGGCTGAAGCGGATAAATGGTCGTGGTTTCCAGCAGCTTGCCGGTCGCATCGACCACCGCCACCTTACAGCCAGTGCGGATGCCAGGGTCGAGGCCGAGCACGGCCTTCGGACCGGCAGGCGCTGCCAGTAACAACTCGTGCAGATTCCGACCGAAAATCTTGATCGCCTCGGTCTCCGCTGCTTCGCGCAACTGCACCAGCAGTTCCACCGAAAGCTGTAAATGTACCTTGACGCGCCAGGTCCAATCGCACACACCCATGAGCCACTTATCCGCGCGACGATCCAGGTCTTCAATGCCGACATGCGCCGCGATGGTAGCGATGCAGGGATGAGGCGTCACTGCCTCCAGTGCCTCATCCAGGCTCAGTTCAATTTTCAACACACCCAGCGTACGGCCACGGAACAGCGCCAGCGCGCGATGAGAAGGAATGGTGCGGATGGTTTCAGAATAGGCATAGTAATCCAGGAACTTTTCTTCCTGGGCCGTTTCTTTGCCTTTCATCACGGTGGACGTGACGACGCCCTGGTCCCACAGACGTGTACGCAATTTGGCGAGCAGCTCGGCGGTTTCGGCAAAACGTTCGACCAAAATGTCCCGCGCACCCTCGAGCGCAGATTTGGTGTCCGGCACGCTGATGGCCTCAACACCCTCGGCGGCAGGCTTTACGATCAGATACTTCTCGGCTTCCTGTTCCGGGTCGAGCGTCGGATCGGCAAACAAGGCATCGGCCAACGGTTCTAATCCAGCCTCTCTTGCAATCTGCGCTCGTGTGCGGCGCTTGGGCTTGTAGGGTAAGTAGAGATCTTCCAAGGTTTGCTTGGTCGCCGCTGCGTCGATGGTCCCACGCAGTGCGTCGGTCAGTTTGCCCTGCTCTTCAATCGAAACCAGAATCGCCGCGCGGCGAAGCTCCAATTCCCGCAGATACAGAAGGCGCTCTTCCAACGTGCGCAAGTGGGTATCGTCCAGGTTGCCGGTAGCCTCCTTGCGATAGCGTGCAATAAACGGCACGGTTGAACCTTCATCGAGCAGGGCGACCGCAGCCGCGACCTGGTTGGGTCCCACGCCAAGTTCCTTGGCAATGAGTGGAACAATCTTCAGCTGTGCTGCGTCTGAAATTGGCTGGGTCATAGTAGAAACCATCTGTGTTCGTTACCGATCTTTCCAAAAGCGGCGCACTGCCGAGTGCAGGACACTCAGAGCCACGCGCACTTTTTTATTAAGAATTATGGTGTGTTGAGAGTCCTGGTCCGTGGAACTAGTGTATACACTGCAGTATTTGAAAGCTGGTGGCGAGTGTACTGCAAAACCTCCCCGCGTATCTAGCCAGAACCACATGAGCTACTGGCCCTTAGCCTAAGACTTCGCTACACTTCCTGGAAAGGAGCGCCCGATGCGAGAAGAACGAATAATCAATTTCTATACGCTGCTTGAACTCTTACCCACTGCGACGGAGGCTGACATCAAAAAAGCCTGGCTTGAACAAATCCAGGTCTGGCATCCAGATCGCTTTGGCCATGCACCAACCTTGCACCGGAAAGCGGAAGCCCGGACACAACTGCTCAACCAGGCCTATCAAACTCTCAGTGACCCCATCGCACGCACCAGCTACGATGCTAAAAATCAACCCTCGGAATCTCACAAGCCATCCGCACGCCCCACTCCTGCGGCAAACCCCTCTTCTGGATCGTACGCCTCCACTCCGCCACGCCCTCAACAGACCAGTCGATCCAGCCAGGACCCGCGAGGGCCCCAATCGCTCATCATGTTGCTCTCTCAGCAAGGCCAACCCAAACTCATGGTGCCGGCCATTCATCTCTACGTTGACCCTCGAGAGTACCAACCCTACGATTTTCACGGGTTCATTCGCATCGCCGGGACGATGCGAGAAACCTTGCCCGTCAGCGGCTATGCCGTTGCTGAAGTTCCCGAGCTGTTATGCATCAAACGCATGGGCATCGAAGAACTCTACACCGTCTTTTCCAATCCCTCGTTCAATCGCCCGCCGTTCCTCCATGAACTTGAACAGACCCTCGCCTTCCCCTCTCGCTTCCTGGTCATCGAAGGCATACTCCAGCATCGGAAGGCCGGAGGACGGCTCAACCAATACCACAAGATTGGGCTGATGGATTTCCTGGACGCCCTCACAGCCAGATATAGCATCCAGATCATCTACGCAGACACGCGCGACGAGGCCGAAGAACGCATCGCCAATCTGACAGCCATGCACTATGCCTATTATTTCGCCGAGCAGCAGGGGTTCGGGCGTTGCCTCAAAGAAGACGATCTATAAGAACATATGGCTGATTGCACGAGCTAAGAGAATCCTGTGCATTCCCGTTTCGCGCTATAAGCCATACACCATCTGCTCTTGCTCTTCACTCCCTTACACACCCGTTCCAAATCCGACCTGCCGCCATGCTTCGTAGATCACCACTGCCACTGCGTTGGAAAGATTGAGGCTCCGGTTTCCAGGGACCATGGGGACACGGATTCGCTGCTGCTCGGCAACCGTTCCCAGAATCTCAGCCGGCAACCCACGGCTTTCCGGGCCAAAGACAAACGCATCACCAACGGCATAGTCGACCAAATCGTATTGTCGTGTGCCTTTGGTGGAAACGGCAAACAGGCGGAGGCCTTTCATGCCGGCAGCACAATCGGCCCAGCTTTCGTGGACCGTGATCGTGGCAAATTCGTGATAGTCCAGTCCTGCTCGCAGCAATTGCTTATCCTCCAGCGTAAAGCCAAGAGGTTTCACGAGATGCAGCCTTACGCCAGTATTGGCGCAGAGCCGAATGATGTTGCCGGTGTTTGGGGGAATTTCCGGTTGAAAGAGAATAACCTCGAACATGAGGAACGCAGTGTAACATGGGCACAGCATCTGTTACGACGCAGGAGCAACGAAGGGCACACCCTTCCCTCTGGTGAAACGTAAGACGCGAGACGTGAACTGCTTCAGGGGTTACGAGAGAGAAGAGCGGCGCCTCAAAAGAGATGGCGGGAAAATATGATAAGGCCGACGATGACGGCGGTCAGAGATGACATCAGCACTGCCGCAGCCGAGACATCCTTAATAAACTTCACACTGTCATGTTTCGCCGGGTGGAGAAGATCCAGCATTTTTTCGATCGCGGTATTCAGCAGCTCCAGCGATATCACAACCCCGATTGCAGAAATCACAAACAACCATTCCAATCGCGTGAGTCCGAGCAGGCCTCCTGCCAGAACGACCACAACCGAAATGACAAGTTGGATGCGGATGCTCTGCTCCGATCGAACAGCAGCCTTGACCCCGTCCCATGCGAATAAAAACTTCCTGAGTATTTGCGGATACACGGTACGTCCCCTGGTTTATCTGGTTGATTTGGTTCATCTGGTTAGTTTCATTCAACCAAACAAACGAGACAAACCAAACAAACCAAATAACGATCTTCCTCCAAGGCCTGTTATAACTGCTTCCCAAGCGTAATTCCCCCACCCAGCCCACCCTCTAGCCCGCATTATTCGTGACGGTTCGTCGCGAAATCGCGCAGTCGCGTTGCGAGACGGGCATNNAAGGCGCGTTGCAGCAGCGAATCCGCGATTGCAGCAGAAGCGCTCATGAATAATGCGGGCTAGGGCCAGAGGCCGAATCTGCCAGTCCGTCGGATCTCCAGAATGACGCGCATTGAGAAAATGTCCCAGCCCATAACCGATGAGCGCCCCCGCTACCACGTCTGCGAAAAGTGTTTGTCCAAATAGACCCTGGAACCAGAAATGAATACTGCCAGGGGGTAGGTAACCCACCCGGCTCCTTCGTAACGCTCCGCAAACACAGTCGCGACAGCAAAACTTGCCGCGGCATGGGTCGATGCGAGCGAGGTATCCAATCCGCTAAAAGGACGAAATTGGGTGGCGCCGTGACTTGCTTCAGGCCGTTCCCGACCCGTAATCATTTTCAGAGCGGCTGTCGCCGCGATGGCAAAGCCTTCGGCCTCTAAACTGACCAATCCGGCATCTTTTAACTTGCTGCCCGCGCCATACGACTCACTGGCCACACCAACGGCAATGACACCAGCATTGAGCCCAAGCAACGCTCCTGGCCCTCCCCAATCGCTGAACTTGTCGGCTATATCACGGCCGCCTGACGTGTTATTGCGTTGGACTAAGTCGTATATCGGACGATCAGCGGCAAACATTCCTCCCACCACCGCCATGGCCCCGCCTAGCTTCATCGCATCGTATCGATCCATAGTCAAGGGCGAGAGAACCAGCGCCTTAGCGTCCTCG
>CXWL01015348.1_pt1 | contig 14724 bp, 8 predicted proteins | sample 590931 | NCBI WGS metagenome assembly CXWL01 (sample SAMEA3498368, study PRJEB10139) | groundwater metagenome | biome: water well; material: biofilm material | place: Germany | collected 2015-04-27 | reverse complement strand
GGATGTGAACATGTCCAACCTCGAAGCGCTGACCGATTTTTCGTGGCGCGTCCGCGAGCAATTTACCGCCAACGGAATCACAGGCGCAAACGGCGCAGAGATTGACCACGTCGAGTTGTTCGCATCCACACCCGATGCTGACAGCAAAAGTTTTGTCCTCTGCCCCGGCAAAGCCTACGACCGCTCTCCCTGCGGAACAGGAACCAGCGCAAAACTCGCCTGCTTATACGCCGATGGAAAATTGCAAGTGGGGCAGATATGGAAACAACAAAGCGTCGTTGGCAGTATCTTTGAGGGGAGTATCCAGATCGAGAATAACAAGATCATCCCCACGATTACGGGCGAAGCGTGGGTCATGTCCGAAGGGACAATTTTGGTGGATGAACGCGATCCCTTCGCAAACGGAATTTGACCTTCGACCTTCGACTTTTGACTCTTCCTCGTCGAAGGTCAAAGGTCGAAGGTCTTATGGAGACTGAATGAATACAAAACATGATGTATTAATAATCGGCGGCGGACCCGTTGGATTAAGCTGTGCATATTACCTTTTGAAATCTGGAAGAAAAGTAACCCTGCTGGATGCAAAAGAAATCGGCAAAGGAAGCGGGTCGGGCAACGCGGGGCATATCGTACCGAGTCATATCATTCCGCTGGCTGCGCCTGGAGTGGTGACTTCCGCTCTCAAGTGGATGCTTGACCCCACGCACAGTCCCTTTGGGATGAAGGTCAGCCTGAGCCCAAACTATCTTTTATGGCTGTTGAAGTTTGTGCTTTCATGTAATGAAGCCAATGTGCAGCGCAGCATTAAACCTTTGAATGATCTCGGTCAATTGAGCGCAAAGAATTTCGCGCAGATTGTTGCCGAAGAGAAATTCGATTGCTCTTATCAAGAGAAAGGATTGCTCTTTTTATACAAGACTGAAAAAGCCTTTCACGATGGACAGCATGAAGGCGAGTTCATGCAAAAGCATGGGATTCCTGTCAGCGTGTATGACAAAACGAAAGTTCATGAAGTGGAACCCGCCGCATTAGACGACATTATTGGCGGCGTTCATTTCACAGGTGACGCGCATCTCAACCCTGCGGTGTTCCTCAAAGTATTAAGCGAACGAGTCCGTGCGATGGGTGCGGAGATGCTGGAGAACACACCTGTTACAGGATTTGAAACAGCAAATGGAAAGATCACCAAAGTCAAAACCAACGCGGGGGATTTCGAAGCCGAACAAATTATTCTCGCCGCAGGCGCATTATCTCCGTCCGTTGCACGGGATTTGAAATTGAATATTCCCATCCAACCTGCGCGCGGATATAGCATGACCATGTCCGCGACAAAGATGATGCCGAGCCATGCATTGATCCTCGGGGAACGCAGAATTGCAGTCTCACCGATGGGCGGAGTTCTTCGCTTTACAGGCCGACTCGAAGTAGGCAATTACAGCATGGAGCCGAATCCCATTTGGCTCCAACGCATCGAAAACTCTGCGCGCGAATATCTGCGCCTCGATGAAAAACTGGATGTCAAAGAAACCTGGGCGGGCTTGCGTCCCACCACGCCTGATGGAATGCCGATCATCGGGCGTTCACCGATGCATGAAAATTTATTCCTTGCCACAGGCCACGCCATGCTCGGGCTGTCGCTTGGGCCGGGGACAGGTCAGGTTGTGGCTGAACTGCTAAATGCACAGGAACCAGCCGTCAGTTTAAGCCCGATGCGGTTGGAAAGGTTTTAGTCAATCGTGAAAAGTGGGATTGTATAATCAGAACTACTTTCCACTTTCAACTTTAAAAACCTTCAACCTGAAACATTCCCGGAGAACTTCATGACCCTAAAACCCTGGAAGATATTGGAATCCACCCACATCCACCCGAGAATTCGCATTGACAAGTGTGACCTTCCAAACGGCAGCCTGCTCGATGCCACGATCATGGAATTTCGCAGTTGGGCAAATGTCCTCGCGATCACGAAAGATCAACAGGCGGTGCTCGTCAGGCAGTATCGTCATGGCGCGGAAAAAGTTTTGCTCGAACTGCCCGGCGGAGTCGTCGAAGATGGAGAAAACCCATCGGACGGAATCAGGCGCGAGTTATTGGAAGAAACGGGCTACACATCCAGCAACATCATCGAAGTCGGTAGAATCTATCCCAACCCCGCCATGCAGACCAATCAACTTTTTTGTTATCTCGCATTCGACGCTGAAAAAGTCGGCACGCAGAATCTTGATTCCGGCGAAGATATCGAAGTCCAGCTTATGCCGCTCGATGAGCTAATTCAAATGGCAGGCAGCCAGGAATTCTCTCATGCGTTGAACATCGCGGTTTTATTTCGAGCACTCGCCTACATGAACAGGATCAACTAACATGCAGGCACAATTATTTTTCGACGCAAAAGCAACTCTCGGCGAAGGCCCCGCATGGGATTCAAAAACACAAACACTTTACTGGCTCGACATTCTTGAAAAAAGAATTTATGCAGGCACTCGAATTCTTGCCAAACTGGATGACTTCGTCGGATGCCTTGCCCCGCGCAAGAATGGGCATCTACTCTTAGGCACACGCTTCAGCTTCGCGGACCTTGAGCCTGCCACCGGTCAAGTGACAGTTCTCGCGTCTGTCAGTGAGCCGTCCGAAAACCGCTTCAACGACGGCAAATGTGACCCTGCTGGCCGCTTCCTCGCCGGCACAATGGATATGAACGAGAAAGAGCCAAGCGGCGCGTTATATTCATTCGACGGAAAAAAAGTAACGCGCCTGCTCGATGGCATTCGCATCTCGAACGGCCTCGGATGGAGCGTTGACCATAAAACTTTTTATTACATAGACACGCCCACGCGCGAAGTAAAGGCTTTTGATTATGACATCGCCAATGGACAAATTGCAAATCCGCGCGCTGTAATTTATATCCCCGAGTCAATCGGCTGGCCTGACGGCATGACATCCGATGTGAACGGTAACTTATGGATCGCAATTTGGGGCGGCGCACAGGTGACAAAATGGAATCCAAATACAGGCAAACTTCTTGAGCAAATCCCCGTGCCTGCATTGCACACATCATCCTGCGTATTCGGCGGCAAAGACATGAACGAGTTATATGTCACCTCTGCGCGAAAGGGGCTGAATGACTCACATCTAAAAAAATACCCGCTTTCAGGCGGGTTGTTTAAAGTGGTTACAAATGTCGAGGGAATGCGGACGTTTGAATTTGGCTCGTAGTAGGGGCGGGGTAACCCCGCCCCTACTGCTTCATTCCCATAAATTCTTTGCAAGCCCCACAACATCATCACATTGACTTTCCGACAACCCAACAAACGGGGAATTTTCATCAACCGTATCGCGGTTCTCCACGATCAACACGCGCGCATCTTCGCTGAACGTATGCGAATGCCAGACGCCTTTCTTCACATTATAAAGTTTATACAACTCCATATCCACCGCATGGACTTTTGTCACACTTTCATCGCCTTCGCCGATAAATAAAATGCAGCGCCCCGCAAGCAACACAAAGACTTCATCCGTCTCTGTGTGTTTCTGCATCCGGTTTATTTTTTCAGGCAGCAGGTCAGCCGTGTAATTCATCAACGCTACGCGCCATGACTGGTAATCAATGAGCGGCTTGTAATCCGCCCCATCGTGTTCGCGGATTTCGATCAGCGATTCAGGCAATAATGTTGCCATATTTTCTCCAACTAATATTTTTATTTCAACGCCCGCCGAACTACATTTCCTCCATCAGCTTATTGAAAAGCTCCACGACCCGCGGGTCAAAATGTTTACCGGATTGCTCGCGGATATGATCAAGGGCTTTCTGTTTTTCCCATGCAGGGCGGTAGGGGCGGTCGGAAGTTATGGCATCCCATACATCCACAATGGCAAATATACGCGCCGCCAGGGGGATTTCCTCGCCCTTCAAGCCGCGCGGGTAGCCCGCGCCATCCCATCTTTCGTGATGATATAAGGGAATATCCAGCGAAGGATGCAGGTACTCGATCGGATAGAGCATATCATAGGCATATTGTGGATGCCTGCGCATGAGCTCCCATTCTTCGTCTGTCAATTTTTCAGGCTTCAGTAAAATGGAATCGGGCACACCCAGTTTTCCAATATCGTGCAAAAGCGAACCGCGCCGTATATGGATCAAGTCCGCCTCGTTGACGCCCATCATTCGCGCAAGTTTTCCTGTAAGGTCGGTTACCCGCTGGGAATGTCCCTCGGTTTCCTCATCGCGCAAGTCCAGGGCGCGCGACCAGCCTGCAATAGTGGCATCATAGGCCGACAGCAATTGTTCGTGCGCCCGTTCGATATTGGCGCGCTCATCGAGTAATTTTTTATAGCGGTTGAGACGTGTGATGCCAAGCAGACGGGCGCGCAGCTCATAACGGTCATAGGGTTTGGTGATGTAATCATCCGCTCCTGATTCCAGCCCGTTTAAAAAGGATTTCCTGTCATCCAGCGCTGTCAGCATGATGATGGGAATCTCAGCAAGAATGGGGTCCTTTCTGATGCGCTGGCATACTTCGAACCCATCCATGCCCGGCATCATGACATCCAGCAGGATCACATCCGGCAAAAGTTGCCGCGCCTTTTCAAGAGCCTCCATCCCGTTCTCCGCCATTTCAATGCGATACCCCTGTTCCTCCAAAATGGACTCCAGGGTATATCTGCCGCCCGGTTCATCATCTACGATCAACACTGTACTTGGCATAATTACTCCTTGTCTTCAATGATTATTATTTACTCACCTTACGCACCGTCATGATTCCCTGAGCGGAGCGAAGGGTCTCTGAGATAATCGTAGTGACCCTTCGCTGTCGCTCAGGGCGACATGCCCGAAAATACACAAAACTGCGTAAGGTGAGTTATTTAGCATCTCCAAATTATCCAGCCTTTACCCTGCTTGTGCTGCCTGCTCATCACTGCCCAGGTGTTTTTCAATTATATCTGCCAATTCCTGCATCTTAATGGGTTTGCTCATATAGTCGTTCATCCCTGCGGCCAGGCATATTTCACGGTCACCGGCCATCGCCAGCGCAGTCAGCGCGATGATGGGAACGCTTCGCAAGGATTGGTCTGTGCGGATCTGCCTTGTGGCTTCCAGCCCATCCATAACCGGCATCATCACATCCATAAGAATGAGATCGGGATGTTCCTGCTTCGCAAGCTGAACGCCTTCCACACCGTTCCGCGCAATCAACACTTTATATCCCTTGAAATCCAAATACTCACTCATAAGAGTAATGACAACACTCGTATCTTCCACAAGCAGGATCTTCCCCCTGCGCTTCCTGCCCGGCTTGGGGCTGAGAGGTGGAAGTTCACCAGTCATCTTCGCCCGGGCATTTTGCTGCTCGCTCATCCAGGGCAGGGTGATGATAAACCGGCTGCCCCGCCCCAAAACGCTCTCCACATGGACCCTCCCGCCATGCAAACGGATCATTTGCGCAACCAGCGCAAGCCCCAATCCCGTCCCTTGATATTCGCGCGATAACCCCGAATCCAATTGAACGAACGGTTTGAACAGGTATTGTATATCGCTCTCGGCAATGCCAACGCCCGTATCCCAAATTGTAAAAGTGACTTCGTTCGCATCCGCATGGCCGTTCACTTCCAGCCCAACCGCCCCGCCATTAGGCGTAAATTTAACCGCATTGCCAAGCAGGTTTACAAGCGATTGCTTCAAACGCCTCTCATCGCCTGAAACGGTCTTTATATCGCCTTTTATTTCGAATGAAACATTTAGTTCTTTTCTCTGCGCCAGTTCCTTGATCATCCGCAGGCTGGCCTGGCAGATTTTTTCAACCGACAGATTCCGAACATCGAGTTCCATGCGGCCCGCCTCGATCTTGGAAATATCGAGGATGTCATTGATGAGCTCCAGCAGGTGGCGTCCGCTTTCACGGATGATGCCGGTGTATTTAAGCTGCTTTTCATTGAGCGCGCCAACGAATTGTTCCTCGAGGCTTTCTGAAATACCGAGAATGGCATTAAGCGGGGTGCGCAATTCGTGGCTCATGTTCGCCAGGAACTCATCCTTGGTGCGCAAGGCGCGTTCCATTTCCAAATTGGCATGATGCATGGCTTCCTCAGCCTGCTTGCGTTCGGTAATATCCATGTTGACGCCGATCATGCGTTCGGGCTGGTGTTCCTCATCGTAAAGGACAATGGCATTTGCGGCAATATGCCGCACCGATCCATCCGGATGAAGAATGCGATACTCATCCATAAATAGCCCTGTTTTTTGAAGGGCGGTCTTGAACTGATATTGCGATCGTTTCACATCTTCCGGATGGAGCATTTTCCACCAGGTATCAAGCGAGTTATCAAAATCTGTGGTGCCTGTTCCGTGGATCATATGCATACGGGTATCCCAGAAAACAGTATAGTTTTGCAGGTTCACTTCCCACACGCCGATGCCGCCCGCGCTGGCGGCAAGGTCCAGCCGCTGGCGGGTGTTTTCGATCTCGGCAGTACGTTCCGCCACACGTTGTTCCAGTTCCTCTGCATAGCGGATGGTAGCCTCATGATGCCGCGCCGAGTTTATGGCCCCAGCCGCCTGCGAAGCAAAAAGTGAAAGCAGGCGTTCATCTGCCTCGGTAAATTTCCTGGTCGAGTCTTCATTCTCATCAGCAGTTAACACACCGATCAACTCGCCGGCATACAACATCGGAACTTCGATCACCGCACCGATGGAGATGTTCGAAAATTTGGATGAACGGCCTTCCCAGGTTGAATAATTATCTATTCGCAATGGCAGGCGGGATTCCGCCACCCTGCCGGCCACACCTTCGCCCAAACGGAGACGGGACCCAATGGGTATGGTAACCGAGGTATCCATCATTAATACCAGTTCCTGGCTGTCCGCGTGGTAAAGATACATCCCGCTCGTGGAAGCATGAAGCATCTCCTTGGTGCGGTTTACGATCACTTTAAGCAGGGAGTCCAGGTCATATTCAGCAGAAAGCACCTTACTCGTCTCATAAAGGGAGGCAAACTCCCCGGCGCGCCGGGCGGTTTCATTATGCAGCCGCATACGATGCAATGCCGCGCCGGCCATATCCACCAACGACTCAAGCAATCTAATTTGCTGTGAGTTGATCTGACGGGGGAGTTGCATAGAGACAAACATTACACCAATGGTCTCTGTGGAAGTACGGATCGGCAGGCAAACCCCGCCCCAACCCGATGGGATTCCTGATCGAGTGGAAGCATGGAGCAAAGAGTCGCGGATGAACTCGGCAGAATAATACGGTTCTCCAGTTGCAAAAACTGTTCCAATCACGCCTTCGCCAACTTTGATCGGGGCCTTTGAAAATTCCACATACCAGCCCCTTGCAACGACATCATGCAATTCATTGCTCGGCGAGTCATAAAGCAGGATCGCGCCAGTGTCTGTTTCCAATGCAGCCAGGGTATTGTCCAACAGGATGGAAAGCGCTTCATTCGTGGTTTGAATGGTACGCAGGGAAGTGGAAATAATATGGAGTGTCTCCAATTCGTTGATGCGCGCCTGGGTTTGCTGGTAAAGGTGCGCATTATCCAGGGCCGAAGAAAGCTGGGCAGTTATGGTTTCCAACAATACCCTTTGCGATTCGCCAAAAACACGCGGCTGGTACGACTGTGTCGACAACATGCCAGTGACCCTGTCTCCCCTGCGCAGCGGAACGGCCAGGATCGAGCGCACGGATTCCCTGGAACCAAAATGAGCTGCCTGCACAGGCGTCTCGGCGATATCATCAATCACAAGCGTTTTCCCGGAAGACATAACTTCACCGCTTAGCCCTTTATCACGGGGCAGCCGCCGCGGCGGGAAGCGTTCGCCTTTATCAAAGAAATAGACGGCATGATATTCGCCGTGATCTTCATCATCCAGCACGATGACAAAGGCATCACAGGGCAGTGTCAATGCCACAGCCTGATGCACCGCTGCATATATCTCTTCGGGGTTAAGGCGGGCAGCCAGCAAAGTTTGGCCGGTGTGATGCAGCGCTGTCAATTCCATAATGCGCTGGCGTGTTTCATCAAAAAGACGGGCATTTTCAAGCGCACTGGCCGCTTGATTTGCCAATGTATTTGTCAGCCGCTCATCAGCCTCGCTAAACGCATTCGATATTTCGCTTTCAATGCTGATGACACCAATCACATGTTCGCCCAGTTTGATTGGAACATACAGACCGGATTGCATGCCCGGCAGGGATTCAACGTAACGATTATCATTTGTCAGGTCATTGGAACGCACGGTCTGTCCATGTTGAACGACCCAGCCGCTCAAACCCTGATCCAACCGCGCCACTCTTGTTTTTAGCTGCGTTTCTGCGGCTGTGATTTCTTCAACATTGATCAGGTTAGGTTGATTGAACGCCAGCAGGTGAAGGGTCTTTGTTTCCGGCTCATACAAACGAATGGCAGTATGATGCCAGTCCATTTTTTGTTCGAGCAGATGAATGATCTTTTTTGCAATCTCTTTTGGATTAAGCAACTGGCTGAATGCCAGGCCGCTTTCGTAAAGCAAACCCAATTCCGCCACCCGTTGATTGATGGCTTCGTCCGCCCGTTTGCGCTGTGTAATGTCTCGCGCTGCGGCGAAAACGCCTTCCACATTGCCATTCGCATTTTCATAAACCGTTGCATTGTAGAGCACATCGGTCATTTTCCCGCTGGCGTGATGGATCGTAAGCGGGTAATCCTTCACCTGTCCCTGCGCCAGGACCAGTTCATAGCCATTTCTCGCCCGCTCTGGTTCCGTGAAATAGTCAGAGAAATCGCTTCCAATTAAGCCTTTCCGCGGAACACCGGTCACTTCCTCTGTGGCCCTGTTCACATCTGTTATTTTGCCGTCCGGGCCGATGGTCACCAACGGGTCAATACTGGCTTCGATCAGGCGGCGGTTGTACGATCCGGCATTCCGTAATGCTTCATCCGCCTGTCTGCGCTCGGTGATATCCTGCTGGATGGCGATAAAGTGATTGATCCTGCCGGCCGTATCCGTAAGCGGTGTGATCGTTAATTCCAGCGCGTATTGGCTTCCATTTTTGCGGCGATTAATAAGCTCACCTTTCCAGACCCGCCCCTCAAGAATGGTTTCCCACATGTTTTTGTAAAAGGCGGAATCCTGTTTATCTGATTTGACAAGGTCTCTCGGGTTTTTATCAACAGATTCCATTAACGTGTAACCGGTCAGTTTGCTAAATGCCGGGTTGACCCACTTAATGGCGCCATCGGTATCGGTAATAAAGATGGCATTGGCGGCCGCATTAAGAGCTGAACTCTGTAAAAGCAATTGTTCTTCAGACTGCCTGTGCTCGGTAATGTCGGTGGCGTAGTTGAGAGTTGCCGGTTCCCCCTTCCAGGTGGTGCGGACTTCGCTCACGTGTACCCACTTTTCAGCTCCTGAACGGAGCCGTACTTTAAATTCCCACTGCGCGTTTTCGATCTTTCCGCGTAAAAGGCGTTGATGATTTTTGATCGCCGCAAAACGGTCCTTCGGTTCGGTAATGAAATCCAAAATGGATGTGCCAATTATTTCGGCGGCTGGAAGCCCGGCTATTTTTTCGAACATCGGGTTAACAAAAACGACCAGCCCGTTCTGAAGTACGTAAAGCGCCTCGCCGGCATTCTCGACCAGCAGGCGGTATTTTTCCTCGCTCTCACGCACCGCCTCTTCGGCCTGCTTGCGGGTCGAAATATCTTCAACTGTGCCTTCATAGTAAAGAAGAGCGCCGTCCGTGCCTTGAACGGAACGCACGTTTTCCAGGACCCAGATCACACTGCCATCCTTACGGTAAGCCTGGTATTCAAACCCAAATAGATTGCCGCCTTGTTCTTTTATCAAGCGCTTGTGTTCAGCGCGAACTTCAGGGCTGGTGTAAATCTGGCTGGCAATATCAGTGACAGTGGTGGTCAGGTCTTCAGGCGAGTCATAGCCCCACATACGGGCCAGGGCAGAATTCACAGTAATAAATCTTCCGTCTGGTGTGCTTTGAAACATACCCTCCATTGAATTTTCAAAGATGTTACGATATTTCCCCTCAGCGCGGCGCAAGTCCTCCTCCGCCTGCCTGCGCTCGGTAATATCGCGAAATGACCAGACCCTGCCTCGCAAATCTGTCCCTTGAAGCATGGGCCTGGACAGCCGCTCAAACACTCTTCCATCTTTGAAATTCAGCGTATCGAAACTTTCCCTGTCTGACTTGTATAATTCCTGAACCTTGTGGAGAAAACCTTGCGGATCAACCAGCTGGTCAAGAATATATTGAATAAGGACTGCATCGTCTTTGCTGTTCATGGTTGATTGTGGAATCAACCACATCTTAGCAAAACGTTCATTGGCATAAAGCACCTGGTTTTCACTATTGACCGCCAGAATGCCATCAGCTGTGGATTGCAGAACTGCCTGTAATGAAGTCTCTCTATCCCGCAGGGCTTCCTCGGCCTGCCTGCGCTCGGTGATATCTTCCAATATGATTTGGATATGGGTGGTCTGTCCGTTTTCACCCATAATGGGGGTCAGATGATATTGGGCAAGAATATTTTTCCCCCACCTGGTTGTGTAGGAAAATTCAGCGAAAACCGGCCGGCTGTTTTCCACGCAGCGTTTAAAATCAGATGAAAAACCCGCCGCCGCCAACGGGGGGAAGGTTAACAGGTTAATGAGTTTTGTCGCTTCCGCCGACGGCGATCCTAATATTTGCAAGGCTGCCGGATTGACTTCAATAATTCTTCCCTGAGCGTCCGCTGAAAGGATGCCCACAGGCGCGTTTGCGAACAACATCCGATACCGTTCTTCGTTCTCGCGCAATGCCTCTTCCGCCCTTCTGCGCTTGGTAATATCAAGAGTCGTGACAATGACTTTGGAGAAATCATCTTCATGCCCTGGAGCAACAGACCAACTCAGGCTTATTTCAACCGGTTCGCCTGTAAGAGTTTCGTCGGAGCCTTCCCAGCCATTACTGGTTTTTCCTTCCGCAATGGCTATGAAATCCTCATGGTTATGTTCCGCCTCGCCCTTACTCATACCTGAATTGGTAAGCTTAATTAATGCTTCCTTGTTTTCAGCCTCGAACATTTGCACTGCAGAGTTGTTTACATCCAAAACCTTGATCTTTGCCGAACATTCATATACAGCATCAGGGTTCAGTGCAAAATATTCCTGAAAATCCGTTATGCCCTGCTGTTTCAAAGAATCGAGATGTTTTTTTAACTCTGAAAAATCCTCCTCCCAAATTGCAATGGGAGTATCTTCGAACAATCCGCGATACCTTTTTTCNNACATTGGGCTCATTCAATAAATTGGTGAGTGTGGCTTCGGCCCAGTGCGATACGCCATCGTTGCGCGAGTAGCGAATCACGGTATCCATGGACAGGTTCGGTTGTTGTAAGATTTTTCCGAAAAACTCCTTATTGGATTGAAGATCAGCGGCATCCAAAAGGTCAAAAATACTCGCCCCTACCCGATCTTCGGACTGAAACTTCATGACGCGCATGGCAGTTGGGCTTTCATAAAGCACAATGCCATTGGCGTCCAGCAGAGTAATGACATCAGCACTGTGTTCGATAAGAGCGCGAAAGCGCTCCTCGCTCTTGTGTACCTGTTCCTCTATATGTTTACGCTCAGTGACATCGCGCATATTCATGACGATACCCTGAATGGCAGGCTCTTCCAACAGGTTCGTACCCAGCACCTCGATCACACGCCATGTTCCGTTTTTATGAAGGGACCGCACTTCAACTCTTTCCTCCGCAATGCCGGGTTTTTTGGCCCGGCTGGCGAGCGAGGTCAAAGCGATATGCATATCTTCCGGATGCACCCATTCAAGAAAATTTCGACCCTGGCATTCCTGAGGCGAATATCCCAGTATCCGCTCTGAGGAAGGACTTGTATACTGGATGACACCTTTGGGGTTGATCACCACGATCAGGTCGGCGGCGTTTTGGATCAATGCATGGAAACGCGCTTCGCTTTGCTTTACCGCTTCCTCCGCCTGTTTGCGCTCGGTAATATCCTGCATGATTCCGTGGATCAGGTGTGGTATTCCCTGCTCGTCCAAAAGCGTTTTGGCCTCATCGCGAATCCACACGATACGGTTATCCGCCGAGATCATGCGGTATTCACAATTAAAAGGCTTCCCCTTTACGAAGCATTCCAAATCATACTCGGCGGTAACGCGTTCGCGGTCGTCCGGGTGGATATGGTTGGCCCAAACCTCAACGTCCCCCTTCATCCATTCTTCCGGGGTAATACCGAGTATCGTTTCTACTTGCGGGCTGATATATAGCGTATTTTCAGCTTTATTTGTGGCATCTTCAAGGTAGACGATGGCGGGAATTTGTTCAGTTAACACACGATAGCGGGCTTCGCTTTCATGCAGGGCATGTTGTGTAATATGTTTTTCCACCGCCCGTTGAACAGATAACAGCACCTGCTCCATATCAAAAGGTTTTTGGAAATATCCAAAGGCCCCAAGTTGAATGGCGTCAATGGCTGAATTCTGGGTGGCAAATCCGGTCAACAGGATGCACTCTGTCTCGGGCGAGCGCGCTTTGATATCCCGAATTACATCGAGGCCGGATACTTTCCCCAACCGCAGATCTATCAGCGCCACATCAACCTGATATTTTTCGACCTGAACCAGCGCTTCTGAATCCGTCAACGCAGGGAGCGGCTCGAACCCTTTTAATTTAAGAATATCACTCATGGTCCCGAGCATGTTCGGGTCATCATCAACGATCAGGATGTGCGGAGTCTGATTATCCATTTTAATTACTCCCGGAAATGCCTCTGCTGCGCATGGCAGGTTTCCGTTATTTTGTAACTATTCAAAGATTCAAACCTATTCTTATTTGTTCTTTATCAAACCTCTCAAATGCTCTTTTTGAAGCTGGGAAAGCATTTCAAAGAGTTGGGGGATCTCCAGCGGCTTATACAGGCAGGCATAGGCATTGATCTTCAGCGCAGCTTTAATAGACTCAGCCATTTCCTCGCGGAATCCGGTCACCATCAGCACCGGGAGGGACGGATTATTTTTGCGAATATCCTTGAGCACATCCAGCCCGCTGATGTCATTTAATTTTATATCCAACAGCACCACCTGCGCTTCCGATATGATCGAGTTTACATCAACATGCGGATCGGTAATCTGCATTGCCTTGAAGCCGCTCTGGTTCAAAATTTCATTAAGAGTCTTGCAGAAAACCACATCATCATCCACAATAACGATCATGCGATTCCGGGCCAGCGAATTGAAGAAACCCAGCAGTTGATCAATATCCAGAGGTTTATCGAACACGCCCGCCACACCTTCTTCCAATCCGCGGTGGATAAGATCATCAGCGGCATAAGCTGTCATCAGCACCACCGGCAAGCCCGGGCGGATCTCATGCAAACGACGGTGCAATTCCACCCCATCCATCTCCGGCAATTTTATATCACTGATCACGCAATCAAAATCCATCGTGCGGACTTTTTCAAGCGCTTCCGGGCCGGAAGATGCCTCCGTTGCCTCGAATCCTGAAACTTTTAGAATATCAGCCAGCGTGCGCGTCATACGCCGGTCATCATCCACGATCAGGATGTTTAAATCTGAATTCATCGAGACTCCTTATCCTGAACTTGAAACGGAGCTGCCCCGTAGATGGGCAAATATACATTGAATGAACTGCCTTTACCCGGTTCACTCTCGACCTCGATCCTGCCGCCGTTTGCCTCGACCAGTTTCCGGCTGACGGCAAGCCCCAACCCAATGCCCCTGCTCCTGGTGGTAAAAAGGGGTTCAAAGAGCTTTTTCATATTTTCCGGCGATATGCCCATGCCGTTGTCTTTAACTGTAATATTTATCATGTCATTTTGTACATTACTGTATAGTGACAATTTGCCGCCTGCTGAAACCACATCTGTGGCTGCCATGGCCTGACAGGCGTTGATGATCAGGTTGCCAAGCACCTGGACGATTTGATGCCCGTCAACAAAAGCCTGCGGCAGGCCTTCTGGAATTTCAACGGATACTTCCACACTTGGAGGGACCGGGAAACGCTCCAGTGTTTGACGGATCAATTCGGAAACAGAAACAGCTTCACGGTCGACAGATTTGATGCGCGTGAAATCCAGCAGATCGGTGATGATCTTGTCCGAAGCACGCGCCTCGTTTTCCATGATCTGTAAATATTCCTTCACCTTGTCATCCGCATTTGGCTGGGCCGCTTTGAGAAAGTAGATCGCATTCGAAATGACGCCCAGCGGGTTGCGGAGTTCGTGGCCGATACTTCCGGCCAGTTGACCCAATGTGGCAAGCTTTTCCTGACGCACGAGCTGCTCCTGGGCATCGCGCAGTTCGCGTGTGCGTTCATCCACCATTTCTTCGAGCTTTCCGGTGTAGACGGCAAGCTGCTCTTCGACCCGCTTGCGTCCGGCGATCTCCCAGGCCAAATCGGCGAAATAGGCAACTTTATCAATATCCTTTTCAATGTAATCCTGCGCCTTGTTCCCAACCCCAAGAACGGCTACGATCAGGCCTTCACGCAGGATGGGAACGACCAGTTCACGCACAAGTTCTGCATGGCCTTCGGGCAGTCCCTTGCGATGGGAGAGCGAGGCATAATCGTTGTGGATAACCGCATGTTTTTGGTAAATACAATCCACCCACACGCCGGCTTTATCCACGCTGTAATGCATTCCCTTCCCTTCAGCTTTACAATACTCCTGCACTGTGCGCGTGGACCATGCTTGCAGGGATATTG
>CXWL01006103.1_pt1 | contig 14724 bp, 15 predicted proteins | sample 590931 | NCBI WGS metagenome assembly CXWL01 (sample SAMEA3498368, study PRJEB10139) | groundwater metagenome | biome: water well; material: biofilm material | place: Germany | collected 2015-04-27 | reverse complement strand
ACGGGCAAGGCCCGCGGCGGCGTGGTCATCGCGCCGGAGATATTCGGCATCAACGCCCACATCCAGGCGGTCGCCGACGGCTATGCCGCCGACGGCTTCCACGCCGTGGCACCGGCCCTGTTCGACCGCGCGCAGCGCAACTACGACACCGGCTACTCGCAGCCCGAGATCCAGGCCGGGGTCGCGATCATGCAGGCGCTGGACTCGGCCAAGACCCTGCTGGACATCGACGCCGCGGTCGGCGAGGCGAAAAAGGGCGGCAAGGTCGGCATCGTCGGCTATTGCTACGGCGGCACGGTGGCCTGGCTGGCTTCGGCGCGCACCGCGGGCCTCGCCTGCGCGGTGCCCTACTACGGCGGCGGCATGTTCAACCTGATCAAGGAGCAGCCGAAGGTGCCCGTGATGTGCAATTTCGGCGAGACCGACCATTCGCCGACGCTGGAGCAAGCCAACGCCATCGTCGCCGCGCACCCGGAGATCTCGGCGCACTTCTACCCGAACGCCGGCCACGGCTTCAATTGCGACCATCGCGCCTCCTACAACGCCGAGGCGGCCAAGCTCGCGCGCGAACGGACCGTGGCGTTCTTCCTCAAGCACATGGGCTGAGCCCGGTGGCTCTCGCCAATCGGCAGTTCCGCCTCGCCGCCAGGCCGGTCGGTCTGTCGAAGGCCTCCGACTGGAACCTCACCACCGAGCCGGTCGCGGACCCCGCCGACGGACAGGTGCTGGTGAAGGTGCTGCAACTGTCGCTGGACCCGGCGATGCGCGGCTGGATGAACGAGGGTCGCAGTTACATCCCGCCGGTGGGCATCGGCGAAGTGATGCGCGCCATCGGCGTTGGCAAGGTCGTCGCCTCGAAGAACCCGAAGTTCGCCGCGGGCGACCTCGTCGCCGGTGGCTTCGGCATTCAGGAGTACTGCCTGGTGACGGACCCCAAACAGGTCGGCCTGAACAAGATCGACCCGCGCCTGGGCACGCCCGCGCAATGGCTCAATGCGCTGGGCATGCCCGGCATGACGGCCTACTTCGGGTTGCTGGAAGTCGGCCAGCCGAAGGAAGGGGAAACCGTCGTGGTCTCTGGCGCCGCTGGCGCGGTCGGCCAGACCCTCGGCCAGGTCGCTCGCATCAAGGGCTGCCGCGTGGTCGGCATCGCCGGCGGCCAGGCCAAGTGCGACTTCGTGGTGAACGAGCTCAAGTTCGACGCCTGCATCGACTACAAGGGCGGCAATGGACAGGACGGCGCCCGCGCCGTGCGGGACGGATTGAAGGCGCACTGCCCCAAGGGCGTGGACGTCTATTTCGACAATGTCGGCGGGGATATCCTCGACGTCGTGCTGACGCGCATCAACAAGCACGCGCGCATCGTCATCTGCGGCGCCATCTCGCAGTACAACAACACCACCCCGGTCAAGGGGCCCAGCAACTACATGATGCTGCTCGTGGCCCGCGCCCGCATGCAGGGCATGGTGGTGTTCGACTACGCCGACCGCTACGGCGTGGCGATCAAGGACATCGCGCAGTGGATGAAGGAAGGCAAATTCATCTCCCGCGAGGACGTGGTGGACGGCATCGAGAACTTCCCGGCGACCCTCAACAAGCTGTTCAGCGGCGGGAACTTCGGCAAGCTGGTTCTGAAGGTCGCCGACGCCTGATGCAACGGGCGCTGGATCAAGCCCGGATGTAACCGATCGATTACATCCGGGCCGCCACCCGGCGGCTCAGGCGGCGTCCTTCAGCAGCGACTGCCCCGGCTTTACCCGGGTGAATGCCACCGGCTTCATCGCGATCGCCAGTTTCCCGCCGGCCTCGCGAACGCTGGTGAACGCCGAGGCCTCCAGCGCCCCCGCCTTCGGGAAATCCTCGCGGAAATGCGCCCCGCGTGAATCCGTCCGCGCCAGCGCTGCCCGCGTGATCACCTGGCTCACCTGCACCAGACTCCTCAGGTTCATCCAGTCGTGCCAGGTCAGGTTGAAGGCGCGGTTGGTGTCCGCCATCCCCGTCGCCGCCAGCTCGGCCTCGATCGCGCCCAACTCCGAGAGCGCGGCTTGCATCCCTCCGGCGTCGCGGATGATGCCAACCTTGTCCCACATCACTTCGTAGAGCCGGTCGCGCACGGCCTCCAGCGAACCATGCGCGCCGCCCTGCTTCGGCTCGCAGCGTGCCACCGCCTCGTCGATCGCCGCCGGATCCGGATCCCGCAATCCTTCCGTCTTGACCCACGCCGCCATCGTCTCGCCGGCGACGCCGCCATAGACAGTCGAGTTCGCGACGCCGTTGCCGCCCAGCCGGTTGGCGCCGTGCACGCCGCCCGCATCCTCGCCGGCGACGAACAGCCCGGGCAACTCCGTCGCGCAGTCCGCCTGGAATTCCACCCCACCCATCATGTAGTGCGCCTTCGGCACCACTTCGACGATTCCACCCGCGAGGTCGAATCCGCAGTCGGCGCAGCGCTCGACCATGCCCTTGAAGTCGCGCCGCACCCGCTCCGGCCCCAGGTGCGCCATGGCGATGTAGAGACCGCCATTGGGCCCGGTGCTGCCCTTGCGGATCTCGCTGTACATGGCGCGCGAAACGAAATCGCGCGTGGCGCGCTCCGCAAGCGGGTCGTAGTTCGGCATGAAGCGTTCCTTCGCGCCGTTAAGCAGGTAGCCGCCCGCCCCGCGCAGCCCCTCCTCCAGCACCGTGCCCGTCATGCGCGTGTGCGTGCCGGCGAGCAGCCCGGTGGGATGGAACTGCACCATCTCCATGTCGCGCAAAGACAGCCCGGCGCGCAGCGCCATGGCGAGGCCGTCGCAACTCTTGTCGCCCGAGGGCGTGTGGTACTTGTACATCGTCGGCCCGCCGCCGGTGCCAAGCAGCACCGCCTTCGCGCGCACGAACACATACTCGCCGGTGCGCATGTCGATCATGAGCACGCCGGCGAGCGCGGCGCCATCCTTCGTCTTTACCAGCTCGACGGCGCGATGCTCTTCCAGCCGGTTGATTTTCCGCGCCCAGACCTGCTCGGCAAGCCGGTTCATGATTTCGATGCCGGTGAGGTCGCCCTTGTGCACCGTGCGGTCGAAGGTCTGGCCGGCGAACGCCTTCTGGTGGATGCTGCCGTCCGGGTTGCGGTCGAAGAAGCAGCCCAGCTCGTTCTCCAGCTCATGGATGCGCTCGATCGCCAGGTTCACCAGCTTCCAGGCCAGTTCCTGGTCGGGCAGCCACTTGCCGCCCTCGATGGTGTCCATGAAATGCCGCTCGATGGAGTCTTCCTTGGCGAGCGCGACGTTGTATCCGCCCTGCACCATGCGCGTGCAGCCGGATTTCCCGAGCAGGCCCTTCACCGCCACGGTGATGGACAGGGTCGGATCCGCCTGGTGGGCGTGCAGCGCGGCGAACAGGCCGGCGCCGCCCGAGCCCAGGATCAGGATGTCGGTGTCAATCCGGCGCACGGGTCCCACGATCCCCACGATCCCCACGATCCCGGCGCAGCCACTGCGAGATCAGCACCAGCACCACCAGCGCGAAGCCGATGCCGTTCGAGATCGCGCCCGGATAGACCAGCGCAAAACCCGCGACCAGGAGCATGGCGCGCTCGTAGTGCGGCGTGCGCTTGAGCAACCAACCCTGGAAGGCACCCGCCAACGACAACACGCCGATCGCCGCCGTGAAGGTAACGAGCGCAATCGAGCCCCAGTCCGCCGTCGCCAGGGTCTTGAACGATCCGGTCAGCAGCAGGCCGGTGCCGGAGGGGTCGAGGACGAAGATGAACGGCACCAGGAAGGCCGGCGTGGTGTACTTCCAGGTCTGCAGGGTGGTCTTGTAGGGATCGCCGCCGGTGATGGCCGCCGCCGCGAAGGGCGACAGCGCCGTCGGCGGCGAGACTTCCGACAACACCGCGTAGTAGAAGATGAACATGTGCGCGGCGAACTCCGGCACCTTGAGCGCGATCAGGGCCGGCGCGGCAATCACCGCGCAGATGATGTAGCTCGCGGTCACCGGCACCGCCAGGCCCACGATCCAGACGATGAGCGCGGTGTAGATCGCCGTCAGCAGGAGCGAATTGCCGGCATAGGCGAGCACGATGGAGCTGAACTTCAGCCCCAGTCCGGTGAGCGTCACGACGCCGACGATCAGTCCGGCGCCGGCGCAGGTGGCGGCCACGTTAAGCACCGCGCGCGAGCCGTTGTCCAGCGCCTTGAAGAAGGGCGAGCCGAAAAAGCCCTTGGCGAAGGATTCCCGGCCGCGCAGGAAGTCGTAAGAGAACATCGTGCAATCGCGGTGCAGGAAGCTGGTCAGGAACGACACCACGGTCGCCCAGAACACCGACAGCTCGGGCGAAAAGCCCATCAGCATGAAGGCGACGATGGACACGAGCGAAAAGAAGTGAAACCAGTACTTCTTCGTCAGGCTCCAGGCCGACTCCACCTTCTCGAACACGGCGTCCTTCATGCCCAGCTTGCGGGTGTCGATCTCGACCATGAAGAACAGGGTCAGGTAGAACAGGCAGGTCGGGATCACCGCCATCAGGACGACGTCGAGGTACGAGATCTTCAGGAACTCGGCGATCAGGAACGCGGCGGCGCCCAGCACGGGCGGCGAGATGATCGCCCCGAGGCCCCCGGCCGCGAGCAGGCCGCCCGCCTCGTTCTTGCCATAGCCCACCTTGGCGAGCATCGGCGCGGCCACCGCGCCCAGCGTGACCGTGGTCGCCACCCCGGACCCGGATGGCCCGCCGAGCAGGAAGGACGCCAGCGTCACCGTGCGCCCGGCGCCGGTGGGCTTGCCCCCCATGGCCGCGAAGGAGAAGTCGATGAAGAACTTGCCGGCGCCGGAAAACTGCAGGAAGGCGCCATAGATGGTGAACAGGACGATCAGCGTCGAGGAGACGTTGATGGCCGTGCCGTAGATCCCTTCCAGGGTCATGTACATGTGGCCCACCATGCGCGGCATCTCGTAGCCCTTGTGGGTCCAGGGCGCCGGCAGGTACTCGCCGAAAAAGGCGTACAGCAGGAAGCAGATGGTGACGAAGGGCATGATCCAGCCGGTGGTCCTTCGCATCGCCTCCAGCACCAGCAAGGCCAGGCCGATGCCGAACACGATATCCCAGTCGTTGGGCACGATGGAGCGGTCGAAGAACTCGTCGCCGCCGGCAATCAGGTAGACGGCGGTGGCGACACCGGCCGCGGCCAGCACCCAGTCCCACCACATGACGCGGTGCCGGAAGCGCCGCGCCATGGGGAAGATCAGGAAGGTGAGGAACAGCACCAGCGCGACGTGGATCGATCGCAGGTGCTCCGGACGGACGATCGCGTAGGCGGTATAGAGATGGAACACCGACATCCCCACCGCGACCGTGGCGACGAAGGCGGCGATCCAGCCGGTGTGCTTGTTGTGGACGCCCTCCTCGCGCTCGATCATCTCCTCGGCGCGCGCGAGCGCCTCCTTGCTGACCTCGGCCGCAGGCTGGTGCAGCCGGATGGTGTCCTCGCTCATCGATCTCCCCCTAGCCGCGGCCCCCGTGCATCGCCTCGTTCAAATCAAAAGCCCCGCCAGCAGGCTGGACGGGGCTCCGGACCCGCGGGCGTCACTTGATCTTGATGCCCTTCTCCGCGAAGTACTTGATCGCGCCGGGATGCCAGGGGATCGACGAATTCTCCGCCTTCTGGTTCTCGAACTTGATGTTCACCGCCTCGGCATGCACCCTGACCAGGTCGACGACGTTCTCGAACGTCGCCTTGGTGATCGCGTAGGCGGTCTTGTCGTCCATGCTCTGGTGCACCGCCAGCAGGTTGGTCACCGTGGCCGCCTGGTTGTCGGCGGTCATTCCCTTGTACATCCGCTGCGGGATGACGTCCTTGATGTAGATGTTGCCGTGCTTCTTGGCCATCTCCGGGACCAGGTGCGCGATATCGATCATCTGGATCTTCACGCCCGGCGAATTGGCGAGGTCGGTCACCGCACCGGTCGGCAGGCCGCCGACCCAGAAGAAGCCGTCGATCTTGCGGTCCTTCAGCGCGTTGACCGATTCGGCGACGCCGAGCCGCTCGCGCCGCATGTCCTTGTCCTTGTCGAGCCCCGCGGCCTCGATGACGCGGAACGCGAACACCTCGGTCGCGCTGCCGCCGGACCCGGTGGAGACGCGCTTGCCCTTGAAGTCCTGGATCTTGGTCACGCCGGTGCCTTCCATCGACACCACGTGCATGCGGTTCGGGTACAGCACCGCGAGCGCGCGCACCGGGATCGGCTTGCCGGCGAACTTGTCCTGTCCTTTCAGGGCATCGATCGCCGCATCCGCCTGCGTGAACGCCAAGTAGGGCTTGCCGGTGCCGATCAGTTGCATGTTGGCGACCGAGCCGCCGGTGACCTCCGCGGTCGCCGTCATGCCGGGGACCTTCTTCGACAGCAACGCAGCCAAGCCGCCGCCCAAGGGGTAGTAGACGCCCCCGGTGCCGCCGGTCGCGATGGAGATGTTCTGCGCCTGGGCAACACCAGCCAGCGCGAGCAGCGCCAGTCCTGCAGTTCGAACGATGCGTTTCATGTCCCCTCCTGGTTGGGAATGACTGATTCTACTGCGACTTCACGCCGAGGCTCGCCAGCGCGGCGGCGCGACGATCTCCCGAGTTCTTCTTCACCTGCGCGTAGAGGCTGCCGCCATGGCTGTCCATGGCGACCACCAGCGGGCCAAACCCGTGCACACGGAATTTCCACAGCGATTCCGGGTTGAGGTCATCCAGGTCCACATCCTCGATCGCCTCCACCCACGTGGTCTCCAGCGCCGCAGCTCCGCCGATGACGGCGAGGTAGGCGCCGCCCAGCTCGCTGAACGCCATCGCGGACGCTTCCCGCAGCCCTCCTTTACCAATGACCAGCCGCACGCCGTTCTGTTCCATCAGCGGCCGGGTGAAGCGCTCCATGCGGTCGCTGGTGGTGGTGCCGATGCAGACCGGCTTGTAGCCGGCCGGGTTGGCGGCATTGGCGGCGACCTTGCGCACGTTCGGCGCGGTATGGATCACCGCATGGCCCTTGAGGTCGAAGCGCGTCTTGCGGCCGCGGTCGAACATGTGGATCTGCGTGGCGTCGCGGATGCCGAACAGCGTGCCGTTCAGGGTGACGGTGTCGTTGACGCGCAGCGCGCGTGCCTGCGCCTCGTTGATCGGGCAGCTGAACTCGTGGTGGGCCACGCTTACTGCTTGCCGCCGAGGAGCGCGGCCTTGAGGTCGTCCTGCACCGGGCGCTCGCCCAGCCAGATCCGCAGCAGCGCGCGGTAGAAATCCTCGCCCGGGATCGCCGCGCCCGCCGGCTTGCCGTCCACCGTCACGCGGGTGCCCGCCGCCGGTTGCCAGTCGAGCGTGATGCGCATGCCCTTCCTCGCCTCCTTCATTTCGGCCATGATCGCGGCCAGCTGCTTCGCGCGCGGCTCGAGCGCCTTCATCTCGACTTCGCCATGGTTGTCCTTCATGCCGTCCATCAGCGCGTCGGTGAACTGTCCCGCATCGACGTCGCGCAGCATGTGGATCGCGACGCGCCTGGACCCGGCGGCATTGATGAGTTCGGCCGCGGCGGACTTCTTTTCGGGCACGTACAGGCCGATGACGTAGACCTGGAAAAACGCGCGCTTGCGCAGGCCGGCGCCGTTCAGGACCAGCGCGCCCTCCACATCGGCCAGCTTGACGCCCGCGACGTCCGCGGCCTGGGCCGGTGCCGCGAGCAGCAGCGCCAGCAACGCGACGAGCCTAATAGCCATACTCGACCCCCTTGGGACTGAAGGTGGCGCGCGCCCTGCGCGCCGAGTGGCACTGCATGTTCACCGCCACCGGATTCATGGTGATGTGGGTGGCCGCCGTCTCGACGTGCACCGCGAACGCGGTGGAATCCCCGCCCAGGCCCTGCGGGCCCACGCCCAGCATGTTCACCGCCCGGGTCAGCGCTTCCTCCAGCTGCGCGCCCTCCGGGTCCTCGCAGCGCGAACCGAGCGGACGCGTGGCCGCGGCCTTGGCGAGGTGCACGCACAGGTCGGAGGTGCCGCCGACGCCGACGCCGACGATGGTCGGCGGGCAGGTCTTGCCGCCGGCCTCCAGCACGCAGTCGACGACGAAAGTCTTGATCGCGTCCACCCCTTCGGCCGGGATGGCCATCTTCAGCCAGGAATTGTTCTCCGAGCCCGAGCCCTTGGGGACCATCTCGATCTCGAGCGCCTCCGGCCGGTCGGAGAAATCGATGTTGATCACCGGCACGCCGCGCCCGGTGGAATCCTGGTCGTTGGCGCGCGTGGTCGGATGCACCACGGAAGAACGGAACGGATACTCGCGCGTGGAACGGGCACAGCGGCGACGGATCGCTTCCTTCAGGCCCCAGCCGTCCACCTCCACGCCGCGGCCGATGCGCACGTTGTAGATCGGAATTCCGGTGTCCTGGCACAGCAGGTTCGCGGTGTCCTCGGCCACCTTGATGTTGCGCACCATGGTCCCGAGCGTGCGCTTCGCGCCGGCGTCCGTCTCGCCGGCCGCGAGCCGGTCCAGCCCCTGCTTGACGTCAGGCGGCAGCAGCTTGAGCGCCCGGATGTACAGCTCCCGGGCGGCCTCCTCCACCTGCTGCAGGTCTACTTTCACTTCACCTGGATCTTGCGCGCTCCGACCACGGTCTTCCAGAGCGCGGTCTCGGTCTTCATGGCGCGGCCCATTTCCTCGGGAGAGTTGCCCACCGGCGCCAGGCCCTGCGCGAACAGCTTCTCCTTCATGCCGGGATCCTCGAGCGCCTTCTTGGTGTCGAGGTACACCTTCTGGATGACGGCCTGAGGCGTCCCGGTGGGGGCGACCAGGCCGAACCAGCCGGTGTTCTCGAATCCCGGCACGGTTTGCGCGATCGGCGGCACGCCCGGCAGCTGCGGCGCCTCGGCGAGGCTGGTGACGCCCAGCGCGCGCAGGCGCCCGCCCTTGATGGGCCCGATCGCGGCGGCGACGTTGGCGACGCAGAAGTGCGTGTCGCCGCCGATGAGCCCGGTGATGCCGGGCCCCTCGCCCTTGTAGGGGACGGCGATGGCGTCGATCTTCGCCTGGTGGACGAAGTTCTCGGCCGCGAGGTGCGTCTGCGAGCCGATGCCGGCGTGGCAGAACGTGAGCTTGCCCGGGTTGAGCTTGCCCGACTCGATCAGCGAGCGCACCGACTGGTAGGGCGAATTCGCGGGAACGATCAGCACCTGCGGCCCGGAGACCACGTTCGTGATCGGCACGAAGTCCTTCTCCGGGTTGTAGTTCATCTTGGCGTAGATGTGCTGGTTGGCCGTGACCACCGAGCCCGAGGGGAAGAACAGCGTGTAGCCGTCCGGTGTCGCGCGCGCGGCTTCCGCCGCACCCACGCCGCCGCCGGCGCCGCCGCGGTTCTCGATTACCACGGTCTGGCCCCACATCTCCTGCAGCTTGGCGCCGACCATCCGCGCCGAAATGTCGGTGGCGCCTCCCGGCGGGAACGGCACGATGAACTTCACCGGCTTTTGCGGCCATGACTGGGCCTGGACCGATGCTGCAAGGGCGACGCCGGCGACGAGGACTGCAAGCTTCGTGAATTTCATCGTGATCTCCTCTGGATATCCTCGGGGGATTCTACAACGCCAGTGCGAAGGCGAGCCCCGCCGCGAGCGAGACGCCGGCCGCGACCGCCGCCAGCGACTTGTGCCAGTCGCGCCAGGGCAGGAACTCCAGCGCCAGCACCCTCAAGCCTCCGGCTAGGTGCGCCGCCAGCAGCAGCACCAGCCCCCACTCGGAAAATTTCACCAGCGGGTGCGCGGTCCACGCGAGGAACGTGTCCAGGCTCGCGGCGCCCTGCAACGCGTGCCCCAGCGCCCAGAAATGCAGCGGCAGGAACAGCGCCAGCGCGAGCCCCGACACGCGATGCACCAGCGCGGCGAAGGTGCCGGCGTGCATTTTCGTTCCCGCGCTCAACGGAACACCCCGAACACGGCGCGCATGCCGCCCCACGCCAGCAGCGCGGCGAACACGAGCAGGGCAAGATCGCGCGTGCGGCCGCGCCAGCCGAGCCATTCGCCCAGCACCGCGCGCAACCCGATGGGCGCGTGCACCACGACGGCAAGGACGAACACCGCATAGAACGAAAGCCACGCCAGGCTGCCCTGGGTGCGCGAGAGGATCTCGGCCGCGCTCAGGCCGCCGCGCACCGCGTAGATCATCGTCGCCAGGTGCACCGCGACGCACACTCCGAGCACCGCGGCGCTGGCGCGCTGCGCCACCCACAGCAAGGTTTCGGAGCGAAAGCTCACGCCGGGCTCAGAGCTTGCCCTGCAGTGCCGCCTTCGCCACCGCGCGCTTCAGGCCCGCGATGCCCGCGGTGGGAGAGATCTGCTTCGGGCAACGCTCGGTGCAGGACAGGTGCGTATGGCAGGCATGGCAACCGGCGTCGCCCGCCACCGCGCGCAGGCGCTCGATGCCGGCCACGTCGCGCTCGTCCTGCGCCAGGGTCCAGGCGCGGTTGAGCGCCGCGGGTCCGAGATAGCCCGGGTTGGCCGCCACCACGTCGCAGGAGGCGTAGCACACGCCGCAGCTGATGCACTCGATCCCGGCGTTGGCCAGTTGCCTCGCTTCGGACTGCGGAGACACCTGCGCGAACGGATCCTTGCGCGTCGACTTGCCCTTGAACCGGCCCTGCGCGCGCGCCCACTTGTCGAAAAACTCGCGCATGTCGGTAACCAGATCGCGGACCACCGGCAGGTTGGCGAGCGGCGCGACTTCGAGCTTCCCGCCCTGCGCGACCTTGTCCACATGCGTGCGGCAGGTCCAGCGCGCCGCGCCGTTCACCGTCATGGCGCAGGAGCCGCACATGCCGACGCGGCAGGCGAAGCGGTAGGCGAGGGTCGGGTCGATGGCGCGCTGGATGTGCGTCACCACGTCGAGCACGGTCTGGCTCTCGTGCCGCGGCACTTCGTAGTCGCGGAAGCGGCCGTCGGCTCCGCCACGCCAGACGCGCACCTCGAGCGTGGCGCTCATGCGTACGCCAGCAGCAGCCTGGCGGTTTCTTCGGGGGCGCTGACCATGAGGTCATGGCCGGTCTTCAACTCGATGAACGGCCAGCCCGGCTTGCCGCGGTAGCGTTGCTTCACGCCGTTGAGCCCCGCGTACACCGGTTCGGTGCAGTCCACGTAGACCCTGGGCAGGCCGTTGCCGGCGGGCGCGCCCCAGGCGACCTTCTGGTCATAGGGCGCGAACGGATGCGGCGTCATCCGGCGCTGCACCCAGGCGATGTCCTGCGGGTCCAGCACGCCGAACACCTCGGCCTTGGGCACCGGCAGCGACAGGCTGCCGCTCGATTCCTGCGCGAGGCGCCGCCGCTCGGCCTGCGCCTCGGGCGTGTGCGCGCTCGACCAGGATTCGCCGTCCTCGACGATCGCGGCATCGAAATACACCAGTTGGCGCAGCCGCGCCCTCGCCTTCGCCGCGACCCCGGTGATGACCATGCCGCCGTAGCTGTGGCCGCCGAGGACGACGTCGGTGAGTTCCTCGGACTCGAGGAGCCCGAGCACGTCGGCGACATGGGTGCTCATGTTCACCTCGCGTGTCAACAGGTGCGCCCGCTCGCCCAGGCCCGTCAGCGTCGGGCAGAACACCCGGTGGCCCTTCGCGCGCAGCAGCGGCGCCACGCGCGACCAGCACCAGCCGCCGTGCCAGGCGCCATGGACCAGGACGAAAGTGCTAGGCAGACTCGTACAACCTTGTCAGCACGAACTCGCGGTGCCCCAGCGCCTCGGCGGCGGTGAGCCGTCCATTGGCGGTGCGAAACATGCACTCCAGCAGCGCGTCGCCGGCCTGGTCCGGGTTCATTTCCTTGCGCAGCAGGCCGGAGACGTCAACGTCGATGTGCTCGCTCATCGTGCGCACCGTGCGCGGGTTCGCCGACAGCTTGATCACCGGCAGGATCGGGTTGCCGACCACGTTGCCCTGGCCGGTCGGGAAGAAATGCACCGCGAAGCCGGCGGCGCCGAGCAGCGTCAGCATCTCGGCGGCGGCCGAGGAGGAATCCATGAACCACAGCCCGGGGCCGGTGGGCGCTTCCGCCTTGTCCAGCACGCCGTCCACCACGCACTTGCGGCCGATCTTCTGGATGTTGCCGAGCGCCTTCTCCTCGATCGTGGTCAGGCCGCCCTCGATGTTGCCCTTGGTCGGCTGCGAGTCCGACAGGTCGCTGGTCTTGTGCCTGTCGATGATCGCCTGGTAGCGGTCGAACATGAACTGGAATTTCCTCCGCACTTCGTCGTTGCGGCAGCGCGCCGCCACCAGGTGCTCGCCGCCGGTGAGTTCCGTGGTCTCGCCGAAGGCGAGCGTCACCTGGTGCGGGTAGAGCTTGTCGAAGGCGTTGCCCACGGTCGGGTTGGCGCCGCAGCCGGAGGTGGTGTCCGACTCGCCGCACTTGGTGGACACCCACAGGTCCTTCAGCGGCCGCTCCTCGCGGCGCAGCTCGGAGGCCCACTGCAGGAACTCCTTGGCCTTCTTCGAGGCGCGCAGGATGGTGTCGTGGTCGCCGTGCTGCTCGATGCCGAAGTACGCGACCGGCTTGCCGGTGGCGGCGATGCCGTCGGCCACCTTCTTCGCCCAGCCGTCCTCGATGCAGATCACCACCACCGCGGCGACGTTCGGGTTGCAGCCGGTGCCGATGAGCGTGCGGAAATGCAGGTCCAGGTCGGCGCCGAACTGCAGCCGCCCGTAGGGATGCGGGATGGCGAGGGTGCCCTTGATGTTGTTCGCCACCGCCTCGGCGGCGGCGTTGGACAGGTCATCCACCGGCAGGATGATGACGTGGTTGCGCACGCCGACGCGGCCGTTCTCGCGCTTGAAGCCCCAGAAAGTCGATTTCGAAAGATCCATGTTGCGTTCCTTTACCAGCGCTTGGTCTTGAGGTTCTGCACGTGCGTGTGCTCGCCGCGCGCGATCGGCGCGACGATCTTGCCGATGTCGATGCCGTACTTGATCACGGTGTCGCCCGGCTTGTAGTCCTTGAGCGCGATCTTGTGGCCGATCGGGATGTCGCTCCTGGCCTGGATCTTGAGTTCCTTGTCGTCCTCCATGATCCAGCCGGTGAGCTCCTGGCCCTTCGTCACGCCCTCGACCACGACCACGCCGACGCCGTCGCCTTCCTCGTGCACCACGAAATGAATCATTGCCCGGTTTCCTCTTGCGATGAGTGTTCGAAGTTTACCCCGCCGGCGGGCCGCACCGGCCTGCCTAGCGCGAAACTCTGGCCCCGACTCTTGCCTCCAGCGCCCGCAGCGCCACGTCGATGACCACGCCGACGATGCCGATGGCGATCATCCCGCTCATGACGGTGGCGGTGCTGATGTTGCTCTGCCCCTTCACCATCAGGTAGCCGATGCCACTCGAGGCGACGATCAGCTCGGCCCCGACCAGCGACTGCCAGCCCAGGCCCGCGCTGACGCGCAGCCCGGCGACGATGGAGGGCACGGAGGCCGGCAGCAGGACTTCCGCGATGATGCGCAGGTTGCCCGCGCCCAGCGTGCGCGCGGCCTCGATGAAGCGCGTCTCCACGAACTTCGCGCCCCGGTAGGCGTTGATGACGCAGGGCGGAAAGGCGCCGCTGAAAATGATCAGTACCGGGCCGCCGATGCCGGTGCCGAACCACAGCGCGGCGAACGGCACCCAGGCGATCGGCGCCACGAAGCGCAGCGCGTCGAACAGCGGCGTCACCACCGCGTCCAGCGGGCGGAACCAGCCCATCAGCAGCCCGAGCGGGATGCCGATGACCACCGCCAGCCCGAAGCCCATGCCGAAGCGGCCCATGCTGGAGAGGAGGTGCTGCTGCAGCGTGAAGCCGACGAAGGGTTGCTGCGTCAGTTCGACAAAGCGGTCAAGGACCGCGAGCGGCGTGGGCAGGAACTGCGGCTGCGTGAGTCCGCTCAGCGCCGCGAGGGTCCAGATGCCGAAAAAGGCGGTGATGCCGATCGCCGAAAGCGCGATCGGGGATGTACTGGATGCCGCTTGCGGCATGGCTAGGCGCGCCTCCACGGCATGGCGCGGCGCTCCACCCAGCCCAGGGCGGCGGTCATGAGCCCGCCGCACACGGCGACGCCCACCATGCCGACGAGGATCATCGCCGGGAAAATGTCCAGCGCGGCCTGCTGCAGCAGCCGTCCCAGCCCGGCCAGCGCGCCGATCAGCTCGCCCGCCACCAGCGTGGTCCAGCAGGCCTGCAGCGAGAGCCTGAGGCCGGTGAAGATCAGCGGCAGCGCGCCGGGCACGAGGATCTCGAATACCAGCATACGGCGCGGCACCCCCAGCATGCGCGCCGCCTCGATCAGATGCGGTTCGATCGAGCGCACGCCGGCATAGCTGTTGATGACGGAAGGCACGAAGGCGGCGAACCAGATCACCAGCACCTTGGCGCCGTCGCCCAGGCCCAGCCAGACGATGGCGAGCGGGATCCATGCCAGCGGCGGAATCGGGCGGATAAGGAGGAACACCGGATTGACCAGCGCCTCGAAGCGCCGGCTCCAACCCATGGCGATGCCCAGCGGCAGGCCGATGCCCACCGCGGCGACGAAGCCCATCAGCACCAGCTTGCAGCTGTGCAGGACATGGCCGAGCAGGTTCGCGTCGGCATAGCCCGCGATCGAAATCTGGCGCAGCGCGTCCCAGAACTCGTTCGGCGTCGGGAAGCGCGCGGGGCTGACCAGCCCCGTGCCGGTGGTGACGACGTACCACGCGGCGAGCACCGTGACGA
>CXWL01114696.1_pt1 | contig 14725 bp, 10 predicted proteins | sample 590931 | NCBI WGS metagenome assembly CXWL01 (sample SAMEA3498368, study PRJEB10139) | groundwater metagenome | biome: water well; material: biofilm material | place: Germany | collected 2015-04-27 | reverse complement strand
CAAACACAAATGCCGCTCTAACCAGCGGCATTTTTTCTTCCCCCCCGGGGTCAGTTCCGACATTCGGACACGATCTCAGCACTCCGTGCCGCCTGTTGGCCAATTGTTTGCCGTCTATGGATGCGTCCGTGTCTGAATGTCGGCACTGACCCCGGGGAGGTGAGCGGTGGCGGTCATCGCCGATCGGCCAGCGCCAGGAACGCCAGACAACCGAGCACAGCGATGTTTTTCGTTATCGGTCCGAACGGATGGAACAGAAAGCTCGGAAGGAAGACGCCAATCGCAACGGTGTATCCGGCGACCAGTAAGAATTGCGACCACCATAAGAAAGGTCGGGCATGGACGCAGCAGGCGATCCCGATGACCAAGTCCAGCAGGCACGATGCTGCGAACACCAACTCGGTATGGCTGGTTATCCCTGTCTTGCGCAGCAGTTCCAGGGATTCCGCGTGCGGGTAGACGTACCACGAGACATAGGCGGTCCAGATCCAGATGAAGGCGATGCCCAGTCGGATGCACCAGTACAGCCGGGTAAATGCCTGCGCGGCGATCGGCATCATAAGGCCGGCTTGGCGACCATCAGCCAGTAGACCGCGAGCAGCGCGAGGAATGCGGGAACGCCGAGCCAGAGCCAGATGCGGGCGTGCGCCCAATACAGCAACGGCAAGGGCGCGCCGGCATCGTCGGCGAGGCGGGCCAGCGCGCGCATTCGCATCTGCAGCCACAGCACCGGCAGCCAGCAGCAGCCGGCGAACGCGTACAAGCAGATCGAATACGACACCCATCCCGTCACCACAGGATACCCGGCGAGGTGCGCCATCGCGAGGCCTGACAATGGCTGCACGATGACGGCCGGCGTGGTGAACAACCAATCCGCCAGCACCGTGCGCTCGGCCGAAATGCGGATCGCGCGGACATCGCCGCTGCGGTCGGTGATCCACTTGAAGAAGGCGATGCCAATGCCGGTGCCGAACAGGATGGTGGCGCTCAGGATGTGCAGCCACTTGACCACAAGGTAGATGCTCACGCTGGCACCTCGCGCACGTCGAACCCTTGCAATGCGGCGAGGTACTCTTCCACCGTGAGAATGCCCATGCAGGGCATGGCGCCTTGCGGCAGCTGATCGTCCCGCGCCAGCTTGGTGGCCAGCGCGATCGCCGCGCCGCAGGGAATGTTCGGCCCGTGGTTTTGCGCAGCCAGCAGCTGCCATTCGAGGCTGAGAGGTTCGCCATCGGCGCCGATGCCGTCCATCGCGACGAACATCGCGCCCTTGTCGCTGACGAACGGCTCCATCCATTGGCTGACCGCGCGCAGCGGCGAAACCAGCGCGTCGAGACTGCGCAACATTCCGAATCGGACAAGCTGCGCTGCGGCCCAGACGAACAGATGTCCTGGCGCGCTGGCAAAGCCCGCATGGAACGTCACGGTCTGCACGCCCGGATAACGCGCCTGGAACAGTATCAGATCTGGCACGTCGCAACTGCCCAGCAGGCGCGGCCCGACCGGCGCTGCAAACCGGTGGCGCTTCAAATCGAGCCAGCCGTGCGTCATCTCCGTGCGGCCGTCGACCATGCGAGCGAACGGTTTGCCGCAGTATCCGAAAACGCCGCGCATCGTGGCAAGTCCCGGCGCGCGGGCGCCGGATGCAATCCCGTGCCGAATCGATCGCAGTTCGCGAAAACGGTCGCGGTAGCGGTCGACCACCGCGGACGATAACGCCGGCAGCGAACTTGCGCCGCTGGTGACCATGACGCCGCGCGCGCGCGCCAGCGCGTCGAGCTGGCCGATGCCGGCGACGAAGGCGCGTCCGTCGGCAAGGTCGATGTAATTTGCGCCGGCGGCAATCGCGGCGCGTGCGACCTGGTAGTCCTGTCCTTGAAACGGTCCGGCAGTATGAATGACGGTCGCCACCCGAAGCTCTTCGAGCCGCTGCGCCAGGTTGGCCGCGTTGGCATCGATTGCCAGCGCCTGCCCCGGATCGAGCCCTAACTCCTGCGCCAGCAGCGCCGCCTTGGTGACATCGCGCCCGCCGATAAGCAGGCGGATCGCCTTGTCGGCCGCAAGCGCACGGCAAATCCGGGCGCCAAAAAAGCCGTAGCCGCCTAAAACGAGAATGGTATGGTGGCCCAATGTATCTTTCAATTATGTTGCCGAATTGCATCGACTTAGATGCTCTCACAGAAACATTGGCATAGCAAGATGTCGAGCGGTCGCCCGCAAAAAAGCCGCTGAGTCAGCGGCTTTTTTTGGCGCGGGAGATCGGCCCGGTTAGCCGTTGAAGCGCTTGCCTTCGGCCGCAAGCTTGACCAGCAGCGGCGCCGGCGTCCAGGCGTCGCCATGGCGGCCCTTGGCGTACTTCTCCATCGCCATCAGCACGTTGAACAGGCCCACCGTGTCGGCGTAAAACATCGGGCCGCCGCGGAACAACGGGAAGCCGTAGCCGGTCAGGTACACCATGTCGATGTCGGAAGCGCGCATCGCGATACCCTCTTCCAGGATGCGCGCGCCTTCATTGACGAGCGAGTACACCAGCCGTTCGACGATCTCCTGGTCGCTGATCTTGCGTCGCTCGACACCGATGTCGGCCGAGTGCTTGACGATCATGTCGTTGACCGCCTGGTTCGGGTACGCCTTGCGGTCGCCCGCCTTGTAGTCGTACCAGCCGGCGCCGGTCTTCTGGCCGAAGCGGCCCATCTCGCACAGCAGGTCGGCCGTCTTCGAATAGACGATCTCCGGCTTCTCGAGGTAGCGCCGCTTGCGGATGTACCAGCCGATGTCGTTGCCGGCCAGGTCGCCCATGCGGAACGGTCCCATCGCAAAGCCGAACTTCTCGACCGCCTTGTCGACCTGCTCCGGCAGGCAGCCTTCTTCGAGCAGGAAACCGGCCTGGCGGCTGTACTGCTCGATCATGCGGTTGCCGATGAAGCCGTCGCACACGCCCGAGACGACGCCGGTCTTTTTCAGCTTCTTCGACAGCGCCAGCGTGGTCGCGAGGACGTCCTTGCCGGTCGCCTTGCCGCGCACGATTTCGAGCAGCTTCATCACGTTGGCGGGGCTGAAGAAGTGGGTGCCGACGACGTCCTGCGGCCGCTTGGTGAAGCCGGCGATCTGGTCGACGTCCAGCGTCGACGTGTTCGACGCCAGGATCGCGCCCGGCTTCATCACCGCGTCGAGCTGTTTGAACACGCTTTCCTTGACGCCCATGTCCTCGAACACGGCTTCGACCACGATATCGGCTTGCGCGATGTCGGCGTACGACAAGGTGCCGCTGATCAGGCCGACGCGCTGGTCGAACTTCTCCTGCGTCAGCTTGCCCTTCTTCATCGTGTTTTCGTAGTTCTTGCGGATCGTCGCGATGCCCTTGTCGAGCGCTTCCTGCTTCGTTTCGAGCAGCACGACGGGGATGCCGGCGTTGACGAAGTTCATGGCGATGCCGCCGCCCATGGTGCCGGCGCCGATGATGGCGGCCTGGCGAATTTCGCGCGTCGGCGTGTCGGCCGGCACGTCCGGCACCTTGCTGGCGAGGCGTTCGGCGAAGAACGCGTGGCGCAGCGATTTCGATTCGGGCGTCTGCATCAGGTGCAGGAAGCGCTCACGCTCGAATTTGAGGCCGTCCTCGAACTTGTGGGTGACCGATGCGGCGACGGTCTCGACGCACTCGATCGGCGCCGGGAACGCGCCGGCCATCGCCTTGACCGTGTTGCGGGTAAATTGCAGGAACGCTTCGTGGTTCGGATAATCGACTTTGCGGTCGCGCACTTTCGGCAGCGGACGCACGTCGGCCACCTTGTTGGCGAAGCCGATGGCCGACGCCATCAGGTCGGCGCCAGGTGCGAACACTTCGTCGAATAGCGCGGTACCAGCCAGTTTCTCGGATGGCACCGGGGTGCCGGAGACGATCATGTTGATCGCCATCTCGAGTCCCACCACGCGCGACAGGCGCTGGGTGCCGCCGGCGCCGGGCAGAAGGCCGAGCTTGACTTCCGGCAGCGCGATTTGCGCTCCCGGCACGGCAACGCGGTAGTTGCAGCCGAGCGCCAGTTCCAGTCCGCCGCCCATGCACACCGAGTGGATCGCGGCGACCACCGGCTTGGTCGAGCTTTCGACGACGTTGATCAGGGTGTGCAGCGACGGCTCGGTGAGCGCTTTCGGCGAATTGAATTCCTTGATGTCGGCGCCGCCGGAAAACGCCTTGCCGGCGCCGGTGATCACGATCGCCTTGACGGCGTCATCGGCCAGCGCCTTGCGGATGCCTTCGACCGCCGCGGTGCGCGTTTCGAGCCCCAGTCCATTGACCGGTGGATTGTTCAATGTGATGACGGCGACACTGCCATTGACCACGTAATCGGCGCTCATGTTTATTCCTTTGTCAGTTGAACCAGCAATTCCCAACTATACCTCATAATAGTACGGTCGTATTATTTTTATGGATGGCCGCGAGCGGCTCCTCCGGCGGGTGCGCGAACGGCGTCGCCCTCGGCCGGAGATGGCATCGATGGTTTCCATGCCGCCATCTCTGCGTCGCGTCCAGGCGTTGGTGTCGCGCTCGACGTCGTGGTGTTCGTTGGCACGGCATCGAGGCTCGCCAGCCGTTGCTTGGCAACGCTAGATCCCTGCGCCGACGCCCTGCGGTACCAGGCCACCGCGTCCGCGGTATCTTTCGCCGTGCCGCGGCCTGATTCGAGCATCGACCCGAGCAACTCCTGCGCTTTCATGCTCCCGCCGTCAGCTGCGCGCCGATAGTGGCCGGCGGCCTTTTCAAGATTAACCGCCACGCCGGCCCCGGTTTCATACATCAAGCCGAGCTCGAAGTTGGCGATTGCCCATCCGCGCTTGGCGGCCTTTTCAAAATAGGCGCGCGACTCGGCCAGGTCAATCTTCACACCCGATCCATATCGGTAGGCGAGGCCCAGCCGTTCCTCGGCGGCGCCCATCCCATGCGCGGCTGCCTTGCGCAGCCATTCCACCGACAAGGCAGCGTCCTTGCTCACGCCCAAGCCCTCGCCGTACAGGTAGCCCAAATAGAATTTGGCCGTGGAAGTACCCTTCTTCGCTGACGCATTCAGCAGCGCCAGGCCGTCGGTGAGGCTTTGCTCGCGCCCACGACCGATCACCATCAGGTACCCGAGCACTGCCTGGCCGCGGCTTTCCCCCGCCTCGCTCGCCAGGCTGGCCCAGTAGGCCGCCTGCGGAAAACTTTCGCTTGCGCCGCGTCCTTCCAGGTACAGCGTGGCCAAATGCGCCTGCGACCTTGTATTGCCCTGTTGCGCGGCCTGGCGAAGATATTTGAAGGCGAGCGCGTCGTCTTGCTTGCGGCTGGCTTTCCCGGACAAATAAATCTCCCCGATATTTGACGAGCCGGCGCTCCCGCCCTGGTCCGCCGCCTTCTGAAACCAGTCAGCGGCAGCGACAGCATCTACTTTGACGCCTTCCCCGTAGTCGTAGATGATCCCCACCATGTTTGCCGCGCCGGGACTTCCCAGTTGCGCCGCATGCAAGTACAGCGTTTTGGCTTTTGCATAATCGCGCGCGACGCCATTGCCGTAGTAATAGAGTGAGGCAAGCGCCTCCGCTGCGCCGGCGACGCCCCGGGCGCCAGCCGCTTCGTATTTTCGCATTGCCGCAGCGTAGTCTTTTTTCTCATCGGCGCGGATCCCATCGGCATACTCCGCATCGCCCTCTTCAATGAACAGCAATTCGGCGCACGCCTGCTCGTAGGCAGGCAGGGCCCGGACACCGTTGATTCTGAGCCAGCGCAGCGCTGCCAGTCCACCCGCCGCATCGCGCTGAGCAAACCGGCGCTGCGCCGCGTAGAACCACGCTTCGGTCAGGGCCAGGTCCTGCTCGTCCTGTCCAAGCGCTTTGGTCGCCGCAAACATCTCGCTTTCGCTCAGTGTTCCCCGCTGCATTTCCAATGCCGGGCTTGGCCAGCCAGCGCCGATTTCACGCGACAAAGTCGCCAGGTGCGCCGGAATCGGCGTTGCCGTCCGCTGGAACAAGGCGAACGCATTTGCAAGGTCCGATTTGCTGAGCTCGCCGCTTTTCTGCCGGCCAGCGACGTATGCCGTCATGTCCTGCAGGGCGGCGCCGGGATCGCCCGCATAAAACCGCGCCCATGCAAGCGCCGCGCGATTCGCATCGGCGTCGGCGATGGCGCCTTCGGCCTGGAACATTCGCACGCTCGCAGCGAACTCGCCCTTGAGGAACATTTCATGCGCCTTGCACAACTGCGCCCCCTTGCGCTCCTTGAGCTTGTCGAGGACGTTTTCCCACCCCTGCCCCGAGTCTTCCTTTACGCCAATCAGGTCTCCGTAGTTGCGCATGAAAGATGCCATTGAACACACCTCGTCGATGCTGATATCGGCTTTTCTGCGGGCCGGCATCGTGGCGAAAAATGCAGCCGCCTCGCCCATCGCCCGGCCGGCGTCGAAATCGCGCAGCGCCATGGAGGTCGCCTCAGGACGAGCGAGCGACCAGTCGCCGAGCCGAAAGGCGCCGCTGGCAAGCCCATTCAACGCTTTCGAGGCGATCTGAAACTCCGGCACATGGCGGGCCGCAACGTTGGCGTTTTTCAGCTCATAGTCCAAGCGGTAGTTGAGGCGCTGCCCGCGGAATGCGTACGTTTCCTGGGCGCGGAAGAACGGATTGTCCACCGTCGTGATTTTGTCGGGATCGACCTTGCGCACCGCCGCCGGCCAAACGATCTCGAGGTTGTAGCGTCCCCGAAATTTGCCCTGCGGGAGAGAAAACGGGAAACTGCGGACGACATTGGCGGGAATCTCGAGGGTGCCGCTGATGATTTGGCTCTCGTAATCGATCGCGTACCATTTGTCCTTGTAGCTGACGGGTTTGGGCAACTGATAATGCGCGACGACCTCATACCGGTCCGCATCGCCGTCCTTCAGATCGGGGGCGCCGGTCATCGTCACCCCGGGGTAGAGCTTTTCATACTTCGCCAACAGGGACTTCCTGAGCTCCTTCGCGCTCATCAGCGGATAGTGAACGCGCGCCCAGCTCGCGTGGCCGCCGCGATAAACCGTATGCGATTCAAGCGTGGCATCGCCGTCGAGGCTGGTAATCATCATCTTCTCGACCTGCTCCATCAAAGGAAACTGCCCGCTCGCTTCGGGCAGCGCTGCCAGGCTTTGCGTCGCGCGGTCGACGGCCAGGGCGCGCGCGCCCGGCACGGCGGCCGGCAGCTGAGAAAGCGATCCCTTCTCGCCGCTGCGCGTCGGGTCGACGTAATACGGCTGGCCGTCGATGTCGACGCGCACGATGACGTGATCGAATCCGGTTGGCGATGGCAGCATCTTCTCCGGCAGCGCCGGCGCCTTTGCCGACACCAGCATCGGGGTCGCATTGATCCCAAGCAGCCTCAGCAGGCTGACCAGCAGGTAGCTCTTGTCTTTGCAGTCGCCGTAACGATGCTGCAACACGGCATCCGGCGCCTGCGGCCGGTGCGAATTCTCGCCGATCGAGACGCTGAAATAGCGAATCTCGTTCTGCACCCAGTGCAGCGCAGCGCTCGCCTGGGCCAGCTGCGTCGGTTCGGCCTGGAACTGTTTGACCAGTGCACTGGTCTTAGGCGACGCCGCCGCCGGCGGGAACAGCCCGTCAGCCCAGCCGGCAACTTGCTGCCAGCTATCGTATTCGGTAAACTGGATCTGGCGCATCGGCAGAAAGTCCGCCGGCACCGACGGCTCCTGCTCGACTGGCTCGATTGCCCTTCCTTCGAACTGGATCCGTTCGTTATCGCCAAATTGCTCGATCGTAGCCGGGATCTTTTCCTGGCGATGGTCGCCCAACTGCTTCCACGACAATGGCCGATTCCGAGGATGAAATACCGCCAGCCGGCGCAGTTCGATTGGCGACGTCGCATCCCAACTAAATTCGTCCGCCCAGCGTTTGCCGAATACGGGATTGGCGCCCTCGATGGTGTAGGTGAACCAGAGACTGTCTCCCACCCTGACATCGTCAAGCAGCATCTGAACAGTGGTAACGCCGCCATACACCCCGTTGGCGACGCCATCTTCACGCGCCAGCAGCCGGGTGTTGACGACTGCCGTGCGGTCGAGAACCTGCTTGCCTCGGATAATCGCAACGCGATGCAGCAGAAGTTTCTGATGGTCAGGCAGATAGCTGAAGCCGAACTGGCCGATCACGCTCAGTGCGGAGTGCGCATTGACCTGGATGACGCGATTGACCAGCACCGCCGGCACCGGCCCCAGCGATACCTGCGTCTCCGCCAGCCTTATGACGACCGCGTCGTCGCGTACCGTCTCGGGCGCCTGCGCCAGCGCCTGCGCAAAGCGCGGCAGCGGTGCGTTTCGCACGAAGCTGGCGCCGTCCTTCGCCGCGCCCCTTGTTTGCGCGGCAGGCGCCGCACCAGGAGCGCACAGCGACAACATCAGTACTACGCAAGCGAGCGAGAGAGGTCGTGGCATGAAGGCGCTTTCGGTGGTGGTCCGAGGTTAACGAAACAACAGGCATCACCGAGGGCAACGCCTATTATTGCGCAGAGATAACTTTTATTTTACCTATTTGGCAATATTAAGCAATATCTCAGGCCGGAAATTCACACTTCCAGCCATTCCTTGCGTACGCTCGCATCGGCCCGCAATTGATCCGGCGTGCCCTCGAAAACGATGGCGCCATGGCCCATTACATAGACTCGCGCCGAAATATCGAGCGCAATCGCCAGCTTCTGCTCCACCAGCAGCACCGACACGCCTTTCTCCTTCAGCGCCAGCAAATACTCGGCCACCAGCGCGACGATCTTCGGCGCCAGCCCCTCGGTCGGCTCATCGATCATGATCAGGTCCGGGTCGCCCATCAAACTGCGGCACAGCGTCAGCATCTGCTGCTCGCCACCCGACAGCACGCCGGCGGCCACCGTCCGCCGCTCCTCGAGGCGCGGAAACATCCGGTACATGTCGGCCAACGTCCAGCGCCCGCCGCCGCCCGTCTTCTTCTGCCCGAGGATCAGGTTCTGTTCGACCGTCAGCGTCGGAAAGATATCGCGATTCTCCGGCACATACGCCACGCCCTTGTGCGCGATCTGGAACGCCTTCAGTCCCAGCAGCTCTTCGCCCTTGAAGCGCACCGAGCCGCTTGCCGTCACCTGCCCCATCACTGCCTTCACCAGCGTCGAGCGGCCGACGCCGTTGCGCCCCAGCAGGCTGACGATCTCGCCCTGGCCGACGCGCAGGTCGACACCGTGCAAGATGTGGCTCTTGCCGTAGTACGCCTGCAGCTTGCTAATTTCCAGAATGTCGCTCATGGATGTCCCAGGTAGGCGGCCTGCACGTCGCTGTTGGCGCGGATATTGGCGGGCGTGTCGCAGGCGATCACCTCGCCGTACACCAGCACCGCGATCTTGTCGGCCAGGCCGAACACCACGCTCATGTCATGCTCCACCATAATCAGCGTCTTGCCGACCGTGACCTTGCGGATCAGTTCAACGGCGGCATCCGATTCCGATCGGCTCATGCCGGCAGTCGGTTCGTCCAGCAGAATGACGTCGGCGCCGCCGGCAATCGTGATGCCGATTTCCAGCGCGCGCTGCTCGGCATAGCTGAGCACAGCGGCCGGCAGGTCGCGCTGGCGCTGCAGGCCGATCTCTTCCAACACCTGCTGCGCGCGCTCGTGCGCATCGCGCAATCCGCCCAGCCGCTGCCAGAACGAATACTTGTAGCCGAGTGACCACAGCACCGCGCAGCGCAGGTTTTCAAACACGCTCAGCTTGTCGAACAGGTTGCTGATCTGGAAGCTGCGGGCCAGCCCGAGCCGGTTGATCTCGAACGGCCGCAAGCCGTTCACGCTGCGTCCGTTCAGCTGGATATCGCCGCCGCTGATCGGAAAGCGTCCCGACACCAGGTTGAACAGGGTCGACTTGCCCGCCCCATTCGGCCCGATGATGGCGCAGCGCTCGCCCTTGGCCACCGCCAGGTTGGCGCCGCGGATAATCTCCGACTTGCCGAAACTCTTGCGCACGTCCTTCAGTTCGAGTGCGTTCATGCCGCGCCTCCCTTCAGCTTCGCCGCGATTTCCGCATTCACCGCATTCCAGGTTTCCGCGTAGGAAGGCTGCGTGGCGCGGTAGCCGAACCAGGAAATGAACACCGCGAAGGCTGCCAGCACCCACGGTTTCGGCGAGTGGGTATCGATCTGCAGGCCAAACAGGCGCATGACGCTGCCGTTGGCCGACTCCAGCGTCAGGTGGTACAGCAGCTCGATCGCGATCACCATGCCAATGACGCCGCACAGGATGACGGCCGACACCCGCAGCAGCGGCTTCCAGATCCTGCCGAACTTGCCGAACTTGGCCACCCGCAGCAGCAGCATCAGAAGGCTCGAGAGTCCGGCCGGTGCAAAGCGCACCAGCACCAGGAAGAACAGCCCAAGGTACAGCTGCCAGGCGGCGGTGAAGTCAGACAGCATGACGACGAAGAAGATGCCGACCACCGCGCCGAGCAACGGCCCGAAGAAGAAGCCGATGCCGCCGATGAAGACGAACAGCAGGATGCTGCCCGAGCGGATCGCGCTGACATTTTCGGCGCTGACGATCTCGAAGTTGATCGCCCCCAGCGCGCCCGAGATGCCGGCGAAGAACGCCGACAGGATCAGCGTCAGGTAGCGCACCCACTGCGTGTCGTAGCCGATGAACTCGACCCGCTCCGGGTTGTCGCGCACGGCATTGAGCATGCGTCCGAGCGGCGTTTGGGTAAAGGCGAACATCGCGATCGTGCTGACGAACAGCCAGAACGCGATCAGGTAGTAGACCTGAATCTGCGGCCCGTAACTGATGCCGAGGAAAGGCTGGCCGATCACCCGGTTGGTGGTGACGCCGCCCTCGCCGCCGAAAAACCCCGGGAACATCAGCGAACTGGCGAACACCAGTTCCACCAGGCCGAGCGTGATCATGGCGAAGGTGGTGCCCGACTTCTTGGTCGTGACGTAGCCGAACAGCACGCCGAAGAACATGCCGGCAAAGCCGCCGACCAGCGGAATCAGCGTCGTCGGCACATGGATGCCGGTGGCCGCCTGGTTCATCGTGTGGATCGCGAAGAAGGCGCCGAGGCCGGAATACACCGCGTGGCCGAACGACAGCATGCCGCCCTGCCCCAGCAGCATGTTGTACGACAGGCCGAAGATCATCACGGTGCCGATCTGCGACAGGATCGACAGCGCCGCCCCCTTGGTGAAGATCAGCGGCGCGACGACCAGGATCAGCGCGAAGCACGTCCACAGCAGGTAGCGCGACAGGTTCAGCGGCGTGTAGGTGAGCCTCATTCGCGCGTCCCCATCAAGCCCTTCGGGCGGAAAATCAGGATCAGCACCAGCAGCAGGAACGGCAGGATCGCCGCGCTCTGGGCGATGGTTACTTTCAGCAGGCTGTAGCCGGGCGTCGCCGGGCCGATGTTCGCGCCGGCCCAATTCAGGAAGCTCATCATCGAGTAGTCGAGCGCCACCGCGAAGGTCTGCAGCACGCCGATCAGGATCGACGCGACGAAAGCGCCGGCCAGCGAACCCATGCCGCCGACCACCACCACCACGAAGATGATCGAGCCGACCGTCGCCGCCATGCCCGGTTCGGTGACGAAGGCGTTACCGCCGATGACGCCGGCCAGCCCGGCCAGCGCGCAACCGCCGCCGAACACCCACATGAAGATGCGCGGCACGTTGTGACCGAGCGCCTCGACCGCGTCGGGATGCGTCAGCGCGGCCTGGATCACCAGGCCGATGCGGGTGCGCGTGAGCACCAGCCAGATCCCGGCAAGCATCGACAGCGCGACCAGCATCATGAAGCCGCGGTACATCGGGAAGCTGGTGGCGAACAGCGTGAACAGCGGCCGGTCGAGTTCCTTCGGGATCGGATACGGCACCGCGGCGCGGCCCCACACCAGCTGCACCAGTTCGACCATCAGGTACGACAGGCCGAAAGTAAACAGCAGCTCGACGACGTGGCCGAACTTGTGCAGCGGGCGCAGTCCATACCGTTCCACCAGCGCGCCGGCCAGGCCGACGACCAGCGGCGCCAGTACCAGCGCCGGCCAGAAGCCGAGTTGGGAGCTGATGGTGTAGGCGATGTAGGCGCCCAGCATATAGAAGGAAGCGTGCGCAAAATTGAGCACGCCCATCATGCTGAAGATGAGCGTCAGCCCGGACGAGAGCATGAACAGCAGCAGTCCGTAACTGACGCCGTTCAGCAAAGTGAACAGCGTAAATTCCATGGTTTTACCGGAGGTATTGACTAAGAAAAGATCGTTACCCGTAAAACCGTCATTCCCGCGCAGGCGGGAATCCAAGTTCGCTGATCAGCGACGAAATTGGATCCCCGCGTTCGCGAGGATGACGACGGTCTTTGGGGCGGTGGCCGAACTTAGGCGCCAGGCCGCTTCATCTGGCACGAGGTCGGCTGCCCCGCCATGTACGCGTCGATCTTCTTCTCCATCTTCCAGCCGTAGCCGGTGTTCTCCTGGTCGTACTTGACGTCCTTGCCATTCACCTTGGTCCACGTGCCGATGTACAGCGGCTGCTGCAGCTGGTGGTCGACCTTGTTCATGCTCACTTCGCCGTTCAGGCTATTGAACTTGGCGCCCTCCATCGCGAACGCCACCTTCACCGGATCGGTCGACTTGGTCGCCTTGATCGCCTGCGACAGCATGCCGATGCTGCTGTGCGTCTGCGCGGTGTAGTAGTCGTCGTTGTACTTCTTCTTGTAGCCCTCGACGATGCTCTTGCCCATCGCCGGCTCGCCATTCAGCAGCCAGTTGCCGACCACCTTCACGTGCTCGGCGCCGGCAGCGCCCATCGCCGTCGGCACGCCGGTCGTCACCGCGTAATAGGTGTAGAAGTTGGCCTTCAGGTCGGCGTCCTTGGCGGCGCGGATCAGCAGCGCCAGGTCGGCGCCCCAGTTGCCCGTGATGACCGTGTCGGCGCCCGACGCCTTGATCTTGGCGATGTACGGCGAGAAGTCCTTGACCTGCGCGATCGGGTGCAGGTCGTCGCCGACGATCTTGATGTCGGGGCGCTTGCGCTTCAGGTATTCCTTCGCCGCGCGGCTCACCGCCTGGCCAAACGCGTAGTTCTGGCCGATGATGTAGACGCTCTTGATGTTCTTGTCCGGCGCCATGTAACTGGTCAGCGCTTCCATCTTCATGTCCGAATTGGCGTCGAAGCGGAAGTGCCAGAAGCTGCACTTGCTGTTCGTCATGTCGGGATCGATGGCGGCGTAGTTCAGGAACACCACCTCCTTGCCGGGATTGCGCTCGTTGTGCTTGTTGATGGCGTCGAGCAGCGCCAGGCCGACGCCCGAACCGTTGCCCTGCGTGATGTAGCGATAGCCCTGGTCGATCACCGCCTTCAGCTGGGTCAGCGATTCCTGCGGGCTGCCCTTGTTGTCGAAGCCCACCACTTCAATCTTGTGATCGCCCGCCCACTTTTGCTGCGTCGCCAGTTCGGCGATGGTCTGGAAACTGTGCAGCTGGTTCTGCCCGACCGGCGCGAACGGCCCCGACAACGGGTCGATGAACGCGATCTTGACGGTGTCGGCCTGCGCCGCGAACGGTGCGGCAAGCAAGGCGAACGTTACCGCGGCGGCCAGTGGGCGAATTTGCATGATCATCTGTCTCCATCCTTCATTGTAGTTTTGGTGGGTACGGCGATTACTACGGAAATGATTACGCGCTCGGCAGTTTGTAGTCGCGGAACTGCTCGCGCAGCTTGTTCTTCTGGATCTTGCCGGTGGCGCCCATTGGCAGCGCCTCGAGGAAGGTGACGTCGTCCGGCATCCAGAACTTGGCGATCTTGCCTTCGAAGAATTTGAGCAGGTCCTCGCGGCTGACCTCCTGGCCGGGGCGCTTGATCACCAGCAGCAATGGCCGCTCGTCCCATTTCGGGTGGGCGATGCCGATGCAGGCCGCCTGCAGCACGGCCGGATGCGCCATCGCGATGTTTTCCAGGTCGATGGTGCCGATCCACTCGCCGCCGGACTTGATGACGTCCTTGCTGCGGTCGGTGATCTGCATGTAGCCATCTTCGTCGATGGTGGCCACGTCGCCGGTCGGGAACCAGCCGTCCTGCAGCACGTCGCCGCCCTCGTTCTTGAAATAGCTCGAGATGATCCACGGCCCCTTGACCAGCAGGTGGCCGTAGGTGGCGCCATCCCACGGCAATTCCTTGCCGTCGTCGTCGACGATTTTCATGTCGACGCCGTAGATCGCATGGCCCTGCTTGCGCAGGATCTTGCGCTGCTCTTCCTTCGGCAGCGCCAGGTGCTTCGCCTGCAGGCTGCCGGCGGTGCCGAGCGGCGACATCTCCGTCATGCCCCAGGCGTGGATCACCTGCACGTCGAGCTTGTCGATCAGCGTGTCCATCATCGCCGGCGGACAGGCCGAGCCGCCGATCACGGTGCGGCGGAAGGTGCTGAACTTGAGATTATTCTGCAGCACGTAGTTGACCAGGCCGAGCCAGACGGTCGGCACGCCGGCCGAGAACGTCACACCTTCCGATTCGAACAGCTCGTACAGCGACTTGCCGTCCAGCGCGGCGCCGGGGAACACCATCTTGGCGCCCGACAGCAGCACCGAATACGGCAGGCCCCAGGCATTCACGTGGAACATCGGCACCACCGGCAACACGGTATCGGCGGCCGACACGTTGAGCGCGTTCGGCATCGCCGAGCCGTACGAGTGCAGCACGGTCGAGCGGTGCGAATACAGCGC
>CXWL01012857.1_pt1 | contig 14726 bp, 13 predicted proteins | sample 590931 | NCBI WGS metagenome assembly CXWL01 (sample SAMEA3498368, study PRJEB10139) | groundwater metagenome | biome: water well; material: biofilm material | place: Germany | collected 2015-04-27 | reverse complement strand
CCGTCACGCGCTGTCTGGCAATCTCTGCCGCTGTACGGGCTATCAACATATTGTGGATGCGGTGAAGTTGGCAGCGGAGAAGATGAGGTGATTGGTGATTGGAGATTAGAGACTGGAGATTATGAATCATCAACAATTAACTTCTTTGTTTCGCAACAACGAAATCCCGGCTGAGGGATTAGTCTCCGGTTTCCAGTCTCTATTTAATTCCCGCGAGCCCTCCATCCGNNTGGTTTTATCACACAGGCAGGCAGTCGTCTGCCAGCGCATGAACTTCAAGGCAGCGAAGCCGAAAGCGTCACAAGACTCAAAAATGCTGGCGCGTTAATTCTCGGAAAAACTGTCACGACTGAATTTGCCTACTTCACACCAGGCCCCACGCGCAACCCGCACAACCCCGAACACACGCCAGGCGGTTCGAGCAGTGGTTCCGCCGCCGCGGTTGGCGCAGGTCTTTGCGAACTCTCGCTCGGCACGCAGACCATTGGCTCGATCATTCGTCCCGCTGCGTTTTGCGGCGTCGTTGGCTTCAAACCAACTCACGAACGAATTTCTCGTGATGGCGTAATTCCGCTATCCCCTTCATTTGATCACGTTGGATTTTTTACGCCAGATGTTTTGACGGCAAAAAAAATTGCAAGTATATTAATTGAAGATTGGAAACTGGAGACTGGCAAACGGAAGCCGATCCTTGGCATCCCGGAAGGCGATTACCTGAACTGCGCTTCAGACTCCGCCCTGGCCTGCTTCCATACAATTTGCATTTCCCTCGCTGCCGCAGGATACGAACTATGCCGCGTCCCGATCATGGACAATTATCAAGAGATTCGGAATCGTCACGATGCCATCATGTCTGCTGAAGCCGCGCGCGTTCACGAACAATGGTTCAGTAAATACGAGAATCATTATTCATCAAAATTCACCGGCCTGATTCGTCGCGGGCAATCAGTCTCGAATCTCCAGCCTCTTCTAGATTCCCGCGAAAACTTCCGCGCAGACCTCCGGCGGGCGATGATCGATAACAACATTGACCTGTGGATATGCCCTCCAACCATCGGCCCCGCCCCAAAAGGACTCGACAGCACAGGCGACCCCGTGATGAACCTTCCGTGGACTCAAGCGGGCCTGCCAGCCATCAACCTTCCAGCAGGAAAAAACCAGGATGGATTGCCGATGGGTCTACAAGTAATTGGTAATTGGTACAAGGATGAATCTTTGCTGGCCTGGGCGGAAGATATCGAGAAAGTCATGAGCCAACTATGACGGTTGTAAAGTGGAATATCCGTGCGGGCGCGTATTACGACTCAGTTGTGCTGATGCAATTGCAACGCGGCTTGTTGGAACTGTCTGGCGTGATTGACGCGGGTGTCGTGATGGCAACTCAAGCGAATCGCGATCTGCTTGCCGCCAACAACCTTTTGCCAGATTCTATTTCTGCCAATCCAGATGATTTGTTAATCGTTGTCAAAGCCAATACAGAAGACTCCGCAACAGAAGCAATTAGCAAAGTAGATGAGTTGCTTACACGCAGGAAATCATCCAGCGTTTCGCAGGAATTTCATCCGCGCAGTTTGAGCGCCGCAGTCAAACAACTGCCCGAAGCAAATTGGGTGTTGATCTCGGTTCCAGGCCGCTACGCAGCAGGCGTCGCCCGCGAAGCGCTTGACCTCGGCAAACACGTTTTCCTTTACAGTGACAACGTCTCTCTCGAAGATGAAATTGCCCTCAAGAAAACTGCGCGCGAAAAGGGCCTGCTCGTGATGGGGCCCGATTGCGGCACAGCCATCATCAACGGCATCGGACTGGGATTTGCCAACCGCGTCCGCCGCGGACCGATTGGCCTGGTCGGCGCTTCGGGGACAGGGACGCAAGCTGTTACGACTCACATCCACAACCTCGGCGGGGGCATTTCCCATGCCATCGGCACAGGCGGGCGTGACCTGAAATCCGATGTCGGCGCGATCACCGCGCATCAGTCACTTGATCTGCTCGCGCGTGACCCTGAAACAAAAGTGATTGTGCTTGTCTCCAAGCCGCCATCTCCCGAAGTTGCTACACAATTGATTTCCACTGCTCAAAGAACTGGTAAGCCTGTTGTTATTTACTTCATTGGTTATCCTGCACCTGCCAGAAAAATTGGCAATTTGCATTTTGCAATTAGTTTGAGCGAATGTGCCGCGATTGCGGTAAACATTGGAGAACAGAGACTGGAGACTAGAGACTCCCAGTCTCCAATCTCCAGTCTCTACGTTCGCGGCTTGTTCTCAGGCGGAACACTCGCCTTTGAAATGATGGTCGGCTTACAGGCAACACTCTCCCCTTTATATTCCAATTCTCCAATCACTAATTCTCAGAATCTAGATGACCCTCTTCATAGCAAAGCGCACACCATCATCGACCTCGGTGATGAGTTCTTCATGGTTGGCCGTCTGCACCCGATGATCGACAACGATCTGCGAATCCGCCGTATGAAACAGGAAGCTGTTGACCCTGAGGTGGGGATGATTCTATTTGACATTGTTCTCGGAGAAGGCTCGCAGATGAACCCTGCGGGGGAGTTGGCGCCTGTTATTAAAGAGATTAGAGACTTGAGATTGGAGATTGAGTTCGTCGCCATCGTCATCGGTACAGATGATGACCCGCAGAATCTCCAGTCTCAAGTCGCTCAGTTGATGGATGCTGGCGTGACGGTTTTTAGAACCGCAACCGAAACGGTTGAATATATCAGCCTGCGATTTGGCGCTGACAGGAAAAATGAATTTGCTCCCGTTAATCTTGAGCAATTGAAACAACCACTCGCCGTAATCAATGTTGGGCTGGAATCGTTTTACGACAGCCTCATCTCGCAGGGCGCGCAAGCCGTGCATGTGGAGTGGCGTCCGCCTGCGGGAGGGAATGAGAAATTAGCTGCGCTGCTGGCGAAGATGAAAAAATAAAATCAGAGATTAGAGATTAGAGATTAGAGACTAGGTGAGTCTCAAGTCTCTAGTCTCCAGAAATTATGGAGATAATCATGGACATAGACACCGCAAATACCACTGCTGTAACCCGCCTCATGGAAGCAAGACCCATCTTGAAAGGTGTTGCATCCGCGCGGGATGTCATCCCTGGCATGAAGGATAACCTGCTGTTACATGCGGGTCCGCCAATTGAATGGGCGCGGATGTCGGGTCCGTTGCGCGGGGCGATCATCGGCGCAATGCTGTTCGAGGGGCTGGCGGCCAACGAAACAGAAGCAATTGTCAGGGCGGAAAGAGGCGAGGTGGAATTTGATTCTTGTCATCATCACGGGACAGTCGGCCCAATGGCAGGAGTCACATCCGCATCGATGAAAGTCTATGTGGTGGAAAATGCCGAGCATGGGAACCAGTCTTTTTCAAATCTGAATGAAGGCTACGGAAAGGTTTTGCGCTATGGCGCGTACAGCGATGATGTATTGAAGAAATTACATTGGATGAATGATGCGCTTGGCACGGCGTTGGGAGATGCGCTTGCGCAATCCAACGGCATCGATATGCGCGCGCTGATCGCGGAGGCGTTACACATGGGCGATGAGGGACATAACCGCAACAAGGCTGGCTCGCTGATTTATTTGAAATTGCTCGCGCCGCTGATCGCGAAGGTGGTGAAAGATGATGCGATGGAGTCGGAGATTTTGCAATTCATCGGCGACAATGCGTTGAGCGTGTTGAACCCCGTGATGGCGGCGTGCAAGGCGATGACGGATGCGGCGCATGGCGTGGAGGGCAGTACGATTGTTACAACGATGGCACGCAACGGCACAGACTTTGGAATCCGTGTGAGCGGGCTTGGTGAGAAGCAATGGTTCACCGCGCCCGCTGAAATTCCAGTCGGATTATTTTTCTCAGGTTTTTCACAAGAGGATGCAAATCCAGATATCGGTGATAGCGCGATCACCGAGACCGCGGGCATTGGCGGCTTTGCCATGGCGACCGCGCCCGCGATCGTGACATTTGTGGGCGGTACGCCGAAGGATGCGATCAACGCGACTCTCGAAATGTATGAAATTACATTCGCTGAAAGTAAATATTTCACCATGCCCGTCCTTGATTTCCGCGGCACACCGACAGGGATTGATCTACGCAAAGTCGTTGAGTTGGGAATCACGCCGCGCATCAATACAGGCATTGCTCACAAAAACGCGGGCGTTGGTCAAGTTGGTGCAGGGCTGGTAAGACCGCCGCTGAAGATATTTGAAGATGCATTGGTAGCTTATGCTGAGAAATACAGGCTGTAATTGGTAAATAGTAATTGGAGTTTTGAGGTTAGAGACTGGAGATTGGAGACTGCATGGCTACAGAGCTTGAAGATTTGAGAATCTTGAAAACTGCTGAGAATATCGCTGATGCCATTTGGAAACGCGTTGTTCAATGGGATCAGTTTGCGAAGGATGTTGTTGGCAAGCAGATCACAAGAGCAGTTGATTCCGTTGGCGCAAATATTGCGGAATCCTATGGTCGTTTCAACTATGGCGAGAAACTCCAGTTTCTTTATTATTCACGTGGCAGTTTGTTTGAAACGAAATATTGGCTCAACCGTGCTCTTGTTCGCGAACTTATGAAAGCGGAAGAGGTAAAAGAATATGCCACTCGGTTATCCGATGTGGCGCGTCAACTGAATATGTTTGCCAACAGCTTAAAATCACAACGCAAGGAGCATAAACCCCAATCGAAATCAGTCCGTGAACCAAAAGCAGAATACCTTCTCGCAAATTCATTTGATGATTTGTATCCCCTCTTCACCGATACCGAACTCAACTGGCTGGAAACCTAGTCTCTAATGTCCAGTCTCTAATCTCTTATCCCAAAAAGGAGTCCCTCATGACCAAAATCTACGACCTCTCGCAAGACCTCAATCAAGACTGTTCGTTCTGGCCCTTCTATCCACCGTTTGAAGTAAAGTATATCAAGCGCAAATCGGAGCATGGCGTCAACGCGCAGTACATTCAGACATCCAACCATATGGGCACACATCTCGATGCGCCGCGGCATTTTGTGACCAAAGGCAAGACGATTGACCAAATCCCGATTGAATGGTGTTATGGACCAGGAGTGATCGTTGACCTGAGCGATATGCTCGACGATGTAGGTCTCTTCACGCCTGAAGATATCGAGAAGCGCGCCGATGTGCAGGATGGCGATATATTGTTTATTCACACCGGCTGGCACAAGTATTCATTCTTTAGCGAAGAAGCGGACGAAGAGAGATATATCCAGCGACATCCGGGACCGCATTTCAGTATTTGCGACTGGTTGTTGAAAAAGAAAATCCACATCTGGGGTGTGGACATGATCTCCACCGACCACCCGATGAACCTGCCCATTGGTCGCTTCCTCGGCAAGGGTGGGTTGGAACACTGGCAGAGGGTCCGCGCGAAGACCGTGGAAAAATTTGGCGAGGATCAAATGGGTGTGCTGTTCCCTGATTCGGCATATCAATTGACTCACAATGCGCTGTTTCCGCACGATTGCATTCATGTAGAAAATCTCGGCGGCGACATTGGACTCAAGGAATTGCATAACAAGCGCATCACGCTCGGTGTCTTCCCATGGAAGTTCAAAGGCGGCGAAGCAGCGTTTTGCAGAGCGGTGGCTTGGGCGTAATTAGGCGAGTCTCCAGTCTCTAGTCTCTCGATTAATTGAGACTAGAGACTGGAGACTTATTACTGGAGACTCAATGGCAAACGACACCACCCTCATCGAAAAACGAGAAGAACTCAAACGCCGACTGGCGGCGGGCGAGTATAAAACGCTGGTTGATGTATTGTTCGACTGGATGAGCAGGGTTATCCAAAAGATCACTCGCACCCCACATCCAATTTCGCCATGGACTAACAGCATTATTTTGTGTTCGCTTGTGTTTTTACCTGCTATCGCTACACTGTTCCTGATGGGGGACACTCCTGAATTCCTTATGCAACTGGCAATATTTCCACAAGGTACTTTTGCATTGATGACTTTGTTAATGTACCTTACTTCTTTACTCATGGTCGCAGGCAACCTTTTTGTACACCGTGCTTTTGCGACTTTTTGCGAAAGCGTGTTGGACGCGACTGAAACGGTTGCAACACTGGATGACTTTACGAACTGGTTGACGAGCGTCTGTAATCGAAAACTTCATTTCATTGCGAGCCTTGTTGGTGGTGTGTTGAGCGGGATCTATGTCTTATACATATATAAAATCACCTTCCGACGATCCTTCCCAATAAGTATAGATGTGGGATTTATTTTGTTTTATGTCATCCTTTTTGTGTTCCTGTATTTGCTTCTCTATATGGCAGTGTTATCGGCGCGTGTTGGGCAGTACCATTTGAAACTCCATACAACCGACCCAGGTAATTCCGAAGTCATTAGCCGCTTGGCGAGATTATTTAGCAACCTTGTGTATTTGGCTGCAATATATGCGGCATTCTATGTATTTATTATTGCATTCATTGGGTTGTTGACTCAATTCATAATGTTGTTGGTCCTCTTACTGTGGATCCCCTTGACCATTGCGTTTATCCTCTACCAGAGCAGTCTATCCAGAATCATAAGAAGGTCGAAGTGGGGAACGCTCAACGAGATTCAAATAAAGATAGAGAAGTTGCACGCTTCTGAGAAACTTGGCGAAAAAGAAACGATGGAAACCATCAATCGTCTGATAGATTATTATGATCGCATTAAGAGTACCCGAAGTTCCAGAGTCGACACGGGAGCAGTGCTAAACCTGATCAACTCATTGCTTTTACCGTTGTTGGCGTTGGTGTTAGGGAACATCGATAGGATATTGGCTATCTTCAAATAACTTGGTATAGGAGTCTTTGCTATGACCACACGATATTTCGGCGAACGGATCAAACGTAACGAAGACCCCCGTCTGCTTACGGGACAGGGATTGTACGTGGACGATGTGGATTTACCCAATATGCTCCACGTCGCTTTCGTGCGGAGTCCGTATGCGCACGCGCGAATTAATAGCATTGATATTTCGCAAGCCTTGCTACGTGAAGGCGTCGTTGCTGTTTACACTGCCAACGATTTAGGGGATTATTGGAAGCCTGGTCCGCTGTTGGTTTCGCCGCCGCCTGTAGATGACATTGTATTCAATGAAAAAACACAGGTTCCGTTAGCAAAGGACAAGGTCAAGTTTGCGGGTGAGCCGATCGTGATGGTGCTGGCGGAGAGTCGCTATATCGCCGAAGACGCGCTTGCCGATATTCAAATAGATTACGAACCTTTAAATGCAGTCGTTGATCTTGAGAAAGCGCTACAACCTGACAGCACTTTAATTCATGAAGAGATTGGCTCAAACATCGCCGCAAATGTTGTACAAAGGAAAGGCGATTATGAAGCGGTAAAAGACAATGCTGACTTAATTATTAAACGGCGTTTTCTTTATGAGCACGGATGCGCCGCCGCTATCGAGAATCGCGGCATCGTCGCGGAGTGGGATTCGCGCGCGGGGCGATTAACCGTCTGGGACACCACGCAGGCTCCTGTTGTTATTCGCAACGGACTGGCAGGCATGCTTGGGTTATCGGAACGACAAGTCCGAGTCATTGCGCCGTTCATCGGCGGCGGATTCGGTCCGAAGATCATGATGTTCTATCAGGAGGAAGTGCTCGTCCCGTGGGCGGCGATGAAGTTGAACCGCCCCGTCAAATGGATCGAAGACCGCGCCGAAAATTTTGTTGCTACCACACACGAGCGCGGACAAATCCATGATGCGGAAGCTGCATTCGATAAGGATGGTCATATTCTTGGCGTGCAAGATTCCTTTCTGCACGACACAGGTGCGTACGCCCCGTATGGTTTGACCGTGCCGCTCAACAGTCAATGTACATTGTTAGGACCATACCATATCCCAAATTATCAGTCCCAATTTACAGCTGTCTTCACCAACAAGACCATCGTCACACCGTATCGCGGCGCTGGTAGACAACATGGAGTCTTTGTTATCGAGCGATTGCTTGATTTAGCCGCGAAAGAATTGAAGATCGACCGCGCTGAAATCCGCCGCCGCAACTTTATCCAGCCAGATCAATTCCCATACAACAACGAGATCATCTATCAGGATTTTGCTCCGCTTGTGTATGACAGTGGCAACTATGAACCATTGTTGGATCAAGCGATGGAGAAGATTGGCTACACAAACTTCGTCAATGAGATCCAACCGAAGTTGCGCGCCGAAGGAAAGCACGTTGGCATTGGCATCGTCGCGTACGTGGAAGGCACGGGCATCGGACCGTACGAAGGTGCGAAGGTGCAAGTGATGAGCAGTGGACGCGTCTCGGTCGTCACGGGCGTGGGCACGCAGGGACAGGGTCACTTCACGAGTTTTGCGCAGATCGTCGCCGAGCAACTCGGTGTGGATGTAAATAAAATCGATGTTGTTACAGGTGACACTGACCAATTCTATTGGGGCGCGGGGACGTTCGCCAGCCGCGGCGCTGTCGTTGCGGGCAATGCGATCAATGGAGCTGCAATCGTTGTGCGCAAGAAAATTCTCAAACTCGCGTCCGAACATTTTAACGCGCCTGAAGAGGAACTCGAACTCGCCGATGGCATGGTGAAAGTGCAGGACCTTCCGCGCATGTCTATTTCATTGGGTGAACTCGCGGGCAAAGCGAATCCGATGCGCGGCGCGGTCAAGCCTGGCACCGAGCCTGGGTTGGAAGCGACCAGCTATTTCGGTCCAGAAAGAGGCGCCACTGCCAGCGGCATCCACGCCATGATCGTGGAGATCAATCCCGAGACGCTGCAAATCCACATCCAGAAATATCTCGTCGTGCATGATTGCGGGCGCGTCATCAATCCGCTGATTCTCGATGGGCAGATTCATGGCGGCGTGGCGCAGGGCATTGGCAATGCGTTTTACGAGCGGCTCGCCTACGACGAAAACGGGCAACTGCTCAACGGCACGTTCATGGATTATCACCTGCCCACGAGCCTGGATGTGCCGCGCATCGAAACGGGACATGGTGAAACCGTTTCGCCGCTCAACCCGATGGGCGTGAAGGGCGCGGGCGAGGCGGGCGCGATTCCTGTCGGTCCGCTGTTTGCGCAGGCATTGGAAGACGCCTTGCATGATGTGGATTTTGAGATTTTGGAAATTCCGCTGAATTCGAATCGGTTGTGGGAGTTGGTGAGTGGTAAATAATTATTGGATGAAGTGCCCCGCTTCTTTCTTAGCCGATAGTTGATTCTGCGTAGAGGGCTGTGTCTGACCCTCGGCTTTTTATTTCGCTCAAGCCGCTCTTAGCGGCTTGAGAAAACGGTTTATCCAAACATTTCAGGTAAAATAGAAAAAGTGTTTGCTTGACAGTCTCGCCATTCTTGGCGATAATAGAGGCATATCCCCCAGTAGTAGCTTCGGCAAACCTGGTGCGAGACCGCCTCACGGCGGTCTCTGTGTTTAAGGGCTTATGAAAACAAACATCTATATTGACGGCTTCAACTTTTATTACGGTTGTATCAAAGGCACATCCTATCATTGGCTGGATGTATGGAAGATGTGCCAATTACTTCTCCCTAATGACCAAATACACCGTATCAAGTATTTCACTGCCCTTGTTGAAGCCCGCCCGAATGATCCCGACCAGCCTGTGCGTCAACGAACATTCCTACACGCCCTGCAAACCATTCCAAATCTTGAAATCATTTTAGGCACTTTTCTTTCGCATGAAGTGAATATGCCGCGCTCTCCGATAGGTAATGGCTATGTCAAGGTCATCAAAACGGAAGAAAAGGGTTCGGACGTTAATATTGCCACACATTTATTGATGGATGGCTTTAGAAACGATTATGAACTCGCAGTAGTTGTTTCAAATGATTCGGATTTGCTCATGCCTATTCAGGTCGTCACGCAGGAATTTAAAAAACCTGTTGGCTTGCTCAATCCACAAAAGCACCCAAGCGTAGCACTATTGCCTTATGTTCAATTTATCAAAAAAATTCGCAGTTCCGTTCTCAAAAACAGTTTATTTCCAGACGTGATGAGTGATAAAGACGGGCAGTTTTCAAAGCCTGTGGACTGGTAATTTCCGAGCAATTTGTCCAAGACGCTAACGGTGGAGTGAGAGAGCGGAAGTTATGATTTGAACAAAGGCTTTCTTGAGAGGAAATAAAATATAGCTAATGAAGAAAATTATCGCTTTCATGTTGCTTGTTTTTGGCGTTGCACTGCTTGGAACAGCAGCATACCTTGCTGTAAAACCAACAACATCAAGAAGCATTGGCGATATGCTTGCAATAGTAGGAGTTTTATTAGGGGGTATTCTCGCCGCAGGAACAGGCATTAAAGATTGGCTTGAATTACTACATGGCAGTAATGGACCAAAGTCAGAAGCAAAAATTGAAATAAGTGGAGATTCACCACAAATTTCTACGGGGGAAAATTCACGTAATATACAAACTAGTGGAGGGGATTACATTGAAAAACTTGAAATTTCATTATCAATACAAGATAATTCATTCAAACAACAAGTTGCTTTAGGAAAGCCTATTACAAGAAGGGCAGACAATGTTACGCCATTCTTGATTGGTGTCGTTCTTGATTTGTCAAAGACCGCGTTTGATTCAATATATCAACTTTCCCAAAAAGATGATGATTTTTTTCAGAGGCTGATCAAGGCACTAAACACATTGGTTAATAAGTCGATTTCGTATTGTGAACATCCACACTCCAAAGCCATACTCCCAAAATTTTCTTTGTTCTTCTATGGTTTCGGGTTTGGAAACGCACTAAAAGGACTAGATTCGTTTGCGAGACGATTGGGGCTCATGTCTGATGTGGAAATTCCAACCGAGCCTGTAAGAGATTTACTAAAACTTGCAGCCGATTCTGAAGAATTGCCATACACGCCAAATGCTGCGGAATTAAACAAACATTGGAAGACATATCGAACTGGCATTCTTGCACAATACGTTGATATGGAATTCAACGATGCTCCACTTATTCAATCATTGAAAATTGCCCGTGAAAGATTTGTAAACGAACAAAAAGACAAAAAATATCAGCCTTTGCTTCTTGTTGTTACCAACGGGAGATTTACCGATGGGGATTACTCGGACTTAATAGAAACGGCAAACTCCATAAAAAATGATGGTGTTACGCTTGTAATTGGTATTGTTGGCAAAAATGACATTATGCCAACTCGAACTTTGTTTGACAAAGCGCATTCTAAATGGAATGACGAAGCTAAAGCATTGTTTCAATGTTCTTCAGAATTAGATAAGAGCGGCAAAATAGGCAAAGCTGTGTCGGAAATGGCTAGTGAGAAATCATGGGAAGTGCCGACCAAAGCCAAATTATTTATACAAGTCAATCAACAAGAAATGCTGGAAGAATTGATTGATATTATAACTAGCCCTCTTAGAGACTGATTATGCCATCAAACTCGTCTTCCACAAACAAGCCTCTTTTGATCGGGATAATCATTGATGTTTCCAGTTCGATGAGGCGAAATTGGAAGAATAAAGAGGGGAAGCGCTTGCCACAAATTGAGATAATAAAAGATGGACTTAATCGTCAAATAAGGAAGATAAGATCTATTTATTCTGAAAAGCCAGAAACAAAAGAAGTTGAATTTTTTTGTATCGGCATGGGGTTTAAGCGTCCACAAAAAAGGTGGCAATTTGTCGACTTGTCGCGTAACAAGGAAAAACCTCTGGATGAGATGGCAGAGACCTTAATTGACGCGACCGTTGTATGCGACATTTTGGCATTGACAGAAATTATCCCAACAAAAGCAGACCTTGAAGAGATTGAGAATGTAATTAATGCAAAATGGTCTGGCTATTCTAATCAACTCTTACAGAGGGTGGATTTTCGAGAAAGCGTGTATGACGATTTAGTATCGCTTATAAGAGAGAGCCTTTATCAAACTGCCATGAAAAAACTGCGACATGGCTTACGGGGAAGGCTGTTGAATTATCTATTAACCAGAAAGATTTTGCTGGAAAGGGAATGGTTGAATAACCAAACGGAACAATTGAACAATTGGTTTGCAGGGAGAGAAAAACGAATAAGACTGACTTCGTTCAACGAAAGCGATTCGTATCTTGAAAACATAAAAGTTGTAGCAAAAAAGATCGCCGATAGCTCGGTTGGTGAATATGAGAAATATATTCGATCGACCTTGGATGATTTTGTTTCAGGGCAAAGCGACCAGGTTCTGGAGCTATTAACTCTTGGACACTCTCCTAAGAAAGTTTTTGACACTTTCAACGAAGATAGAGTTTTCGGTCTTGCCAAAACTATATACGATCATCTTGAACAGGATGTTCGCCCCAAAATTCAACTTACTTGGCTGTCAAATCGCGCAAGACTTAATGTTGTAACTCAATTAATTGGTGGAAAAATCGATAATGCTCGTGTCAAAAAGATGACAGAGGAAGTTATCCAAAAAATCGTTTGGGAGAAATTAAGGCGATTTATAAGAATAATTGTAGATGATCTTTTCAAAGACGCTTTTAGAAAAAGCGCAAAAGCAAGATTTTACGAATGGTTGGATTTGGCTTCTAGCCGAGAAGTTACAAGGTCAATAAAAGATATAGTCAATGTTTTGCCAGATGCTTTAGAGCAAGAAATTTATTCCGACAAATTTATGTTTGGCACAACTCCGATACACAACGCAATCAAGAAGGCTTCGTTGCGTTTAATGGACGTAAATTTTTCTCAACACAAAAAAATATTGATAACCATATCTGACGGAGAGTTTTCTGATAAATTTTTACCCGAAGCTACAACCTTGTTGAAAGATTCTGGAACAACAATAATCAGCCTTCATATTTCAAACAAAAATATTGTAAGCCAGCTTGTAGAAAAAGCTGAAAGAAATTGGTCTGAAGGTGCAAAGATTATGTTTGAAATGAGTTCAATCTCGGCGGAAGGTGATGGGGTTTCCAAGGCGTTAAGTAAACTCGATTACAAAATGGAATATGGGAAAAGGTTATTTATTCAGGTGAATCATTCTCAGGCAATTGAAGATATATTGGACGCTCTATTGATAGATTAGAAGTCATTGTTACAGGTTCACGCTAGCATTTCACCTATCCCACGCTTGCATCGTAACAGACCTCACCCTGATTGTGACGATTGATCGGCATGTCGGTTGGACCTATCCCCCCGCCCTTCCCAAGTGGGAAGGGCGGCTGGTCGGTTGATGAGGTTGTTGAATTTCCAAGTCAATACTTGTTTCAAGATGCATTGGCTTCTCCCTCTAGGAGAGGGGATAGGGGTTTGTCCGTTGAGTCAACTCGGATCATGCAAAGTTTGCGTTAAGGCGAGGATGTATTCGTTTCAGCCTGCAACAGTTATCACCACGTTCCCCTTTTTCTGATCTGTTTCGACGTACCTGTGCGCCTCGGCAATCTGCTCCAAAAGATAGCGCCGATCAATGACAGGTTTTATCGTCCCCGCCTCGATCAACTCTTTGAGCTTAAGTAGGTTTTTCGTTGTATAACTTCCTTCCCAAGAGAGCAGTTTCTTGTTGCTTCTCCCTTTCGCCCATCCTATTTGAAGCCTGTGGATCATTTTTGGGTTCACGTTGAGATAGGTTCCGTTCTCATTGAGCGACCTAACACTCCCCGCAAACGGGCTTCCGCCTATCGTATCCATGATGACATCGTACTTCTGACCATTTTTTGTGTAATCCTCCCGCGTGTAATCAACCACATGGTCTGCGCCAATGGAGCGCAGCATGTCCATTTTTCCTGTGCTGTCCACGCCCGTCACTTCCGCGCGGTAGTGTTTGGCAAGCTGAACGGAGTATGTGCCGATGCTCCCACCTGCGCCAACAATCAAGACTTTTTGTCCGCGCTGGACGTTTGCCCTTCCAAGCGAATGCAAGGCTTCGAGTCCGCCAAAGGGAACAGCGGCGGCTTCCTCATAGGTTATGTTGGTCGGTCTTTTTGACATCACACCCAGCAACGCTGAAGGTTTTTCAGACAGGCACATGTATTCCGCATAGGTTCCCATGCCAAGACCTGTATATCCATACACCTGGTCGCCTATTTGGTATTGTGTTACTTCTTTGCCAGTAGCGACGATCTCTCCCGCGAATTCGGTTCCAAGTATCTTTATTCGAGTTGGTCTTATAAGCCCAAGATAGAGTCGAATGGGAATCGCAAACAGGAATGGAAGTTTGAGCCTTCGAAATTCGGTATCCGCTCTTGACGCGGTTGCCGCGTATATTTTGATCAGGGCTTCATTATCCTTTGGGGTGGGTCTTTCTACCTCTCGGAGTTGAAGGCCGTCCGGCGATCCATATTTTGTCCATATAATTGCTTTCATGATATTCATCCTGATTTGTTTTTGTAATTCTGTTCGACAGTGATAACGACTTTTCCTTTGGCGTGTCCTTCACCAAGATAACGGAGCGCTTCAGCGGTCTCGCTTAAGGGGTAACGTTTGTCGATGATAAGTTTGACTTTGCCAGATTCGATGAGTTCGGTCATAGTAACCAAATCCTTTGCATCTGTTTCAACCATCAGGATGCGTATCTTCCTGCCCGTCGTTTTTCCAATCCACGATCCAAGGAGCAAAACCTGGAACATTGTAGCGACAGAACCTCCAGCCAGGAAATAACATCCATTTGGAGCCAGTGCGCGCTTATAGGCGAAAACTGAACGATGTGCGATCACATCAAGGATCAGGTCATATTGTTTTCCATTTTTGGTAAAGTCTTCTTTGGTGTAATCAATGACATGGTCCGCGCCAAG